>Ga0105358_10001670_pt1 | contig 11831 bp, 8 predicted proteins | sample GOMGulsemesocosm_5_FD_83509 | JGI IMG/M metagenome (GOLD analysis project Ga0105358, IMG submission 83509) | Methane-oxidizing microbial communities from mesocosms in the Gulf of Mexico - GOM15C Gulf of Mexico | ecosystem: Environmental > Aquatic > Marine > Cold seeps | place: Gulf of Mexico...
AAGATCTTGATAAGCAAATTGGTACTTTATACCAAGACTACCAAGTAAAGGGTAAAGCTTTTCAACAAAAAACTGGCGTTCGTCAAAATGAAGAAACAAATAAAATTATTGCTTTAGTTCGTCAAGCAGTTGATAACATTGCAGCTAAAGGTAAATATGATTTAGTTATTGAACAAAAAGCCGTTGTATTTTCTAAACCAGATACCAGCATTACAGATCAAGTTGTTGAGCAAGTAAGTAAATTAAAGTAGTCGATAAAGTTAATGAGTTATACGCTTGAAGAGCTAGCCAAAAAAATTGGCGCGACTGTTGTTTATGCAAACGATCAAAAAGATGAACATTGCATAATCAACAGTTTGGCAACATTAAAATCGGCTAAAGAAGGGCAAATTGCTTTTTTAGCTAATAGTAAATATAGCCAGCAATTAAAATCTACTAAAGCAAGTGTTGTTATTATCTCTGAAGATTGCATAGAAAATTGTCCTTGCCATTCATTCGTTATGGACAATCCCTATATGGGGTATGCGCTTACTGCGCAACTATTAGATACCACTCCAAAAACGTCAAAAGGCATTCATCCGTCTGCTGTAGTACATGCAACGGCAACAATAGGTGAAAATGTTAGCATAGGTGCAAATAGCGTTATTGAAGCAGATGTTGTGCTTGCTAATGATGTGACTATCGGCGCAGGTTGTTTTCTTGGTGAAAGTGTCAGTATTGGTGTAAATACATCTCTTTGGTCAAATGTTAGTATTTATCATCGTGTAGAAATAGGCAGTGGCTGTTTAATTCAAGCTAATACTGTTATCGGCGGTGATGGTTTTGGTTATGCCAATGATAAAGGTACGTGGTTGAAAATACCACAGTTGGGCACAGTTATAATTGGCAATAAGGTTGAAATTGGCGCTAGTACTACGATTGATCGCGGCGCTTTAGAAGATACCATTATTAAAGACGGCGTTATTTTAGATAACCAAGTACAAATTGCTCATAATGTTGTCATCGGTGAAAATACAGCTATCGCAGGCTGTAGTGTTATCGCAGGAAGTACTACCATTGGAAAAAATTGTACTATCGCTGGTATGGTTGCTATTAGTGGTCACCTTAATATTGCTGACGGCTGTGTTTTTACCGGTCGTGCTATGGTCATAAAGTCAATAACCGAAGCTGGAGTCTACTCTTCGGGAATGCCCGTTCTCAGTAATAAAGAATGGCGTAAGGCTAATGTTCATATACGTAACCTTAATACCATGTCAAAACGCATTCGTGCGTTAGAAAAAAAATAAGCTATTGTTAAACGTAGTCTTTTAATCTCTTCATCAAAAGGAACTTTGTCTTGGAATCTCAAAAAAATGAGTTAGACGTTCATGAAATTCAAAAGTTAATACCGCATCGTTATCCAATGTTATTGGTCGATCGTGTTCTCGATTACGAAGCAGGTAAGTGGCTACATGCCATTAAAAACGTTACTTTTAATGAGCCTGTTTTTATGGGACATTTTCCTGATTTAGCCATATTTCCAGGGGTGATGATCCTTGAAGCTCTTGCACAAGCAACGGGTATTCTTGGTTTTAAAACAACTGATGGTCGTGAAGACGGAGAGCTTTACTTATTTGCTTCAATAGATAATGCTAAGTTTAAAAAACCAGTAGTTCCCGGCGATACTATGCATTTACATGTAGAGTTTTTAAAAGAACGCCGCGGCATGTGGAAGTTTTATGGTGAAGCTAAAGTCGATGGTAAAGTGGTTTGTTCTGCTAATTTAATGTGTGCTCGACGTAAGCTTTAATAAAGCTGCTGCGCATATTTTTACGTGTCACTAATGGCATTATTATTTTATAGCAAATATAAATACCTTTTTAATACTATAAAGACGAGCTTAAACAATGGAGCTTATCTTTGGTCGTTTCCCTATAACCTTTTATAATTGGCGTAAATAATGATACATAAACAAGCAATAATCGAAGAAGGCGCCATCATAGGTCAAAACGTTAAAATTGGCCCATGGACATATATTAGTAAAAATGTAGTAATTGGTGACAACTGTGAAATAAGTTCACATGTCGTTATCAATGGACCAACCAAGATTGGCAAAAATAATCGGATTTTTCAGTTTGCCAGTATTGGTGAAGATTGCCAAGATTTAAAATATGCAGGTGAACCTACCGAATTGATTATTGGTGATAATAATGTTTTTCGTGAATGTTGTACAATTCATCGCGGTACAATTCAAGATAATAGTTTGACTCAGATAGGTAGTAATAATCTTTTCATGGCTTATACCCATGTTGCTCACGATTGTATGGTGGGGGATAACTGTATACTTGCAAATAGTGCCTCTATAGCCGGACATGTACATGTTGGCGACCATGCTATTTTAGGTGGCATGTGTGGTGTACATCAGTTTTGTCATATTGGTGCTCACAGTTTTATTGCTGCTAATGCATTGGTATTAAAAGATGTTCCTCCTTATGTGATGGCTTCAGGACAACCAACTAAGCCATACGGCTTAAACTCTGAAGGGCTAAAGCGTCGTGGTTTTGATAAAGATGTTATTTTAAATATCAAACGAGCCTATAAAGAAGTTTACCGCAAAAATCTTTCTGTGGGAGATGCATTAGCTGCAATTAATATGCTTGCCGGCGATATGCCTGAAGTTAAAGTATTTTCAGACTTTATCGAAAGCTCAAGTCGTGGAATAATTAGATAACAATATAATTAAATAAACAGACAATACTTAACCGTGAAACCATCCCTTTCAAATCGAGCTGTTGAGCTTGATAACAATGTTGAAAATTCTGTACCTGTGTTTGCTATTGTGGTTGGTGAACACTCTGGGGATACTTTAGGGGCAGGTTTAATCTCCGCACTTTTAAAATATCATCCTGATGCTAAGTTTATTGGTATCGGCGGACCTAAAATGGAAGCATTAGGCTTTAAAAGTCTATTCGCTATGGACGAGCTATCTGTGATGGGCATCGTTGAAGTTTTGGGACGAATACGTCGCTTAATGTTTGTTCGAAAATCTGTGGTTAGGTATTTTAGTAATAATCAACCTGATGTGTTTATTGGTATAGATGCACCTGACTTTAATCTAACCTTAGAAGAAAAACTCAAAGCAAAGGGAATAAAAACAGTTCAATATGTTAGTCCATCCGTTTGGGCATGGCGTGAAAAACGTATTTTTAAAATCGCCAAAGCAACACATTTAGTCTTATCTTTACTTCCCTTTGAAAAATCATTTTATGATAAACACCGAGTACCCTGTACTTTTGTTGGTCATTCACTTGCAGATGATATTCCATTAACGTCAGACAAAACAAAAGCGCGTGAACAATTATCCTTGCCCCAAGATATAAAAATACTTGCTTTGATGCCCGGTAGTCGTGGTGGTGAACTTGCTCGCTTAGTTGAACCTTTTTTAGAAAGTGCAAAACAACTATTTAGTGAAGACAAAGCATTAGTCTTCATCGCGCCGATGATTAGTGACAAACGAGCTCAGCAGTTTCAGCAAATAAAAGATGAAATTGCGCCACAATTACCTATTACCGTGATTATTGACCAAACACATACTGCTATGGCTGCAAGCGATTGTCTATTAACTGCATCGGGCACTGTTACTTTAGAAGCCGCCTTGATAAAGAGACCTATGGTGATTACTTATAAATTTAATTTATTAACGTATTTGTTAGCCAAATGGTTGGTTAAATTAAAATGGTTTTCTTTACCTAATTTACTAGCGAATAAGTCGTTAGTACCCGAATTATTACAAAATGATGTTAATCCAGAGCAAATTGTTCCGTTACTTAAAGAGCGTTTGTATAATGATCAAACACAATTAAATGATGATTTTATAACAATTCATCATGTGTTACGTCAAAATGCCAGTGAAAAAGCAGCAACGGCAGTTTTAACCTTAATGGCATCGGAAAACATTTACGATAACGGAACAATGACAACGGTAAAACGATGACGGTAAAAACTAAAATAAACCTCCCTATATTTGAATATCCTACTGCTTATTGTATAGCGGGGGTTGATGAAGTCGGACGTGGCCCGTTAGTGGGCGATGTCGTTACTGCAGCGGTGATACTTGATCCTGATAACCCTATTGAGGGTTTAATGGACTCAAAAAAATTATCAGAAAAAAAACGTGATATTTTATCAGTGCAAATTAAAGAAAACGCCATCGCATGGGCAATTGGTCGCGCTACACCAGAAGAAATTGATACTTTAAATATATTACATGCAACGATGTTGGCAATGCAACGTGCTGTGCAAGCGTTAGAAGTGACACCCGATTATGTATTAGTTGACGGTAATAGATGTCCTACATTTTTAAATGAAGATGGTGTTATCGCATGTCAGTCTGTGGTTAAAGGTGACGACCGTGTCGCAGAAATTAGTGCGGCTTCCATTATAGCCAAAGTAGCTCGCGATCAAGAAATGATAGCTTTAGATGAAAAATATCCAGAATACGGTTTTGCTAAACATAAAGGTTATCCAACCAAATTTCATTTAGAAATGATAAATGAACACGGTGTTTTAGATTGTTACCGCGTTAGTTTTAAGCCAGTAGCTAAGGTTATTGCCAATCAAGGGATAATAAGAACTTAATGTCACAAGAGCTTTCCACCGCAGAATCTTCATTATCAGAGACAACACCAACACCAGTTGATGGTATATCTCACGATACGGTTGAGGATAACACTCCCAAATTTATTCACCTGCGTGTGCATAGTGATTATTCTATGTGCGACGGCCTTAATAAAGTAAAACCCATTATTGCTAAAACTGCTGACTTGTTAATGCCGGCAATTGCATTAACCGATCAAACCAATTTGTGTGGCCTCGTAAAATACTATCATGCCGCCCATGGCTCTGGCGTTAAACCGATCATTGGTTGTGATTTTTGGGTGAAAAGCGAAGAGTTAGACGATGAACTATCGCGTTTAGTTGTTATTACCACTAATAATGCTGGTTATAAAAATCTAACGGAGCTTATCTCAAAAGCCTATTTAAGAGGTCATGTACAAGGCCGTGCAGTGATTGATAAAGAATGGCTAATTGAATTTAAATCAGGTTTGCTATTACTTTCTGGAGGAAGAGAAGGGGATATTGGTAAAGCATTGCTTAAAGGAAATACTGAGCTTTTAGAGCAAATGGTTTTGTTTTATCAGCAGCATTTTCCTGAACACTTCTATTTAGAACTTATTCGAACAGGCCGTGAAAACGAAGAGAATTATATTCACTTAGCCGTGGCATTGGCTGATCAAGCTCAGTTGCCAGTAGTTGCAACAAATGAAGTCGTTTTTCTTTCCCCTGAAAACTTTGATGCTCATGAAATACGTGTTGCTATTCACGATGGTTTTACTCTAGATGATAAAAGGCGACCCAAGCGATACAGCACTCAGCAATATTTACGTAGCCCAGAGGAAATGTGTGAGCTATTTTCTGATATTCCTGAGGCACTTGAAAATAGTGTCGAAATTGCTAAGCGCTGTAATGTAACTGTCACCCTTGGTGAATATGTACTACCTGACTTTCCTACTGAAGGGTTATCAATAGAAGACTTTTTAGTTAAAGTTTCAGAAGAAGGTTTACAGGACCGTTTAGAGTTTCTATTTGATAAAGACTCACCAGATTTTTCTGAAAAACGTAAACCCTACGATGAACGACTAGCAATAGAACTTGAAGTTATCAATAACATGGGTTTTCCCGGTTATTTCTTGATTGTGATGGAATTTATTCAGTGGAGTAAAGATAATAATATCCCCGTAGGTCCTGGGCGTGGTTCAGGTGCGGGGTCACTAGTCGCCTATGCACAAAAAATTACAGATTTAGACCCGCTAGAGTACGATTTATTATTCGAGCGTTTTTTAAATCCTGAGCGTGTCTCAATGCCGGATTTTGATGTCGATTTTTGCATGGATCGACGCGATGAGGTCATTGAACATACTGCTGAACTCTATGGCCGTGATGCGGTATCGCAAATTATCACCTTTGGTACTATGGCAGCAAAAGCGGTAATTCGCGATGTTGGTCGAGTACTCGGTCATCCTTATGGTTTTGTTGACCGAATTTCAAAACTTATACCTATGACGCCAGGCATGACTTTGGCAAAGGCCTTTGAAGAAGAGCCAAAACTTCCTGAAGCTTATGCACAAGATAGTGAAGTTAAAGATTTAATCGACATGTGTCGCATTTTAGAAGGTACAACACGTAATGCCGGTAAACATGCTGGTGGTGTTGTTATTTCACCTACAACCATCACTGATTTTTCACCGCTTTATTGTGATGAAGAAGGTAAAAATCCGGTTACTCAGTTTGACAAAAATGATGTTGAAGATGCTGGTTTAGTTAAATTTGATTTTCTTGGATTACGTACGTTAACCATTTTGCAGTGGGCCATTGAGATGGCCGATGAAAAATTGTTAAAGGCAGGCCAAGAAGCTATTGATATTACTAGTATCGATCTTGAAGATAGGGACAGTTTTAAAGTCCTATTAAAATCAGAAACAACGGCAGTCTTCCAGCTTGAATCAAGTGGCATGAAGTCACTGATCGCTAAATTAAAACCTGATTGCTTTGAAGATATTATTGCACTTGTAGCGTTATTTCGCCCGGGTCCCCTACAATCAGGCATGGTCGATAATTTTATTGAGCGTAAACATGGTCGTGAAGCAGTTAGTTATCCTGATGAAACATGGCAACATCTTGATTTAAAACCTATTTTAGAACCTACGTACGGTATTATTTTATATCAAGAACAGGTCATGCAAATTGCCCAGGTTCTTGCTGGTTATTCTCTTGGCGGTGCAGATATGCTGCGTCGTGCTATGGGTAAGAAAAAACCTGAAGAAATGGCTAAACAACGTGCTGGTTTTGAAGAAGGTGCTATTAATCGAGGAGTTGATGGCGAACTTGCCATGAAGATTTTCGATTTGGTAGAAAAATTTGCGGGTTATGGTTTTAATAAATCTCACTCAGCTGCCTATGCATTGGTTTCATATCAAACGTTATGGATGAAAACGCACTTTCCTGCTCCTTTTATGGCAGCGGTAATGTCAGCCGATATGGATAACACGGAAAAAATTGTTACCCTTGTTGATGAATGTGAAAACATGAAAATCGACTTATTGCCGCCAGATGTTAATGTCGGACAATATAAGTTCACCGTAAATGATGATAATCAAATTGTCTATGGTATTGGCGCTATTAAAGGCGTTGGTGAAGGACCTATTGAAGCTATTATTGCAGCGCGAGAGAAAGACGGGGAATTCGCTGATTTATTTGATTTTTGTGCTCGCCTCGACCTTAAGAAAACCAATAAACGTGTACTCGAAAAGCTAATTAAATCTGGGGCTATGGATGCGCTAGGTCCGCAAGGGAAGTGTCAACAAGGAAAAAGTCCGCAAGATAATTCATCAGATAAACCAGTCCCACATCGCGCCGCATTATTTGCAACCTTACCTGATGCAATAAAAGCAGCAGATCAACACGCAAAAGCACAAGCATTAGGACAAGACGATTTATTTGGTTTAATTAATGAAGCTCCCGAGGATACCCGACAAGCATTTAAAGATGTACCAATGTGGGCTGAAGAAATTTGGCTTAACGGTGAAAAAGAAACGTTAGGATTATATCTTACCGGTCACCCAATTAACCGTTACTTAGCTGAAATTAAACATTATGCTAGCGGACGATTAGTGAGCATGCAGCCCTCAGGCAAAGATCGAACGACAGTAGCTGTTGGTTTAGTTATTGGTGTACGAGTTTTAGTGAATAAAAGAGGTCGTCGTTGGGCATTAGTTACCTTAGATGATAAGAGCGCACGTATAGATATTCGACTATTCCCTGATGATTATGATACCTTTGCTGAGCTTTTGGTTAGTGACGCTATTTTGGTGTGTAGTGGACAGGTCAGCTTTGATGAATATTCTGGTGGTATTACAATGACCGCCCGAGATATAATGACCATTGCTGATGCACGAGAAAATTATGTCACATCTCTTGATGTACAGGTCGATAGAACAGCAATAGCAGATAACTTTATAGAACAATTTACTGAAGTATTGTCTCCTTATAAAGACGGTACTTGTCCGGTTCGAGTGTTTTACCAGCGTGAAGAGGCGCAAGGTATGCTTGAACTCGGTGTACAATGGCGGGTGAGTCCAGCCGATTTATTAATACATGAATTAAAAACATTGTTGGGTGATGAAAAAATAGCCCTAAAATTTAAATAGGCTTTGCTTAAATAAATCAGCGAAGCGACGAACATAGGTAACAATAAACATATGTCATTAAATTTTTTAGATTTCGAGCAACCGATAGCGGAACTTGATGCAAAAATTGAAGAATTACAATTAGTAAATAATGGTCAGGACCTTGATCTTAATTTGGAAGAGCAAATCACGCAGTTACGTGAAAAAAATAAAGAGCTTACAAATAAAATATTTTCAAATTTAGATCCATGGCAAACCGCGCGTGTTGCTCGTCATCCGCAGCGTCCGTATACCCTTGATTATATTTCTCGTGTTTTTACTGAGTTTGATGAACTCGCTGGCGACAGAGCTTATGCCGATGACAGTGCGATTGTTGGTGGTACTGCACGGTTAGACGGCAAACCTGTGATGATCATAGGTCATCAAAAAGGCCGTTCAACCAGTGAAAAAGTAAAACGAAATTTTGGTATGCCACGCCCTGAAGGCTATCGTAAAGCTCTACGCTTGATGAAAATGGCTGAACGTTTTAACATGCCGATCATTACTTTTATTGATACTCCGGGTGCATATCCCGGTATTGGCGCGGAAGAGCGTGGTCAAAGTGAAGCTATCGCAACCAACTTAAAAGTCATGGCGCGTTTATCGGTTCCCATCGTATGTACGGTTATTGGGGAAGGTGGTTCTGGTGGTGCTTTAGCCATTGGTGTAGGCGATCGTGTTAATATGCTTAAATATTCAACCTATGCAGTAATTTCTCCAGAAGGTTGTGCATCAATCTTATGGAAAACAGCTGAAAAAGCGTCGACAGCTGCAGAAGCTATGGGTATTACGGCAACACGTATTAAAGAATTAGAATTAATTGATAATATTATCGAAGAGCCGCTTGGTGGTGCTCATCGTGATATGGACGCAATGGCTTCCTTTTTGAAACAAGAATTAAAATCGAGTTTAGCATCTTTGGAAGGCCTATCAAAAGATGAATTGATTGAAAAACGTTACGATCGATTAATGTCGTTTGGCTATTGCTAATTCTACGTTCTTATTTATTACACCTAATTCAGAAAGCACTTATTTAAGTGCTTTCTTTGTTTTATTGATACAGAAGAAATAAATGTCATTGATTGAGTCAACACTGATAAGTTTTTTTCAACAATATCCGAATGAAGATATTGTTATTGCTTATAGCGGTGGTGTTGACTCACAAGTTTTATTGCATGGGTTGGCTAATTTAAATCATCAAAAAATAATAAGTAATAAAATCACTGTTTGTCATGTTAATCATGGTCTAAGTGAAAACTCATTTGAGTGGCAGAGTTTTGCAGAGCAACAAGCTCAGTATTTAGGTTTATCTATAAAAGTATGTGAAGTTGAAGTCATCCCGCAAAAACAGCATAGCTTAGAAGAGCTTGCCCGAAATGCTCGATATAGAGCATTACAAGAATCATCTCCTGATAACGCTTTAATTGTTACAGGGCATCATAGTGACGATCAAAGTGAAACTTTTCTACTTGCGCTTAAACGTGGTGCTGGTCTAAAAGGCTTGTCTGCAATGAAAGTAACAATGCCTTTAGGTAATCAAACGTTGGTTAGACCGTTGTTGAATATTTCTCGTCAGGTGATTGTGGATTATGCTAATAAATATCAACTGGCATGGGTAGAAGATGAGTCGAATCAAGATCTTCGTTTTGATCGCAATTTTATACGTCATAACATCATGCCAGTATTTGCCGAGCGCTGGCCAAGTATGTTAACAACCATTGCTCGTAGTGTTCAACATTGCCAAGAAGCCGAGTCACTATTAGCGGATTTAGCAGCACAAGATCTTAAATTTTGCCAAGCGTCAAAAAATAGCCTTTCCATTAAAAATATACAAAACTTATCGAAAGCACGTTTTAATAATCTCATTCGCTATTTTTTACAAATTAATCAGTGCTTGATGCCGAGTACAGATCAGCTCGAACAAGCACATAATCAGCTTGGTGCAGCAGAAGATAAAACACCAACAGTTAAAGTAGGTCACAGTTGGTTAAGACGTTTTAAAGGTCAGCTCTATTTAACGGCTGATTTTGAGGATGTTTCTACTTGGATGCAGGAAATTAATGTTGAGCATGGTTTTGATACTCAGCATAGTTTTGATTCACAACAGATTCAATTGCCTGATCAACTGGGGACAGTCATTTTTAATTTGGCTAGTGCAGATAAAAAACATAATAGTGGCTGTGAAAGTAAGTTGATGGTGCAACATCGAGTGATAGCTCCAAAATTTGGTCAAAAAGTCACGATAAAGTTTTCTCATCATAACCCTAAATGTTTACCCGAATATCGGCAACATTCAAGATCTTTAAAGAAGGTATTACAAGAGCTATCTATTGCACCTTGGCAACGTCAACGTTTGCCTTTTCTTTATTATGATGAGCAATTAGTTGCCGTTATAGGACATTTTATTTGTAAGCCTTTTATTCCAACAGAAGTTGAACATGTTATGGATATTCGTTGGTCTAAAGAAAAGTAATACTAGACAATATACTTGTTAAGATGATAAAAGTCTTGAATGAGAATATATATCAACAATAACTAAAATAAGAAAGATAAAAACTATGACCTCAGAATCTCAATCTATTGAAACTCCTTCTTTATCTAAGAAAATACAGTCAACTAATATAATTAATCAGATAATTGTCGCTATTGGTTTAGGGATGTTATTGGCAATGATTGCACCAGAAACCGCAAAGTCACTATCGATGTTAGGTAGTTTATTTGTCAGTGCATTAAAAGCGGTTGCGCCAATATTAGTTTTAATCCTTGTTGCTTCTTCAATCGCTAATCAAAAGGCAAATAGCGACGCAAATTTGAAACCTATTGTCGGTTTGTACTTGTTTGGTACATTAACAGCCGCGCTGGTTTCTGTAATGATGAGCTTTCTTTTTCCAGTACATCTAACTTTAGATTTAGCTGGCGCTGTTGCTAATCCTCCAAAGGGATTGTCTGAAGTATTAACCACTCTGGCATTTAAAGTTGTGGATAATCCAATAAATGCGATTGCAACTGGTAACTTTATCGGTATTTTAGCTTGGGGCTTAGGATTAGGTTTTGCATTGAAAAAAGGCAGCGATTCAACAAAAGTGATGGTGCATGATTTTGCAGAGGCCGTTTCTAGTATTGTTAAAATAGTTATTCGCTTTGCACCTCTTGGTATTCTTGGCTTAGTTGCCAATACTATTGCGACAACAGGTTTTGCTGCGTTAGGCGAATTTAGCCATTTAGTGTTAGTGTTATTAAGCTCAATGTTGATTATTGCCTTAGTCGTAAACCCTATCATCGTTTTTGTTATTATGCGTAAAAACCCTTATCCACTCGTTTTAACTTGTCTTAAAGAGTCGGGTATTACCGCATTCTTTACCCGTAGTTCAGCGGCAAATATTCCAGTAAATATGGAGTTATGTAGAAAGTTAGACTTACATGAAGATACTTATTCTGTTTCAATTCCCTTAGGTGCAACTGTAAATATGGCTGGCGCAGCGATTACCATTACCGTATTAACCTTAGCTGCTGCTAATACATTACAAATTGAAGTCGATTTTGGTACTGCAATATTACTGAGTATTA
>Ga0105358_10001672_pt1 | contig 11825 bp, 8 predicted proteins | sample GOMGulsemesocosm_5_FD_83509 | JGI IMG/M metagenome (GOLD analysis project Ga0105358, IMG submission 83509) | Methane-oxidizing microbial communities from mesocosms in the Gulf of Mexico - GOM15C Gulf of Mexico | ecosystem: Environmental > Aquatic > Marine > Cold seeps | place: Gulf of Mexico...
CGTTAATGATAGTCTGATTATGGTCGACTTTATTAATAAGGCTAAGGGCTCAGGAATGAAAATGATGGATGTAGTCGTGCAAGCAGGAACTCAACGTTTCAGAGCGATTCTATTGACATCTTTAACGACATTTTTTGGTATCTTTCCACTTTATTTTGAAAGTAGCTTGCAAGCACAGTTTGTTATTCCTATGGCGATATCGTTAGGTTTTGGTATTGTTTTTGCAACTGGAATTACTTTGTTTTTAATTCCTGCATTGTATTTAATTAAAGAAGATATTGGCAATTTGTTTAAGAAAAAAGACAAAACAACGGTTGAACAGCTAACGTCTTAATTGGCTTAATAACATCAATATCTCGTAAGGCCATCATATAATAGTGGCCTTGCGAACATCTATTATCTGCAATTTGATATTCATCCACCAGCACTAGCAATCAATATTCATGACTTTTGGCACTGTTGACGATTAACTGATTTATTTATTCTTCTATTCATACTAAGTAGGAGAATGAAATGACCACCGATAAATCATCTTTAGCACAACTTACCATAGATAGAAGCGAACAAGACTCAAAGTCAGCAAGCACTATTGCCATCATGACTTTTTTTGGTCTTATTCTGATTGTTGTTGCATTTTATTGGTTCAATGCCAATTTCAACAGCCAACCCGTAGGATTAAAGGAACAACAAACAGTTAGTGCCACCCTCCAGACGGAACTGTCTTCAGTCATTGCTGTTTCCAAAAAGGCAACAATTGACTTATCTCCTACATCTGAAATGTTGAATAAGGCGGTACTTGATGCCAGTGGTCATATTGTTGCACGTCGTATTGCGACGGTGTCATCAAGAGTCACAGGTAAGCTTAACCTTTTAAATATTGAAGAAGGGCAACGTGTTAGTAAGTCACAAGTGCTTGCCGAACTGGACGATCAACAAGCAAAACTAAGCTATGAATTGGCATTAGCTGAACTGTCTTCAAAACAAGCAAGTTTTGATGAATTATTGATTGTTCAACAACAGCAATTACAACAATCACAGCGTTTGAATGAACTGTTTAAAAATAAGTTGATCAGTGAACAACGTATTGACGATGCCCGGTTTAAATCACAGCAAATAAGTGCTCAGCTTAACAATAAACAAGCAATGATTGATTTGTCCAAAAAGCGTGTTGAATTAGCACAATATCAATTATCTCAACATAAAATTAGAGCACCTTTTGATGGTGTAGTCATAAGTAAGAATGCACAAGTAGGAGAACTTATTTCGGCGGGTACTGCTGGCGGAGGCTCGATTAGAACAGGGGTCGGTACTATTGTTGATATGAGCTCATTAGAAGTTGAAGTTGAAGTGGGTGAAAGTTATATCAATCGTGTATTTGCAGGGCAACAAGTATTGGCAACTTTAGATGCCTACCCACAATGGCAAATTACTAGTGAAGTTGAAGCTATTATTCCAACAGCTGATCGTCAAAAAGCCAGTATCAAAGTTAGAATTAAATTACTAGAAGTAGATGGTCGAGTATTACCGGACATGGGTGTAAAAGTAAGCTTTTTATCAACGGATGAACTAATCGCCAAGCAGTACTAACTTAAGCAAAACGAATTATATCGAAGGAAATAACCATGAGCACACTATCAACATCACCAAAAAAAGCAGTAGATAAAAAGATGAATAATATTATTCTCAAAGATATTAATAAGAGTTATAGCAAGGGCGATAATACCGTTGTTGTGCATGATAAGTTTAACCTCGCAATTAAATCGGGTGATTTTGTTGCGATTATGGGGCCGTCTGGATTAGGGAAAAGTACCTTATTGCACTTGATGGGCGGATTGGATAGACCAACTTCCGGTCACGTCAAAATTGGTGAACAACGTATTGATGATTTAAGCGAAAGCAAACTCACTCGCTGGCGTGCAGAAAATATCGGTTTTATCTTTCAGTCACATCATCTATTACCGGTATTAAGTGCACAGGGTAATGTTGAATTACCGTTGTCGCTAACACCATTAAATAAAAAACAGCGCCAGCAACATGCAGCAACCGCGCTTGCTTTAGTGGGTATGGCAGAGCGAGCTCATCATTTTCCTAAAGAGCTTTCTGGTGGACAAGAACAACGTGTCGCAATTGCTCGTGCCATTGTTAGTGATCCACAAATACTGTTATGTGATGAACCTACCGGAAATTTAGATCGTAAAACTGCAGATGAAATACTGGCTTTGCTAAAAAAATTGAATCGTGATTTTGGGAAAACCATCGTGATGGTAACTCATGATAATAAAGCCGCAGAATATGCGTCACGAGTGATTAATTTAGAAGAATATATTGCTTCAGGAATAGAAGCTAATAGCGCACAGAGCCCTCAGGAACAACAACCTTTTTTAGTTGAGGAGTAAGTGGTATGAACTTAATTGAATTAGTTTTTAGGAATAGTTTTCGTAAAAAGACCCGTTTTGTTTTGACCTGTCTTTCCGTGGTTGTTGCCTTTTTTTTATTAACGACCTTAGCGGGTATCGATCATGCTTTAAATGCCAGTGTCAGCAATAGCAATCAATATCGATTAATGACCAGTCACAAAATATCGATTACCCGTTCATTACCGATTAATTATCAACAAAAAATAAAAGCATTGGCTGGTGTAGCTGATGCAACTTATGTTTCATGGTTTGGTGGTTATTTTCAGAATGAAAAAAATCAACTGGCGGTCATGGCGGTTGATCATAACAGCTACTTTGATATTTTTGATGAATATCAAATTCCTACAGAGCAGTTAACGTCATGGAAAAATACGCGAACAGGGCTAGTGATTAGTCAAAGTATTGCGGATAAATACGATTGGCAAATTGGCGATAAGGTACCGCTGAGCTCATCTATCTGGATGGATAAGTCAGGCTCTTTTAACTGGGAGTTTATTGTTTCCGCTATCTATCAGCAGCGGGATAATACAACAGATAGTAAGCGGATTTTTTTTCAGCATTTATATTTTGATAAAGCACGTGCTTATGCTCGTAATATGACAAGTTGGTTATCTACACAAATTAAAATAGATGCCGATGACGAACAGGTATCAAAAGCTATCGATAAACTTTTTACTAATTCAGATGCAGCAACAAGAACGACTACCGAACAAGTATTTATAAAGGAGCAGGCGCAACAATTTGTCGATATGGCGATGGTAATAAAAGTCGTGTTAATCGCGGTGTTTTTCACCTTGTTATTAATTGTTTGCAATACCATGATTCAAGTGAATCGTGAACGACTTAATGAAACAGCAATGATGAAAGCTATTGGTTTTTCCTCTTTGTCATTAGTGAAGCAAGTTTATTTAGAGTCGTTATTGATGTTGGCACTAGGTGCAATATTCGGGAGTCTGTTAGCAACACTGACCTTGTCACAGGTTCAACAGCAATTTGCTGATTTTTTACCGGGTATTGCTATTGACCCATCTCATTATTTAACGGTGCTTTACTTGGTTATTGGTGCTGCAGGTCTTTGTAGTTTATTTCCAGCAATTACGATTAAAAAATTAATTATTAGCGAAACATTAGGAGCGAGAGCATGATCAAACAAGCCATTGCTTTATCATGGATAAATTTTAAGAGTTTTCCTTATCGGTTGATTGCTTCGGCAATTAGTATTTTAAGCATCGCCTGTGTAGCTGCAGTTATGCTCGGCGTTTTAGCGTTAAGTAGTGGCATGGTAAAAACCATGGAACGTACAGGCTTAGATAATACCTTATTGGTGATGCGTGCTGGCGCGGTATCTGAATTACAGAGTGTGATGTTTCCCATGGAAGTAAAGTTATTATCAAATAATGCACAAGTGCTGCGTGATAAAAACGGGCAAGCCATTGTTTCTGCGGAAATGTTTGTTAATGCTGAATATAAAAGAATACAAAATAGTACGGTATTAACAACTGGGATAGAAAGCACTGAATCTGCAGTTACAGAGCTTGACGACACTGAATTTCAAGGTTATGACGGCGAAAGTTTATCTTTGCGTGGCATTAGCCAAAATACTTACCTTTTTAGGCCTCATTTTAAATTAATAGCCGGAGAAAAGTTTGCTACTGGCTTAAGGCAATTAATCATAGGTCAAGCGATTGCACGTAGAATGCCTGAGCTTGAAGTCGGTAAAACAATTACTTTAGGTGGTTCGAAATGGTTAATTAGCGGTGTTTTCTCTGATAACAACAGTGTTTTCGAGTCAGAGTTATGGGCAGATATTGGCACAGTACAAAGTGATTATCGTCGAGGCAGCAGTGTACAGTCGGTACGCTTAGCATTAAAAAACGATACTAATTTAACAAAGCTTGAACAAGAATGGCAGGCAGATCCAAGACTTAATGTTCGTCTTATTTTGGAAAAAGTATTTTTTGCTGAACAAGCACAAAATTTGACGCGGTTAATTCGTTGGATTGGTTTACCTATTGCTATTATTATGGCTCTTGGTGCTGTTGTTGCTGCATTAAATACTATGTATGCAGCAATCGCTAGCCGTAGTAAGGAAATTGCAACTCATAAGGCAATAGGGTTTACACCTTTTGCGATATCTATGTCGATTATTAGTGAAGCGTTATTATTAGCCATTGTTGGTGGCTTGATAGGAACAATCCCCCTATATATGATTTTTGATGGTTGGACAGCAGCGACGCAGAATGCCAATAGTTTAAGTCAAATGATGTTTAACTTTGATATTAGTTTATTGTTGATTGCTCAGGCGATGACTCTCTCTATTGTCATTGGTTTATTAGGCGGAATTCTTCCTGCAATAAAAGCGATGCGCATGCCAGTGACTGTAGCCCTAAGGGATAGTTAGCTTATATAGAACTTTCGTTCAGCCAGAAGTCATTGATTATTCTGTTGGATATGATGACTTTTGGCACATGTGTATTTGCATAATAGAAATTATCATTGTCTTACTTTATAAAAGCAGTCAGGCAATTTTTCATGTATAAAAAACTACTTCCTCTTATCCAGTTCTTACCACTTTCATTATTTTCAACTTATGGTTTTTGGCAAAACCAAGCTACTAATGAACGGTGGATTGAAGCATTTCAATTAACAGCATTACTGGGTCTTCTTCAATTAGTTATCATGTTGTTTCAACAAAAGCCTGTTAATCGTTTAATACTTGCAGTCAATTTGTATTTGATTTTTGGTGGCATTGCCGCATTTTTCCATCAGTGGTGGTATTTAGAAATTTATCAGTCTCTGCAAGAATCGGCTATTTTTGTTTTTATGTTAATTGTTGGTCTTATTACAACTTTAGTTACTCCATCTGGGTATATTGCTGCTAATCATTTACGTCAAATTGATCATCGTTGGGCGTCATGGTTATTATTCATTGCCTCTATTTTTGCATTGTTTAATGCCCATACATTTCAAGGGCAAATAATATACTCAGCGGTCATTCCTATTATTTTACTATCATTATTGCAGCGTTTTTTACGTTTTAGATTGATTTATGTACAAAAAAATTGTGATTAGATATTAAAAAAAGCTTTTTCACTGATAAGTTTTCAACAGCGTAGTCATAGCTTTATTTACTATTATTATTGCTATTGTTTTTAAATGAATACTTATGCGGTTTTTATGCATCAAGCAATGTGGGTCCTTGTTTTTAGGGGGCTGCAGCTAAATAATGTGAGACATGTAGACAAAAATATGAGATGCTATTTTCATGATGAAGGCATATTGGACGACTTTGTTTAATGTTCATAATATTAGACAAGCGCTTGTTTAAAATTAAATGTCACACTTTTATGATGAGTTCCATCTTATCTTAATATAATAAAAATTATTTAAAAATGATGCTCGCCGCAAAATTATAAAATTTAAAACGCTATATAAAATAGTGAAAGACAAAAACTAAGGAAATAAAACATGAAACACTCTAATCGACAGATTTTTAAAAAATCTGCGCTGTGCATAGCATTAAGTTCTGCACTAACAGTACCTACTTATGCTTTTGAAGAAGAGGAAACTGTTGGTATTGAACGTATTCAAGTCACTGCATCTCGTCGTGCCTCAACGGTACAAGAAGCTCCTCTTAATATTAGTGCGCTTGATGGCGACATCATGAAAGAGCAAAATATTGGTGATTTAAGCGATGTTGCCCGTTTTGTACCTGGTATGTCTATTCCAGAACAGGGAGGACGTGGCGGTAATAGTATTATTGTTCGTGGTCTAAATACCGACTCAACTGGTCCTGATTCAGATGGTGGTACAGTTGCAACTTATTTTGGTGAAATGCCGCTAGCAGTAGACGTTAGACTAATTGATATGGAACGAGTTGAAGTATTAATTGGTCCACAAGGAACATTGTATGGTGCAGGCAGCTTAGCAGGTGCTGTTCGTTATATTCCTAAGAAAGCTGAACTAGATGTTAAATCCTTCGAATTTTCAGTTGATGCCTTTAGTGGCGCCCAGTCAGATGATTTGGGTGGAGAGTCAAGCTTTGTACTTAATGTTCCACTTATTGATGATGAACTTGCTGTTCGCGCATCGGTAAATTATTACGATGATCCAGGTTTTATCGATTATGGTTATGTTGTTAAAGAAGGCGGTGTATCAAATCCTGATAATTTGGCAGATACTCGTAAAGTAAAAGATGCAAATGGTGAAAAGGTTGTTACTAGTCGTATTGCCGTACGTTGGATGCCCAATGACTGGTTTGACAGTACATTAACTTATTTACATCAAACACAAGATATTGAAGGGCGAACTATTTCTAGTTATCAATCATTAAGTGCAGGCAACCCACTTAGAGATGCAATTGGTAAGTATGAGTTTGCTGGGCGTTATGAAGAGCCAGAAGAAGATACTGACTCTTTGATCAGCTTGGAAATGAAAATAGATCTTGGCTTTGCTGAGTTAGTTTCAGCAACAGGGTATTCAGAAAACGAAAATGAAGGACAACGTGATCAAACTGATTTATTGATTGCTAACCCATGGAGTTATGAAACTTTCCCAACCTTCTCTTCATTTACTCGTGAAGTGGGTGAGTCAGATAGTTTTACCCAAGAAATTCGCTTGGTGTCACAATCGGAATCTGATTTATCTTGGATTGTCGGCGGTTACTACAATAAATCGACAAATACAGGATATAGTGCCGAATACACGCCAAAATATGAAGCGTTTATTTCAGCAAATCAACTTGATTGGTACGGTGAAATATTACATGAACAACGTGGTGATGATTTAGAGTATTTATCATTTGGTGATGGTGAAACAATTGAAAAAGCGCTTTTTGGTGAGCTGAATTATCAAGTTAACGATAAATTGAATGTTACAGTGGGTGCACGTTTTTATGAATATGAAATTACGGCAGGTTCTGCAGTAAGTACACCATTTTGGGATCAAAATACAATCCCTGGTACATTGACTCATGATGCTGGAGAAATCATTGAAACTAAAGCTGATGGCGATGGAAACTTATTTAAGTTTAATGTTGGCTACAAATTTACAGATGATGTACTGGGTTACTTTACGGTTAGTGAAGGTTTCCGTTTAGGTGGTACTAACGGTATTGCTGCTTGTCCTGATCCTTTACCAGATAGTCAAATAGTATGTGCGCTGCCAACAGAATTCAGTTATGACCCTGATAAAACTAAAAACTATGAGATTGGTATTAAGAGTACTTGGTTTAACAATCAATTCCATTTTAATGCCTCAGTTTTTAACATTGAATGGGAAGATGCACAAGTAGGTGGCGCAGCAACAATAAATGGTAGTCAACCCTATACCGATAATGTTGGTTCAGCAAACTCTAAAGGTATTGAAATTCAAACTCGTGCAATGTTATCCGACAGCCTCACTGCTTTCGCTACTTATGCATATGCCAAAGCAGAACTGACAGAAGACGTTATTGGTTTTTTTGATACAGGACTAGCTGCGGACGATATCGCAATCGGGGAATACAGTGCCGCTGACGGTGATCGCTTGCCTGGTGCACCGGAAACTCAGTTTTCAATGGGTTTAAACTACTCTACAGAAGTCTTTGATGACAAAATGTTAGACATTATATATGGCTTAACTTATCAAAGTGATATATTGAGCAGCGCTGGTCTTAAAGCTGAAGGTGAAAAAATATCAGGCTTCGCTTTAAGTAATCTTTCGGCAACTGTTTCAGGTGACGCTTGGTCTGCAACATTATATGTCGATAACTTGTTTGACAAATATGCTGAATCTTCAAGAAGGGGCAGTGCTAGATCGGCTGGATATGCTGAATTCCCAAGTAAAATACGTAATGCTGATACTATAGATATGTACAGAGGTTACGGCCATTACGTCGTTGCTCCTCGTACGATCGGCGTTAAATTTAAATATTTCTTTGATATGTAATATTTGAAGCCCGTTCCATTTAAAGGCATTGTATTATTTAACGAATACAGTGCCTTTTTTATTAATAGCAACATAGGCCTAACAAAATTTTATCGATATCCCCTAGATAAGGAAAGATATGAAAGCTAAAAAACAATTAATACTTGGCTGTTTTTTGTCGGGAGCAGCGTTTTTTACTTCTGCAGAACCCGTTTTTATTAAAGCAGGTCACGTACTCGATGTGGTTACTGGTAAAGTAACCAGTAATCAGGTGATTACCATTGATGATGGCATTATTGTCAATATTTCAAATAAATTACCTGATCAAACTGACGTAAGCAAAGTAATTGATTTGTCAGATAAGTTTGTCATGCCAGGTTTAATGGATATGCATACCCATGTAGTGAATAATCTATCTAAGAAATTTTACGATGGCTATTTCCAGTCACCTCATCGTGCCACTATTGGCGGTATTGTAAATGCTGAAAAAACCTTGTTGGCAGGATTTACTGTGATTAGGAATGTAGGTGCTGGTAACTATCAAGATGTTGCTATTCGTAATGCTATAAATGCTGGCGAAGTTCCTGGGCCTCGTATGGCTGTTTCAGGACCTGCTTTAGGTATTACAGGCGGTCATTGCGACAGTAACGCACTCAATCATTCATTTAATGAACGTGGTGAAGGCGTAGCTGATGGGCCATGGGCCGTACGAAATAAAGTAAGAGAAAATGTGAAGTATCAGGTGGACGTTATTAAGTTCTGCGCTACGGGTGGTGTATTTTCTAAAGGAACTAAAGTCGGACAACGACAATATACTCAAGAAGAAATGAACGCCATTGTCGATGAAGCGCATACTCATGGTAGAACAGTGGCAGCACATGCTCACGGCACTGAAGGCATTGCATTTGCCATTAAAGCCGGTGTCGACTCTATTGAACATGCGAGCTTTTTAGATAAAAAAACGATTAGACTTGCCAAAAAGCATGGCACCTTTTTATCAATGGATATTTACAATACGGAATATACTTTGAGTGAAGGTAAAAAGAACGGTGTACCTCAAGAGAATATTGATAAAGAGAAGCAGGTTGGTACTAGACAACGTGAAAGCTTCACTGCTGCGGTAAAGGCTGGTGTGAAGATGGTATTAGGGACTGATGCAGGGATATACCCTCATGGTGACAATGCAAAACAATTTAGCCGTATGACACGTTTTGGAATGACACCATTACAAGCTATTCAATCAGCAACGATTAACAGCGCCAAATTATTGAAATGGGAAGATAAAGTGGGTCAAATAAAAGCAGGACTTTTTGCTGATATTATTGCCGTTGACGGCAATCCTTTAAAGGATATTACAACACTCGAAAATGTTACTTTTGTAATGAAAGAAGGTAAAGTATACAAGGACTAAGCTAATTCTTAGTGAATGTTTCCGATAACTTAGCTTAGAGAGCTTCTCTTTAAGCTAATCTCTTTTTAATTAAAAGTATGTTTCTCATGACTCAAGATATAAAGACCCTTCATCAACAAGCACAAGTGGCTCTAAACCAAGGTAAATATCAACAAGCGCATCAGTTCTTGATCGCGATATTACAGCAAGACAAATACTTCGCCGATGCTTATTTTTTAATGGCAATGATTGCCAGTGCCCATGAACGTATAGACAAAGCTATCCAATTGATTGATCAGGCTCACAAGCTAGCGCCTGAAAATACCGAGTATTTGGCACATCTGGCAAAACATTTTGCAATTAAGAGTGACCACATTCAGGCGGTTAAATATGCAGACCTCGCTGCAAAAGGATTATTAGCTAGTGCACTTACCCTTGATACTATCGCTGTTGCATATAGCAAAATTGGCTTGCACCAACAAGCGATCCCATTCTTTAAGCAAGCAGTAAAACTAAAACCAAAAAATTCGATGTTTCATTATAACTTAGCGATATCTCAAACTTTTGTTGGCGATTTTAGTGATGCTCGGTGTTCACATGAAAAAGTGATTAAGTTAGCGCCTGATTTTTGTAAATCTTATGCAGCGTTGAGTAGTTTAGGTGGCATTACTAAAGATAATAATAATATCGAGCGCTTAACCGAGTTGTATCAAAGGATCTCTGATGAAGATGATAAGTTAAATATTGGTCATGCTTTGGCACGCGAATATGAAGCACTGAAAGAATATGACCGGGCATTTGAGTATTTAAACTCTGCTAAACGGAGCAAATTGCAGGCAATAAACTATAAATTCGCAGAAGATCAGCAGATGTTTGATGGTTTACAGCAAGCATTCACATCGACTGACTTGTCTTTAAAGGACGGCTTTAATACGAAGGAAGCACTTTTTGTTGTTGGAATGCCAAGAAGTGGAACAACCTTGGTTGAACGAATAATTTCTCAACATAGTGATGTGACAAGTGCAGGAGAGCTCGGTTATTTCGGTTCGTTATTAAAAACTATGGGAGGAAGCACGAGTGCACGCCTGCTTGATCAAGAAACGATTGCTGCGAGTAAAAAAATAAGCTTCGCTGAATTAGGAAAATCGTATATCGAACAAACACGTTGTTTAACAGGACAAACGAAAAAGTTTGTTGATAAAATGCCACTTAATGTCTTGTATGCAGGATTTATTTTTCAAGCATTACCACAAGCTAAAATTGTTTGTTTAGACCGTGGTCCGCTAGATACTATCGTCAGTAATTATCGTCAGCTATTTTCTGCAAACTCCAGTAGCTATAACTATGCATACGACTTAACAAGCACCGCTGAATTTTATATTGAGTTCAAAAAAATCACCCAGATGTGGATGAAATTGTTTCCTAATAACTTCTATTTGGTTAACTATGAAAAATTGGTTAATGACCCTGTTGTTGAAGCCAAAAAAATGATTGAATTTTGCGGCTTAGATTGGCAAGAGGATTGTCTAAATATTCATAACAACACAGCGCCAGTTGCCACAGCCAGTGCTGTTCAAGTACGTCAGCCGATTAATAATAAATCGGTGGGTAACTGGCAGAAATATGATACCTATTTAGATGAAGTGAAAAGCATTCTAAATTTGCCTTAACAGGCGGTGGACAAAAGTCACGACCAAGATCATTATATATTCATGACTTTTGGCACCTGTATCTAACCCCTTAAATCTCTAAACTGTATTTGAAGTCAAGCAATGATTATACAAACACTAAACGGGATTTATTATGAACTTTAAACAACTAACGTCTTACTCAGTTATCAGCCTATTAATGTCAGCCTTAGGTTCTCTTTCCATGATTGCAATATTAAGTCAAAGTGTACAGGCAGCAGACTTAACCATAAATATTAGTGAAGTAGAAAGTGGTAAAGGCAATGTTCTAATCGCTTTATATGCAGGAAATGAGGCTTATAAAAGTGGAGAGGCTACGTTTAAATCACATGTTAAGGCGGTAAATACTCAAGAGTCAGTCGTTTTTAAAGACTTACCAGATGGTGAATATGCGGTAAAAATGTATCAAGATGAAAACAGTAA
>Ga0105358_10001675_pt1 | contig 11813 bp, 6 predicted proteins | sample GOMGulsemesocosm_5_FD_83509 | JGI IMG/M metagenome (GOLD analysis project Ga0105358, IMG submission 83509) | Methane-oxidizing microbial communities from mesocosms in the Gulf of Mexico - GOM15C Gulf of Mexico | ecosystem: Environmental > Aquatic > Marine > Cold seeps | place: Gulf of Mexico...
ACTGCTGATTATATTTCAGGCATAAAAAAACCAGCACTGAAGGCTGGTTTGATTACTTCAATAAAGAAGTTAATGGTGGCGATACCGAGAATTGAACTTGGGACCCCAGGGTTATGAATCCCATCACACAATAAAAAAACCAATAAAAACAACCTCTTGTAATTCTCATTTACTGAAACAATAGCTTAAAGTTACTACATTGCACTACGCTAGTGCTTTACTGTAGCTACACTTTTACTACATCAGGTAATAAACAATTTTAACAAACAAAACTAACGAGAAACTGCGCTTTAGCTTTTTAAGTGGTGCGGGGTGTCTGGTTCTTTATGGGCGCTAAGGCCGACAAGATGCACATGGTTTAAAACCTCTTTTTATTGCATTTTCTTTGTTTTTAAACCTGATTTCATTTTCTGCTGATACATTTCTCATCAATCCGCAAGTAGATTTGTGAAACACCCTTTCTGTTGTCATTTCTGTTGCTACATACACGAATATTTTTTTTGCTTTTGGCTTCTCTTTAATTATTATATTTTTGGATCCGCATTCTGAACATTTGTACTTTCTCAAGTTACTACGAACTTCATCAATATTTGATACAGATAATTTCGATGTATCTACGTGGTGACCGCAACCCTCACAGAATAAAAAGTATATTTGTTTATTTTTCGCCATAACTCTAATGAAACCTAATGCCAAATTCAGTGGCCGTTTAAGGGGGCAGTTTTTGCTGTAGCAAAAAAGATGACGGTTTTTGTGTCAAGTGGATGCGATTATTATACTTTTTTGACAGACACAAAAAAGCCCGAGTCAACGGGCTTTCCAAGTTTGGACGTATAAATATATTTATACCATTTAGATCATTGGTCTATCATCAGAAAACATTAAAGATACACTCTTTGTAATAACATTATTCATATTTATCCCCTTGACTTAATTCTTTTTTAAATTTTGTAATCAATCTTTTAAACTCATCTTCACTGCTAATAGTAATGAAATCTTTATCCTTTTCCAAGCAAGTTATTAATCTTTTTTGCTCTTCAACTGACTCTGCATATTCCCAAGATTTAGATATTGCATTATATATCTTAGCTTCCGGTTGATCAAGGAGAGCAAGATAACAGGCTAAGTTAAAATAGCCTACTCTTGATGGCTGTAATTTAATTGATTTTTCAATATATTCTCTCGCCTTTTGAACATTATGAGTACGCTTTTCACAAAAAGCAAGTAAATTATATGCTTTGTAATCACCTTTTGTCACCGATAAATAATGGTTTTCAAGTAGCTCAATCGCATCAGTATAGTATTCACCATTAGCATAGCTATCTGCTCGCAACAAAACATTCTCTAATTTTATTTTATCAGAGTCTGATTCTATAGCGTCCACACGCTCCTGCCTCTCTTTACCTTCTTTTTTCAAAGAATCTACTTCATGTTGAACCTTTTTTAAAGCGGCATTACTAACCAACGATATAATAGGAAGTCCTGAATACCCTCCAATAACACTTATAGCCGCGATATAAAAAAATGTTTTTAAGCTTTCAGCTAGGTTGTCACTAACATTTAATACATGATTAAGCTCAAGGCCAAATACCCCTATCATCAGGGATATTGCTACAATTGCACCGAAAACACCTATAAAAACATGTCCAAACACTCCAGAATTAACCTTTTTACCGTTTAAAATTGGTATTTCATGGTAATCATCACACTCAAGAGCTTGAACGAAGCCACCTGATCCTCCACAAATCGCAATAATAGAAATTAAAGGCCAAAGTGAAACTATAGTACCAATATCTTTAGATGATGCTTGTGCCGTACTGATTAGCTGAATAACTCCTAACTCAAATGCACAGCCAAGCCCAGTTATAATTACTGCTATTAAAAGAACTACTACAATCATTTTAAAGCCTCTAAATATTATAATGCTGAGCAAATTTCCTATAAAGCATTATACACAGGCAGTACGCATAATAATCAGATTGCTTTTTTAAATAAATACAAAAAATTCTAACTAAAAAACCGAGGGTATAACAGGTGCATATACGGAATGCCTTCATATACGAAATAGGCAGGATTCTAAAGCATGGCATTTTATCATACTTATATATCAAAAACTTACGCTATGGTTTTGGCATTGTTATGTGATTTTATAAAGCACAATCCCCAAAGCCACCCCTGACCACAAAAAATAATCATTGGGTGTTAGTATTCTCACCGACTGGTAATTCTCCATCCCAGCTAGCATGAGTGACTTGTTAGCTTTTTTCACCATATACTAATGGTCCTTTTTCTTTAAAAATCAGTTCGTAACGCTTCTCAAAGCGATCTTTTGAAATAAAATATGCTTCAACAAACTCTGGTATGTGTTCAAAAAGTGCGTCTGTCATAATCTTTAGGTGAGTTGAGTCATATTCACCTAAGGATCCAGGTTCCCACGTGCTTTTTATATCAGCTTGAATTCTCATATGTAAGTCATGCCTATCATTAATAATATCTACAATTGTTTGATATCTATCTTGTAAACATGATATTCCGTGTAGTGTATACGGATCATCTGTTGTAAGTAAAAAAGAAATACTTGAAATATCCACTATGCATGACTCACTTCTAAATTTAACTGGAGCTATTACTTCTTCTCTATATGAATGCTCTTTAAAAGGCAAGAGAAAATCATCAAAGAACTGCATTATCCCTTCATACTGCTTGTAAAGAATATAAGCAGAAAGCCTACACCGAGACTTTTTCTCTTCTAATAAATCAATATTTTTAAGCTTCCGATTAAACCCAAAAGCTAGTAATGCACCGAAAAGAATACTTAGTACCGATATTAATAGTTTATAAACCAAATTTTCATGCATTTTATAGATTTCCTGAGAACCTAATGCCGCAAACAATTAGGTGCTGATAGTGTGGGTCAGCTAACGCCTGAGCAAATATATCAAGATTTAATCAAAGCTGGCCTTAGTGTTCTAACTAACTAACTAACTAACTAAATAAATAAATAAATAAATAAATTATTTATTTTTTCCATCAAACCTAAACAATAAATACGAGCCGATGACGATTAATGCGCTCATTAACACTGACTCTCTTGTTATATCCATATCGTACAATCCCCACCACCAAGCGTAACCAATCAACAGCGATGCTGAAATAGAATAAAGAATACTTAATTCTTGTTTGAATCTTAGCTGATATAAGGTTGCTGGCATAAATCCTGCTGCAATTGGCAGGAGCTTAATTACAAAATTTAATATATTATCTAGCACTAAACTTCCTTTTATTGATTTACTTGCGTTAAGCAATGTTTAAGCCAACAATAATACCTTGTATTAATAGCAGTGTCTTTTTTTCGCTGCGGCATATCACCTACTTATTATCATTTAATATGGCATATCACACACATTACAAACAAGTTGGATTCACATTAATAGAAATGATGGTTGTTTTAACCATTATGGTTGCTTTAGCAGGAATAACAATCAAATCTACTAATGACATGGCCTTTCATGCTCGATATGAACAAACTCAGGATATGGCAGATAGAATTAAAAAAGCTATTGCGGGTCATCCGGGTAGATTAGTTAATGGGCAACCTGATGTTAATGGTTATGTGGCAGATATGGGAAGAGCGCCTGAGTATTTAAGGGATTTATTGCAGGCTGGGTATTGCCGGACAGCCTTAAAAGTTTACGTTAGTCATACCAGTGACGCTAACTGTACTGGCTTGAATGTTTGGGAATGGGCTGTCAATTCTCTTTGTCTAAAAAACTCCGATACTGATAGCGTTAATGCTATTAGCACTAAAGTTGATTGTGACGCAGAAGCTTTGCCTCATACGTGGATTGGTTCTGACGTTGACGCAACAACAAATTTAAAGCATGGCTGGAACGGCCCTTATATTGATACTATCAAGCCAGCTGACAACAAAGGAGCTTTAAGTGATGGCTGGAAGCGCGAAACAAATAATGGTGATAATTTAGATTTTAATTATGGGTGGACAATAGCTAATGTTGGCGGCGTATTTAGTATTGAAAGTTATGGCAGAGATCAAGCTGGCGGGGTCAATGAATGCTTCCCGGCTACAACTGATGAATATGAAAAAGATTGTGTTACAACAATTGCACAGGGAGAATATACAAAGGACATAGGCACATTGAGCGTTAAAGTTTTTTCTGACGACGTATCAACCTCTTCAACAGGTGTTTGTACTGTTGTAGATGGCACCATATTAACCAGTGCGACTTGTAATTCAACATCTAACCGGGAATGGGATGCAACATATAATCAATGCGTCGATACAGACGACACAATGCCTGCAGTCACGGACTGTGTCGATAGTAATAGGCGCTGGGATCAATCATTAGGTGAATGTACTCAAACCCTACCTGGCACAACAAATAACGACTGTATTAATACAGTGCTAGGTCGATGGAATTTTGATACAAATGCGACTACATCACAAGATATATGTGCAAAAATTTTCTATCGCATTAATGGTGAAATAGCATCTCCATTAACCTCAGGTATTAAGCCGGTAACAAGAAATGGAAGTCAGCAAGATGTTATTTTTAACTTCGGGGCAACCAATATTCCTAACGGCATTAATGCTATAGGATTATATATGTCAAACGTCTGCGAAATTGATGCAACCGGAGTTATAGACCTAGCAATTACTGATGCGCCAACATGTACAACCGCCGTAGGAAAAACATGGACCACTTGTTCAAGTGCAAATACCTACCCAGCCGATCACACAATCAAACAAGTAACCTTCGCCCCATATAAGGCAATCAACAACCTAGTCTGGTAATAATATTATGAAAACAAAACAAGTCGGCATGACTCTCATTGAATTAACGGTTGTTTTACTGATATTAGTCGCACTCGCAGGGCTAGCTATTCCTTATGTTAGTGGAGTTAGTAGCGCAAGCTTATGTAAAGCAACCGATATTAGTATGGATAATATAAAAAAAACCATTATGAATGGGTTTTATATGGATACTCTGGGTCACTTTCCTAAAAAAACCAAAGCTGGAAGTGACTTTAATTTGACTTATTTAATTGATAATACTGGGTCTGAATTTACCGCTTTCAGTCCCAGCACAGGCTTAGGTTGGCATGGGCCGTACATTACAACAGGGATTAAATTATCCACCATCACATCTACGTTTAAAGACTCTGGAGGCGCAAGCTCTCACGTTCATGATGACTTAACAATCTCACACTATGCACCATTCGATGGCTGGGGAAATCCTATTATTATCCAAAAAAATACTACCAATGGCTTTAGGCTTATATCTGCCGGGCGTAATGGAGATATTGATACGAAAATTAGCGATGACCTATCTAGCGGTGATGATAGAGTTGTCTACCTTAACAAACCTGCGCCAGAAACTAATAAAAGTTGTGATGAATAAATGAAGTTAAGCCCCAGTTAAGGGGCTTTTTATGGATAAAATTTAATTAGAAAACTGATACTTATTAGCAATATCTCTATTCCGCTTAGGAATATACATACCGTTTTCAGTGTTCTTACTTCTGCGATTTTTCCCTTTTATTGACTGGATTACATTCTTCATTAAGATTTTTCTATTTGGGTTATTTTTATTGAAGGCTTTAATTTCATCCCATATAGATTGAAACTCAGAAATATCTTTATCGATTCGAGCATTAGCAGCAGCAGACAATAAACTACTTCTACGCTTATCACGTTTCATTTTAACTCGACTAATGGCGTTATTCTGCGCATAAACTTCTGAGATTTCAGAACTCGCAAACCCCATAAGCTGACCAACGCCTTCCGCAATACTATAATCCTCTTTTATTTTATCGCCACGCAAGTTTTCTACGCCATCAATAGAGTATCTTAGCGCTTTCATGCTATCTTTAATCGCTTTAGGCATCATGGTTTCAAGCGCCCTTTCATTGTGGCCGTCAGCTAAGTAGCCCATAGCTCTTACTGGGTTTTCAATTAACAACCCTGACATTGGGCCAAGTATTGTTTTAGCCCAATCCCACATTTTGCTTTCACGCTCAAGCTCTCTATTCGATCCTCTCACCCATAAATCAGAAGCAGATAATCTTCCGCTCACTGAGAATGGAGTAAACGCATCAACAAAGCCTTTTGACATAACATGACTAAATTTATTCCCCGTATCTTGTGAGCCGGTAATATCGGTCACAAGGTCGGCTAGTAGTTGGCGGTAATCGCCTTCTACATCGTCAAACTCGTCATCATCACCAAATACATCAGATAATACTTGAGCCATTCCCATTGCCACGCCTGCCATTGGCATTCCTAGTGTGCCTGCCACTGAGAATTGCATGATTAACATGCCACGCAATGCCTTTTTAGCTTCGGCTTTTTCTTCTGGCGTGCTGCCTTTATATGCTTGCTGAATAGTTCTTGCATAAAGGTAGGTTAAATTTTGTGAGTATTGCTTAAACTGAGTAACAACCCTGGCAACATTTCCGCGCATAAATCTAGCTCGGTTTGAACTGGTGTAATCAAAATGCGAATCTAGCACTAAATCTGCCGCAAACTGAACGGCCTCATTATGATTCATGCCTTTTTCTTTGCCTGCACGATAAGAAGCTAAGGCGGTAATTTCTCTATTCATACGCTCGGCATGGTGAAAACCAAACGATAAGACGTTCATTATTTTATGCTTACCGGTATTGGTTAAAATACCTTCATCACTTAGCCCGGCTAAATCATGCGCTAAAGTAACATCAAGTAAGCCACTATCAATCCAATCATTAAATGCCTGTAACTCATCACCTTTTAGCTCGCCTTTAATAGATAGGCCGTTAATTAACGAATCACCTTTTTTCTTTTTAAGGTGCATATTCTTGCCAAAAATCTTAGTGGCTTCAAGCATGTACTTTGATGCTTTACCCCAGCCAACCTTAGATGCAAGTATTGGTAATGATACAACAGGTGTTTGCGTTAAATTCACCATAGCGGCAGCCGGGGTTAATCCTAAGAACCACGCAAAGCCTACGCTATTTAGTTTTTGCGCTAATGGATGCACTTTAGGGTTCATCATATCCTTGTATGACTTCCTTAGTTCATCAAGCGCATTGACCGCAAAAGTTCTTTGATCTGGCTTAATATTTCTGGCTAGCTCTAGTAATCTTTCTGTTTTATCCGCAAGCTCATTAATAGCAGCATCAGAATAGGATTTTTTCCACTTCTTAAACTGCAATAACATAGCGGTTTCATCTTCATCAGTAGAGTTAGATAAGTCAGTATTAATATCGTCCATGCTCATATCGGCATTTAGGTATTCATTAATCCATTCGATTAACTTTTCTGCTTTAGCTCGCTTAATTTTGCTTGATGCAATATCAATCACTTCTTTTGATTCGGTCAATGTTTCCTGTAATTTATGACCAAACTTTAATTTAGCTAAGCTATTTGCATCATGTAAAGATTTTTTGGCGAAGGCTCTTAGTTGATCCTGGTGGAAACCTTTCGTTTTCTTTCTATGGATAAAATGTTTTCTTGCGCTAACATCTGGCAATGAATTTAAGTAAAGCTGATACACGCTATCACGCAAATCATTTACCATAGGCACATCACCAAGCCCACTTATTAAGGTATCAACCTCGGTAATAAACTCAGCACTTACTCCGTCAACTTCGGAAAGGTTTTCCAACTGCTTACCGCTACCAAGAATATTAACGCCATCTTGTCGCATTTGCTGCTTAAACACCTCCTGCTCTGCTTCACTCTCAAACATATTGAAAGCGGTATCATCCCCGTTTTCAGTTTGTACCCAATAATCCCCAAACCGTGCTAAAGGAAAGTAAGGTGCTTGTGCCTGTAATGATTCAAACTTTAAGCGTAATGCAGCGATTAAGTTCTTCTTAACCTCTGGGCTAGCTTCTGAGTCACCTATTCTTTGCTTTAATGCTTCAAGCGTATCTTCAAAGTGCTTTTCATGGTGATTTCTTGATTTTCTGTAAATACTCGCAGCATCAGATGATTTTTTAGCTAACTTATTAAACCTTGCTTTGATTTCTGGGTACGCTACTTTGCGCTTTTTCTCAAAAGCAATCATCATACGAAGCTCTTCTATTTCCCTAAACATAGATGCTTTGTTGTCACCCGCTCTTCCGCGTATTTTTTCTTGAATAGCTTTGATTTTATCGTTAGCTTCATCAATATCAATCGCTTTTACATAATGCTCGGCACCATCAACGCCAGCTATTGTTGAGTCGTGCATCAAGTCCGACATTTCATTGCTGATTTTCTTATCCAGCTTAGCCCAATCAGTAGCAATCTCCCCTGCATCAGAAAGCCGCTTATTTTTCTCAGTGTCCATTGCATGTACGTTTTTAACGTATCGGCCTTTAATTTCCGGCAAGACCTCTTTAGTTAAGTCGGCTATTTGTCTTAATGTAAGCAAGCCAAAACTTTGAGCTTGTGCGCCGCTTTTGGTTCGGCCTACTGCAGTTTTAATGTGGTCAGCTACTTCTGATTCTTTTATGTTGCTTATTGCTTCACTAGCTTTTGAGTATTTAGGTGCTTTAGATGTAAGTAAGTTCTCATTATCTTTGTCAACCTTAGCCCCATACTTAGCCAATGCTGATAAATCGGCAGGCATGATATTCTTTGGCAATAAACCTTGCCTGATTAAAGCAGCTCTAACAGTGGAGATTAAATCCTTCACCCACTTAATCATGCTTGCGCTTAATGACTTAGGGTTTTGTTCGTAGGCTTCCACTAGATAAGCCTTAAACTCTGCTAATTGGTCAGCTTCATTGGTTTCTGCATCAATGACACGTTGGTACGCATCTTTCTCTGCCTTAGTACCAACACCTTCGCTTGCCTGGTCAAATTTATTGGATAGCTTCTTGTCCAGTGCGCTTAGGCTTGATTGAAGTTTCTTATCGGTAACTTCTGCACGATGATAAAGCTCGTGTGAAAGTACGCTGTTTAAGTTACCAGTATTAAGATTATCAGCAATAAGCGTGACCGTATCGGTATCTTCATCGTAAAATGCCTGTGCATCACCTTCTTTATGAGACTGTACTATTTTAAGCTTGCCAGCATCGACTAGCTTATTTACGCGCTTAGGCAGTAGCTCCCGTATTTTTTCTACGGTGCTGCCTGATTTGTTGTTTGATTTAGAAAATTTAGGGCTGCTCTTGATTTTATCTATGCTAACAACGCCATCAACAACATACTTATCTCTAAGCGATTTAATGTGGTCTTTATGCTCGGATAACTCATTACGCCTCGCCTCTCTATCACCATCAAGAATTTTTAATTCTTCTTCAATATCAGCAATACGAGTAACATTTTTTTCACGCTGGGTTTTCATGCGCTTTTTAAAGTCGGATAGCGCTTTCTTGCGTTCAGCTCCTTCCTTGTCTTTATATTCTGGCGTTGGCCGATCATCAATACTTTTATTTGCTATTTCAAGCTCAAGCTTTTTCTGCTTGGCTGAGCGCAGTCTTTTAGCTAGATTGCTGATTAGCTTTTCAATATTATTAGTTTTGCGTGAAGCAAATTCTAAATCACGCTTAACCTCCAATACTTTCTTTTTATCAGGGTCTTGCTCTAATTCAATTGCAGCATCATAAGCACTTGGCGCACCTTCTGTTGAAACATCGGCAGTATCGTTATTCTGATCTTTCCAGAACACATCATTAAATCCCTGCTTATTCGCAATAATACGATCACTCATATCATCGAATGTTCCAGGCTGATTAAATGTATGTACGGTTACTTCTGCATTTTTATTGCCCTGCCTTACGCCCCGGTTATTTCTTTGCTCAATTTCATCAGGTCGATAAGGCTTATCTATTTGGTATATGTCTGTGGTATTAACCTGTAAATCAACACCAACACCAAGTTTTGATGTGTTGCCAATAATGACTTTAATATCGCCTTTATTGTAGGCTTCGATAATTGCTTGTAAGCGTTCTGGCTTAGGGCCGCTTTTAACAACTGTACCTGTTGCAGGATTTACATGCTCACCACCATTTACATAAACGACTTGCTCAGGCTTTAATCCTGTTGCATTCAGTATTTTATCTCTGATATTGCTATGAGTTGATCCGTTATTGCCTGCAAATTTTAGACGATCTAAAAAGATTATCTGTCCTGCATCTGGATTTTCTGCCGCTTTATCCGCAACAAGCTCAACTGTTTTGGCAATCTTTGAATAATCAGCGCTGGATTCTTCTTTGAATAAATCACCCTCTGTAAATAGCGTACTCTTGCTTGTTGGCTTATAGAGTCGAACATCAATACTTGCATCACGACCTGCCGAGTACATTTGAATCATAACTTCGGCATCTTCTATCTTATTGCCTTGCATTAACTGCTTACCATCTTCGATAGCCTGAAGCAGGCGAGCTTTAATATCATCAAATATTTCAGCCATCGTATCGCTCATGCGCAATACGTGAACCTTATCAATCTGCTTAGGCCGCTTTAAATCTTTAGCTGATTCTGGCGAGCGATAATCGACGTAGCGAGTGATGATTTTTTTCAGTGCATCAATGTTTTTAATAGCAGTAAGCTGTGAATTCATCTTCGCTTCACCGGCAAGGTTCATTTCCTCTACTTCTGAAACCTCTAAAAATTCACTAACAAAATCAGAAACATTATCAACACCGTATTCATCAAGGATTTTAGTATCAAGATGATGTAGCAAGGTCATTAGCTCTAATGGCTTATTAGGTGTTGGTGTTCCTGTTAATAGGAATACGTTATTGCCATTATTGTTCTCACTAATATAACGAGTCTTAAATCTAAAGTCATAAGAGCGCGAACTTCCAAGTGTTATTGCTATGGGGTTTGCCTTTGTATCTGGCTTGCCGTCTTTGCCTTTGGGGTACTTTAAGTTAAGTGCAACATTAGCACCTATTCCTCCCTTTGCATCCGCAGACTGCATTCCAATGTTCTTATAATATTGCACTTCATCCGCAAAGATTCCGTCAAAGCCTAGCTTCCCCATATCAAAACCAGTCTGAGCATCATCTTTATAGGCGCTTATCATGGTGTTTCTTAGTAGCTCAACTTTAGCCACCCTCGCCTCTTTAGCTTTGATCTGGCTTTTTGTTAGGCTTTCATCATCCACCTCTAATCCAATCAGGCTCTCAGTTAATTCACTAATGTATTTGTAGTGCTGTGACTTTGGTATGGTAAATTTTTGCGCTAAATTAGTGCTAATAAAGGTGTAGTCATATCGGCTATTGGTTAAGTCATTAACCATTTTCTCTTTATCGGCTGCATTCATAGCCACCCAGTCTTTTACTTTTCCTTTATTTGGCCCAGATTTATATCTTGGAAATTCAAATATTTTAGCGTTAGGGTAAAGCTCTCGTGCCGTTTCCTCCCATTGGGGGATTGTATTAGCAGGCACGATAAACAATGGTTTTTTAATAACACCTTTCTGTAATAATTGGTCAGCCACAATAATAGCGGTCGGTGTTTTACCTAAGCCTGGCGCAAAGGCCAATACGCCTTTTTTGTTATAGATAGCTCTTTCAGCGCCTTCTTGCTGGTGCTGCATTAGCTTAAAGTCTTTGCCTCTAAATGTTTCAGGTAGATTTTTTAATGAACTTCCATCAAATATAGGTGCGGCAAAAAAGTTTTTAATACTATTATAAGCATCCACAACCTCATCTTTTAAGCCATCATCAAGCAGTTTTTGTTTAATAAGCGGGATAACTTCATCATTAAGCGTTGCCTGAGCTGTTTTGATTTTTGAATTATGCTCTTCTTCGGTGTCATCTTTATGCTTTTTAACAAGCGGCTCGCCATTGATATACTTATTAAATAAATCAAG
>Ga0105358_10001677_pt1 | contig 11803 bp, 16 predicted proteins | sample GOMGulsemesocosm_5_FD_83509 | JGI IMG/M metagenome (GOLD analysis project Ga0105358, IMG submission 83509) | Methane-oxidizing microbial communities from mesocosms in the Gulf of Mexico - GOM15C Gulf of Mexico | ecosystem: Environmental > Aquatic > Marine > Cold seeps | place: Gulf of Mexico...
AAGCACCTAAAAAGAGTAGTAACTCAAACGAGAGCCAAACAACCACGCTAGACATTCCAGCTAAAATGATTGAAGAGCAACATCAAGCCGTTGTTACTTCACATCCAGAGTCAGAACGCGCTGCAAAGGTAGGCTTCGTCAGCTTGGGCTGACCTATCACCAAAGGTCAACCCATCTCTAAAGTGCTGTTATATATGGGGTAAGCTAATTTTTATTGATTTTTTCTAAAGGTACATCTAAAAATTCACTCCAAACTTCAGGCTCTTCATTAAAATCTAATTTGTTAATCACTTCTAAATCAAACTTGTTATCTTTTCTATCAACACCATACCATTTAAGGGATTCAATTAAGGTATTTGTTCCGCCAAGTCCAGGATCACTTAGATGCTCCGCAATTGCCGTCCCCTTAATCAATAAATATTTATTTTCCATCACAGTAGCGTTAAGAACGTTCTTTGTATAAAGCTCAATCTTAATTTCTGTATGTTTATTTAACGTTTGAATCGTTATTTGTTTAACGTGAGAAAATATCTTTTCTCTTATTTTTTTCCTGAGGACCGTATTTTTATAGTTAATAATATCTGGGGGTATTTGTGACATTTTAAGTGGATCAATATCCGGTATTTGTTTTAATTTTGATAAATCATTTTCTAAAGCTATTTTCTTTTCGGTCTCTTTATCCAATAAACTAATTAAAGTTCCAGCCCCTGCTCCGGCTTTACTGATGTTTTCAGCTAACCCATTAATGGTTGATTCTGTTTCTTTAATTTTGTGTTCAATCTCGATAACTTTGAAGCCTTGATCCTCTTTAATCGGCTGAGAAATAATAACCCCGATCATTTTAATGATTGCTGTTTCTAAAACCTTACTATCAATGGTACTGGAGATACACTTAACTGAGGGATCATTTTTTCCTGCGCATATATACCTTTGTGTTTCGTATTTTGTTCCTGATTTTGATAGGAATGTTTGTATTGTATTATCACAAAAAGAACATCTTGTTTTCCCAAAGCCACTAAATAAAGCTGCGTTTCTTTTTGTTCCGCCAGCTCTTTTTGCTTTTTTAATGTTTTGTATTTGTGCAAACTCTTCGGGCGTACAAAGCGGAGGATAATAATCAGGAATAATGTGTTCTTCTCCTCTTATATTAACTCTGAATTCACCAAGTAATGTCTTGCTTGTATGAAATTTAGCAATCATATTTTGCCCCCAATTGACCCCTTTTTTCTTATGTGCAGTTCTTGGAGACTTGTATCCTTTTTCTTCTAAGGCTTGTCTTATTTTTATATGCCCTAATCCTGAAAGGTTAAGCTCAATTATTTCTCTAGCGATTGGAAAATATTGGGGGTGGGGTTTCACATAACCGGAGCTAGTATCAACCCACCACTTATTATGTCCATAACCTCGGAGTGCATAGCAATAGCCGTCTTTATCTTTTTTCCCGCCTTTAATTAGATCAATTCTTTTTATTGCAGAACCAACAACTTTATCACTTAAAACTTTTGAGTAATTACCTGATTGTTCAAGTTCAATAGCTAAAGTTATTGTGTCAGCAACGTTGTTTCGTGTGTATATTTTATCATTGTTCCATGTGTACAGATCCACTCCCGCTTGCATTATTTCAATCACTAACTGCTGTGCATCAGTTAGCCCTAAGCGTGTCAGTCTATCTATACTTTCTATTGCTATTACCGAACCTGAAGCTATTCGTCTTTTTTTACAAAGTTCAAGAAAAACACCTAATTCCCCTTCGCTAATATTTTTTCCGTGATATGCAGACTTTCCGACGTCTTCCATCCATTCTCGGGGCATATCATTAAATTTTTCAATCGTTTTTTTTACAGCATTAATTTCTGTTTGTCGGCCTATACCTGATTTACCTTCTTTCGCCTGCTTGTCTGTAGAAACACGTGCATACAAATACAAAGTTGCTACTTTTGAACTTAAATCCTTACTCAATTTATAAATCCTCAACAATTATGGTGGATTCACTAGCCTCAACATGCTCAATACCTTTTTTGATCAGGTAATTGAAAGCTAGTTGCTTGTTGCCTTTAACATTTTCTTCCATCCACTTGATTACATCTTTATCGAGATAGAATGAAATTGCTTTAGTTCTTTCTTCTCTATTTATTAACCTTCCGACAACTGATATTTTGCTCATTATGATGATTCAATAGTTAGTTATAAAAGCAATATACCACAATTGTCTAGATATATAAATACATGTCTTGACAGTTGGGCGGGTTTATGATAGAGTATACGTCCTGTCGCTGTTTGAGGGTCTTGATGTCTAATGTTGAACGATCTAATGTTGAACGAAATAATCACGCACGCTCATTGCTCTCAAAACCACTTAACGAGCTTCAGAGTCTTGAAGACAAAAACGAATTAATACTTTCATTTTCTCCAGGCATTTGTCAGTTAATGAAAGAAAACGGCGGAGCACATCCACTATTTAAATCGATTAAAGATTACAAAATTAACAGGGAAACGGACCCCTTTAACGATCATTCTGGCGGTATGCTCGAATACGGCAGAGCCAAAACCACTATATTTTTTAAAATTTCACATCATCAAAACACAGCAAACATCGATTTTGGCTTATCTAGCGAAGTAAATATTATGAGAATTCAACGTCATAATTACCAGTGGTATGCGCTCGAAGCTGTAACAGATTTCTAAAACTTAAATAAAACACAAACACATTTTTGATTTCAATTTTTTGGAAGGACCAGTTATGCCTGATTTTTGTATGTGCCCAGGAGACGAGTGCCCGATTAAAAGTCAATGCAACCGCTATCGTGCAGTGCCGAATTTAGCACAGCCATATTTTCAAGAAATACCCTTTGATTTTAAAAAGAATGAATGCGCTGGATTTAAAGATATTGATAAAACATCAGCGGAAATTCGGAAGACAGATGATCATAGTTGGGATGTTATCGTTTCAGACCATGAGAGAGCATCTAAATGACAAAAAGTAAATTTGGTACGCCGTTTTTTGGAAAAGCAGAAGAACTCTCAGATCACATAGATCAAATAGCGTTTAATAATAAATTTGCAGAAACATTCCAAGGTGAGGTTAACGGCGAGTTTTGGTTTATGGAAATGAAGTTTTTCTGGCATATCACCAAAGATGGCAGGTATGGCCGAACATGGTTTTTCGTCAGTGAAGAAGAGCGCAAATACATTCAAGAATTAGAAACAAAGCTTGGTGAGTTTAATGAATAAAAGAAAGTTACGCTCAATGCTTTGTGACGTAAAAGTTCGACAGCACTTTGAAAGTTTTAACTTGATTCATGTTCAGTACACAGACAAAGCTAAAGCTCAACTTAAAGAAATAGATGAAGTAGGTTTTTTTAATTGTTTTTCGAGTGCTGACTGCTCAGAAGATTGGTGTGGTTACTTCACTTTAGAGTGTGAAGAATTTTGGTTCACGATTGTTCAGTTACCAAGGGGAGATGGCCAGAGCGAAGGCTGTTATTCAATTTTGTTTCAAACATATCGAGAAGTTATTGAAGAAAGAAGAACTGAAAAAGAAGTGGATGATCATTTGGCAAGTGGGGTTGAAATTGAGTGATTTAAAACGAGAAATTGATATCAGTGTGTATCTACACAGACATGTAATTGAAGCACTAACAATGTTTCCAAGTACCGCACGTGATTATAAACTGGGTGGACTTGGGTTAGTGTTTGAAGTTGATCAGCGTCTACAAAATTGCTTTGAAAATCGCATAAACGAAGCAAAAGTTAAAGCTCTAATTCAGAGAGAGTTTAAAGATCCTCTTCATGAATTTGATAGATCTGAAATGGGCTATATAAAAATTGGCGCACTGCCAATATGTTGGCACATAACCACTGTTAATAAACAAACTGGTAAACCAGAAAGTTTCAGATATTTGAAGCAGTGCGGAAAACATCTTGCGTACAAAGTAACTGTATATAAAGCAATTGATTTCGCGAAAATTAACGTGTTGGAGAAGTGAATGAATAACATTAAATTGATTATCTCAGCTGTATTTTTGTTGCTTTTATCCGCCTGTGGCGGTGGTGATGATGGTACCGATTCAAATGGTAATAGTAACACTGGTCGTGGTGGAACGACATATGTTGCAGGCGAATTCAAAACAGCTAGTAGACATGATGAATATGCACCTACAGATATAGCTGCTTACGGACTAAGTAGTGGTATCTGCATGGGAGAAGAATATTATTATGAGACTGCTAATGTATTAGTTTTTGGTAGCTCTTCATTACCGGATGATGATTTCCAATATGCCGCTACACTTGTTGAAAATAAATTAAATGAAGCGTTTAATTTAATGGGTATTACTCGTACTGAATTTAATAACTATCGTCCGCAATATACACCTCAAGTGGCTAAGCTTTTTATTGGTTTCTTATTAAATGATTACATAGATCTTGGTGAAGTAGGGATAGCAGTACCCGAAATTTGGCAAGAAATGGGCTGGGTACAACGAGAAAGCTTTCTGAGAGCGTATTGGAATAATGCTTCCGACGATGAACAAACAGAACTTGTTGATTTTTACCACAGCTTTTTTGGAATTAGTGGTCTTGATGATGGTAATAAACTCCCTAGAAAGATTGGTGTTTGTTTGGATTCGAGCATGAATGAAGTGATGTACGGCCAAGGCACACTACTGGGAATGAATATTCCACCTAAATCAATTGCCAATCGTTCTGATGCAGAACAAGTGGTACTTCATGAGTTGATTCATACCATTCAACACAACATTGGTACTCCTGTTGACGTAGGCACTCAAGTGAATGATTTGTGGTTCATGGAAGGTCAAGCCACCTATCTTTCAAGGCAAAAAATGGCTAGTAATGCTGCTGGATACTATCCAGTAAATGTAGTTGACGGCTGGGATGCTGGGCAAGAGTTTGGTGACGATGGTATTGGTTACAAACACTATGCAAAAGCGTATAGCTATCTTGATATAAACAGCGGAAAAGAACGAGTATTACAACTTCTTCTTGACGTTAGAAATTATCAGAATGCAGGTTCAAATTTTGGTCATGTCGGAACATCTAGCGACCGTTTCAGAACAGCTTTTGATGGCAATATTTTGAAAGCAAACGATGAGCAATTAACATTAGAAGAGTTCCGCCAAAATTATCATTCACTTGTAAAGTAGGAGCTCCCATGGTTTTTGTTGTTATCTATATTTATTTTGTCATGAAAAGTCTAACTAGATCTTTTGGTGAGGAAATCTGGATGTTCGGTGCACGAGAAAATATTGGATTTCTGTATGATATTGGGAGCTATATGTGTATGCAGGGAAACTGGGTGGCGTATATTTTGACATCGCCGTTCGCACTCTTTTGTTGCTATATAAGTGCTCGATCACAAATGTATGATGAACGCTAATGATAACAACAACAGTGAAAGATTGGGCGATAGTCCATATTCATGATGAACTTTCATCCTTCAAAATACTGTGGGCTATTGTTGAAGAGAGTAATCGATTTAAACGAGGTGATTATGTTTGTAGCTCTCGTATTTTATATATTGAAGACAATCATCTAAGAACTCACACCGGCAGCACTTATGAATTAGTTGGAAATGGCAGTGAATATGTTGCTAGTTATGCGGAACTTATTTCGTTGATGAATGGGTTTAGCCCTGATGAATTAAATTTGGAGGTTAAATAATTGAATGGATTATTGCTTGGAGACCATGTTGGTAGCATCTATGAATCTGGAAAGCTCAGAGGCTATTCCCTGCCTCTATTTAACCCCACTTCGCATTTGACTGATGACTCGATTTTGGCGGCTGCTATTTGTTCGGAATTATTAAGCGGAAGACATGATTTTGAGACTGCACTTTTTGAGTGGTTTAAAAAATATCCCAACGAAGAGTACAGTTTTGCTTTTTGGAAGTGGTTGGAAAAAGATATTGGCGATTCGAGTGGTAATGGTTCAGCTACTCGTTCAATCCCTGCCGGTTATTCAGCTAAGTCAGAAAACGAAGCAATTCACCTGGCACAAAAAATTAGTAAAATCACTCACTCTCATCACGAAGGAATGTGTGGAGCAGAAGCAACTGCATGGTGTATATACAAACTCCGATATAATGCTAGCTTTGAAGAAATCAAGTTTGGCTGTCAGGAGAACTGGGGCTACTACCTTGATTATGACTTAGAAGTAGAGCACAAAGAGAGCGCAGGGGCTTTTACTACGTGCGCTTGGACCACGGTTCCGCTAGCTTTATTTATCGGATTAAAATCAAAAAACGTAGAAGATGCGATCAGAAAATGCGTATATTTAGGCGGCGATGTCGATTCTATGGCTGCGATTGCTGCTAGTGTCAGTGAATTGATAAATGGCAGGGTTTCGCAACAAATTATGCGCAAAGTGTACTCAGCAAACGTAAAGCAGTACAACGATGTGTTATTGGTCATGGAGCGTTTTAATAAAAATTTTTGCGTGTAGAAGGGCTCTTAATTGCTTGTTTTTGTGTTCAATAAGAGCCTTAAGTGATACATTTTTTTTTGGTGGTTTGATAAACGAATGGCTGCTAAATATTTATCTTTTAACACGTAACTGTATGAAAGAAGATGCTGAAGCTTATATCATTTTATCTTATTTTTGATATTACTAAGTCGTCGTTTTTTAATAGTAAATCATTCATATTCCGTATTGAATTAGCGCTTAGTTTATAGTGACCAGTGGTTGATTTAGCTCTTTGACTAATTAAACCAAATTTAGATAGTATGTTATTTACTGTATTTGTTCCTACACTTGGTTTACCTTTTCGAGGAAGATTTATGAGTTTAATACGTTTAAATTCAGCTTCACGCGCATAAATTTTATCTAACAATTTGTTGGCTTCAATTTGTGTAAATGAGCCATTTCCTAACATTTTATCGATGCCAAGGGTATCAAAAATCAATTGGTAAAACTCATGACATAAAGTCATGTGTTTTTTCTTACTATTGGTTCGCTTATCTTGTTGATCATATCGCTGGCAATCGGCTATGTCTGAGCGCAAGATAAATAAATTGTGTAAGTGTGTTATTTCTTTATCAACGGGTGACGTTGTTTTGTTCGCTAGTTTTTCAGTTCTCGGTGGTGAGCTGCTGTTTACAATTACATTAAAACCTTCGTGTTTGGCACTAAAGTATAATGCTGAAATATTATTGTTCTTATCGTAATTTTCCTCGCACTCTAGAAGTGAGCATTTATTGTCAAATTCATTTTCAGTTAATTCTACTTTGTTTGGATCACTATTTGGGAATTTAAAAGGTTTTTTAATACCCACATAAAAATGCTTGCATGGTCTATTTCTTCTGAGCATTTGAATGACATTGCTTGATGTGACTATACCTTCGAATAAGCCAAAATGCTTTCTAAAACGCTCTGTAGTAATACTAACAGAGCTTGTGATCGCAGAATTATGAATAATCACATCATAGCTTTCTGCTATAACATCGGGGGATTTTAAGAAAGCCTGTTGCTCTTTTTCTTTATTGTTGTCGCCATGTATCGTTAGAATTTTTAATGCCGGGTTTAGTTCTAATAGCTCGTTATGAAGATTATTTACTCGGTCTTGAGTATCAGTTGCAACTATAAAGGGGTTAAAGTTAGGCTCTTTAGCTGCTTGGCTAATTTTATATTCAATGTATTCATATCTACATAATTCAATAGTAATGCCTGAAAAATCGGCTTTATTATACAGTAATCGTATATTTGGCTTGTTCTTTAGTTGCTGTGCGAAAACTATAGTGTCGTCATTTGCATCTGCATCTGCTATCACAATAGCACTTGCTTGATGGCATAAACTCAGCACTTTGTTATGGAACTTCTCAGCGTGCTTCCATGCTCCAGACATTATGTGATCAAAAACCTGTCTTCCTTCTTCTAAAATCACCAAATCTATTTGGCTAAGAAACTCTGCAAAATTCGATTTTATGATGCTATTAACTACCACAACTAAACATTGAATTTCACTTTCTTGACCCGGAATAAGTTTGTCGTAATAACCAACACCATCAATATCCTGCAAACTAGTCGAAGCAATGCTTCTTCGGTGGCAGATAAAGACACTTTTAAGTCCTTTGTTTAGGCTTGCTTCAATTATTTTTCTTATCTTCTTAGATTTACCAGTACCGGTACTTCCGTTTTCAATAAAAATTTCACCCAATTCGCCATCAAAATAAGAATGCGGTTTTAATAAAGGTGCCCAGGATTTTGTATAACCTTTTTTAGTTATCTTCTTCCTTGAGAGCAACCTTTTTTCTTTTTGATTAGTCATATAATTTGCACGTCCAAGCGCCCAAATAACATCTAGTTCTGAGTTAAGCTTGTAAAGTTTGTCCACAGCGGTTTCTATTGATGTTAAAGGAAAGTCGCTTAGCTGATGGAATAAAGCTTTACCGGCATAGTCATATATTTCGTTTTTTGATAAATGTTTAAATCTTTCCAGTACAAAATCTTTCTTATTTAAGCTTCTTGGGGTAATCGTTCTATCTTGAAAGCGTATTTTTATTTCTTCATCCAAAGCAACTACAACTTCACTATGGCTTGATGCTAACAACGTTAATTTTGGGGAGTATGATGCACCTTTATAATACTGAATAACTGATTGTAATGAGTTATTGTCTGCGATGATCACGGTTTCAGCATCAATATTCAATGCTTTCTCATGATCACATGTAATAAACGCTTTGCTAAATATTTGATTATTGTTAATAAGTGTATGGGAGTGTTCGTTTACCACTATTTGTTTGGATTTGAAGTCATTTTTCAAGATAGTAAAATCCCTTTAGCTCATTTAATGATTAGAATTAATTTGTCTATGATAATGGTGATTGTTTTATAACACCATACTAGGATACTAATAACAGGCACTATTTTGAAAATAATTTACTATGAAAAACAATAATATATATGGCTGCTAATAATTAAAACCTGTTTTGTAGGCTTGGTTTCTAAAATAAAAAATGAAACCGAAAAAATGTATATGTTCTGTTCAATGAAAATGCTTAATTATAACGGGGGCCGTAACTAAAGTTACGAAAGATGCCAGGTATTATTATTGTATTGCACAGTTTTTACGGTTTTTATTTAAATAATAAAGATAAAATCATGCATAAAGTGTGTGAAATATAAATTGAGCTTAACCCCATGGTTAATTAAAATTGAATTAGTGAGTAACACAACTCCCGCTTCGCAGAATCTAAATAATGAGGCTGTTATTCACTCCAATTAAATATTCATCCGTGTTATTAAACACAATGCAGACTCTAAGCTATTTATCAATTCTTTTAGAACGTTATCGTTTTTGACCGCACTTAATGTTGAAACGTTTTTAGTTGGTGCGAATAAGGACCAGTTCTCTGTTGAAGGTATTAGACATGATTTCATATCAGTTGACATTCAAATTAAAAACAGTTTTTACATGGTTATTATAAGGATTATCTTGAAAAAAAAGTAAAAAGTGTTCATTTTTAATAGGGTGTCATATTAAAAACTGAAGGGTGTTTTTACTTCTACGCATTTTTCTAATAGAAGATACATTCGTAATAATCATACAGACTGTATTTTCTTCGATGAAGAGGTTCAACACGAGTGTTTTTTGTTTTATGCCGATACTTGAAGTACATCTTCTTTTGTCCAAGCATCGAAATTGATCCAGAACATTTATTTCTATTCCCTGATTATTTTCATTAATCACTGCTTTTCCTTTAAATAATAATATAACTTCAATGAGTGTGGATACCATTATAAAGGGAACTGGTTCGATCTTTGCGAGAATAATAAACGAAAAACGTATTTGAGCGCAGCCCCAATCAAAAAAATATTAATAAATAACAAAAATGGCACTTCGCCTTGCTCGTGAGGCGGCAGGTACTCTGATTCAGTAACATGTTCCCTTGCTAAATAAATCATCCTTGTATAATTTCTTTAATGGGTAACGTGCCTCATTTCAATGAATTGAAACTCGATTTAATTAATTAGTTGTTCAATATCGGTGTGGGGAATGTTGCGGCGTCATTGAGTTAAATGATGAAACAATAAGTGAGTTTTTCTTTGCCAAGGGTTAAACTCATTAAATCTGAGGAACTGGATTCACAGTTTGATGAAAATGAAAGCATTTGTTGTATCACACAAAACGCCAGAGGAGCTTTTTATTTTTCATCTTCTATTATATTTCCTGAAAAAACCAGCCTTGAAATAGTAAAGCTTTTACTTAGTTCTAAATTGGATGATGATATTATTGTTGGGCTTCGACCTGAAGCTATGACTGAGATTGGCAATGTACTATTACAAAAATTCATTGTTCTAAGTTCATTAGCTACCACTTTGCTGACCCTTTTGTTAAGGAAAAATCGACCTCAAAACAGTCAGCAAAGATACGAATATAGTCCTTTCAGTCTGAATGTGAACTAAGTTCCATGTAAGAGACATCGTCTAGAATCAGATAAGAAAAAAACGGACAGGAATTATTGTCGGAGAATAGGAAGAATAACCGCCTATTCTCGTTTAATCGACTACCAACATAGTACCGTTGGCTATCGATGTGAGTCTGTTAAACTAGAGGTTCACAATAATCTTGCCCACCTGTTGATTCGACTCCATATACTCATGAGCCTGTTGAATATCTTCGAAGTTGAATTCTTTATCGATTACCGGGATTAATTTATTACTTTCAAATAAAGGCAATAAAAATTTCTTGGCAGAATTCAATTTTCTTTTGTCCTGAGAAATTTCAAAGATGGTGTATCCTTGGATGATGAGTCCCTTGCCCAAAGCCGTGAACAACGGAAAAGGCGTGACCTCACTGTCCAGCGCGCCATACTCTATGATGCGCCCAGCTTGCGCGGCTGCCTCAGCCAGCTGATTCACTATGGGTCCACCGATAGGATCGAATATCAACTCAGCACCCTTGCCAGAGGTTATCTTTGTCACTTCAGCCACTAAATCCTCCGAATCAGTTTGAATCACATGATCCGCTCCATGCTCTAGTAATGCATCTTTTTTGGCTTCACCACGACTGGTGGCAATTACAATGGCACCCTGACTCTTTGCAATTTGAATGGCTGCAAGACCGACGCTACTGCTAGCGGCGGTAATTAACACATGCTGCCCATTTTGTAACTGGCCATAATGAATCAGAGCACCATAAGCTGTCACGTATTGCATCCAGATAGCTGCCGCTTGTTGCGGACTAAAGTTGGCTGGCGTTCTAACAACAGCCGCCACTGGTACCACAGCATGCTCTCCATATACGCCAAACTCGCTCATGGAAAAAGCTGGTACCGTGCTAACCATGTCCCCAACTTTAAACTCGCTTACGTTATCACCAATGGCATCAACTATGCCGGCAGCCTCATACCCTAGGCGCGAGGGAAGTTGCGGTGTTTCCAAGTAGGCACCGTTGCGAAACATGACCTCTGCTCGGTTCAAGCCAATGGCCTGTACCTTAATACGTAGCTCATTTTTAGCCGGCACTGGCACAGCTACGCTTTCTATTTTTAAAACTCTGGCGTCGCCGGTTTCATGAAACCGCACTGCTCGGGAATTTGATGATTTCATTTGTCTCTCCAATTAAGTGTAATTAATGATTAGGTATGTAAGAAATAAGGCAAACTTCACTAGTAATTAGTTAAGTTTGCTACTGGTATTTGGCGCGCTAAAACCTCTAGCCCACTATATGAAATTGACTGTTCATGCCCAGGTCACGCAGCGGGATAATTTCCTGATAGGCCTTGGAAGCATACCAATTCACCGCACTGTCACGATCGGGAAACTGAATCACCACCTTGGTACTAAAAAC
>Ga0105358_10001680_pt1 | contig 11794 bp, 9 predicted proteins | sample GOMGulsemesocosm_5_FD_83509 | JGI IMG/M metagenome (GOLD analysis project Ga0105358, IMG submission 83509) | Methane-oxidizing microbial communities from mesocosms in the Gulf of Mexico - GOM15C Gulf of Mexico | ecosystem: Environmental > Aquatic > Marine > Cold seeps | place: Gulf of Mexico...
TTACGGTGACCAATAATGGCCCATTGGGTGTTGTGGGAGCAACGGTAACGGATACTTTACCTAGCGGTATCACCACCGCGGCTTGGACCTGCACCAGCAGTGGCGGAAGTTGTACCGATGCATCGGGAACCGGGTCCATCAATAATACAGTCGATTTGCCAGACGGAGCTACCGCGACGTTCATTCTCGATATGGATATCCCCTCATCTTTTACCGGCCAACTTGTTAATACGGCAACAGTGGAGGTAGCTAAGTTAGGTGACGGCTCCCCGAAAACGACCGATGACAGCGTTGTGTCTAACAATGAGGCGAGCGATACCGATAATCATATATCAACAGCCATCACAAATGGTCGTTCTGTTCCAGCCTTACCATGGTATGCATTGGTGGGCATGCTATGCGCATTATTAGGCGGTTTCCGTTGGCGCTTTGGGACAATTAACAAAATGAGGGCTAAATAGAAACTCTGCGGTTTGATGCTGACCAAACTGCTGTAACACTTGTTTTTTAAATCGGGTGTTTTAGTTGTGACTAAAAATATGAGCAGTGCTAGGGTGTGATGCCTTTGCTTCTCCCTGCTTAGTTATTCGAATATTTCGCGACCTTCCTTTTATCGGTAATGTAAGGTCGCGTAGACTCTCATTGTAATCACTCAAATAATTCACGATATTTTCTACGGTACCGGCCACAACATACCTACCGCAACATACCTACCGCAACATACCGATCATCCACATCCGAACAGTTCTATGTTTAAAACTAGAGCAAGCCATCGCTAGGTTTATCAACTGGTCTAACCTTTTTATCTTTGATGATCTAGCTTGTACTGTCATGAGTTTTTCCGAGCCCAGCCAAATCGTAATTTATGAAGTTAAAGCCGAGCTTGTGGGCCTGTTACTTGCTGTCCGCTAATGGCGTGTTTCTTAAGTGGCAGTCGCGACAGGATTCCACCCCAGATCTTTTTAATAACTTGTGTCGTTGTCGACTGGGGCCTTGATTTTTATAAACTGCCTTTGGAGTTGATTGACTGCTTTTAGAGTATATTGGCATCGATATCAACAGTGTTTTTTATGCTGCCGTGGTGTCTATATCGCCGGTCTTTATCGCTTAGCTCCTTTTCCTATGTTACCTATTTCTTTGGTTGTCTTCATAAGCAGTCTTCATAAGTAAAACTCATGCGCATTGCTTTGTTCGACTGACTAAGCTATAGGTTTGATTAGTCATTTCGGTTTAATTAGTTTGGCTAATTGGATTAGTCTATTGTTTTCATTAGGTACATTTTTTTAAATTTCAAATGCTCATCTGTACCTTGCTTTGTGAGTGCGTAAGTTTTTATATGCGTTTTTTATTAGTGTAAGACTGCTAATAAATCATTAGTTTTTTTGGTTTTTATATTTATGAATGTAATTATTTTGATTAGTTTATCGCCTTAATAATTCGATACTCATAAATATCTTTAATAACTCCGGTATTCTTTGTGTATTTCAATCTATTCAAAGACTTAAGGTGTAGGGCAGTTGTTGAATCTGTGGGAAGTTTTGTTTTAAGGAAAATTTTACAAAAAATATGATTTCAGAAGGGTGAAATATGAATGCCTCGTTGCCACTTAAAATTGTACTGGCCATGATTAGTATCTGCGCAGCGTTAAGCTCTCAAGCTGCGCCTACTATATTCCCTGTCTGCCCTAGTGAATTTTATTTAAGTTACGGTTCTTCAAGCAGTGTTGAGCTGTTTGAGGGCTCCCCTGATGCGACTGGCACGGTTAATTTTGTCTTGAAAAGCCCAGCGCCGACCTTGTCGTATAATGCTACCGGCTTTCATGAAGCGAACAGGTTTATTTACGGTGTGCAGGGTAATGGCATCGCAAACAATGGCGCTGAAGCTCGATTGATCCGAGTGGGGCTAAATGGCGAAGTCACCGATGTCGGCAGTATCAATGGGCTTACCGATAAAAACTATTCTACCGGCGATATGGACTCTGCGGGGAATTACTACGTCAAAGGGAGCGGCTCAGATAATATTATCAAGATCAGTGGCATAGGTTCCGTTGGCAGTGAGTTGGCTGCAATCACGACATCAGTAATCACGGTGGCTTCTCAATCTATTGCTGGTGATTTGGCCTGGGTGGGCGATGCGTCCAGTGGCTCGCTGTACTCAGTCAGAAGAACTGCGGGTATCAATCGTCTTAATAAAATTAACCCGGTCACTGGCGATGTGACTGTTGTAGGGATCGTTTCGAGTGGGGCAATATTTGGCGCGCTGTGGGGTACCCCCGATACATTGTATGGTAACGCCAATGATGGCAGTGGTTTTTTCCAGTTTGATCTCAATACAGGGCAGGGCGTTAAGGTTGCCGATTCGATTGGTGCTGGCTCTAACGATGGCGCTCGTTGCGGAAGTAATCGGCCGTTGTTTCCGGCTGATTTGAGTATTACCAAAACCAACAATCAAGCGGTTTATACCCCAGGTCTGACGACTCAGTATACAATTACAGCGACCAATAATGGCCCTCTGGGGGTTGTAGGTGCGACAGTCGTTGATGCTTTGCCAGGTGGCATTATTACAGCGGCGTGGACCTGTACCAGCAGTGGTGGCAGTTGTACCGATGCCTCCGGAACCGGGTCCATTAATACCACGGTAGATTTACCCAACGGAGCAACATCGACGTTCATTCTCGATATGGATATCCCTCTGTCTTTTACCGGCTCGCTTGTTAATACGGCAACAGTGTCGGTGGCCAAGTTAGGGGACGGCTCCCCCAAAACAAACCTAGACAGTAATTCCGCAAATAACCAAGCCACCGACACTGACACTAATGGCACGGCCCCCGCTGTTGTAACAAACCATCAGATACCAACCTTGCCTTGGTATGGCATGGTTATGATGTTGCTTGCTTTTGTTGGCAGTTATCGTTGGTATTTTGATTTATCAAGACGTCCGGGTGACGGTTCTATCTAGCTTGATGATTAGAACTGTAGGGGGTTCTAAATCAGAACAGTAATCGTTTTTTACTTATTCGCCCTGGGCCGATGCGATGTACTTTGAGTTGCGTGCAATTATTAAAAACCATAAATGACTTAAGGTCTCGTTGCAGTGCCGGGAAAAAGTCATCTAGGTTTTCTAGGCTTGGCTCTAAAGCTAGGTGTTGTATATGTAAGCACGATTGTTTTCTGTCAGCTTTGCAGTCCATTCTGGCGACCAGTTTTCCATTCCACAAAATGGGGAGTGAAAAGTAGCCGTATTGGCGTTTCGGCTCGGGCACATAACATTCGATTTGGTAATCAAAACCAAACAGCGCCTGCATGCGTTTACGTTGGATAAGCAAGTTATCAAAAGGCGATAGAATATTGAGTTTGTTACGACTTAAGGGCTTGCTGATAAGCGCCAACGATTCGGCTAAGGTGAAGTAGCTGACACCCTCGACATCGACCGTGATAACTTCTTTGTTGAGCAGCATATCTTGCAGTGTCGATACTATTAACTTTTTAGTGTTTTTCAGTAAATAATTCATTTCATTCGCAAGGCCAAGACCGTTGGCTTCTAGATAACGGCGAATTAAAAAGCGAGCATATTCCTCTTGGCTGGGTTCTCGCTGATCGATGCCTGCCGGTACAACATTTTCTGTGAAATCGTATACTTTGTGAAAGCTCCGGCGACAGGGGATCATTAGCTCGCCTTGCATAAAGAGGCACTCCAAAGCTTGTTTTGCAGGTTTGCTGCCCCAGTCTGAAGTCTTTTTACCCTTGTGCTCAAAATCTTTCGCCATCAATGGCCCCTCGGCGGCAATACGATCTCGAACCAGTTTGATCATCTTCTTATTGGGTTCATACCAGTGTTTTTGTTTGCCGCTGGCGATGGCGTTTTTACGGGGCAGGGTATAGCGATAATCACGCATGGGTAAATAGGCGGCGGCGTGAGACCAGTATTCAAAGACTTTTTTCTGTTCGACGAGCTCATCCAAGTGATCCAGCTGGTAGCCAGGGTTGCGGCTCCACAGTGTATGGTGATGGGCGCGTTGCACCACTGAGATGGTGTCGATCTGGATATAACCAAGGTGTTCTATTGCCTGTAACGTTGCGTCTGTGGCGCTCGCGGTAGATTTTACCGGCGGCAATCGTTGGGAGCCCAGGACCAGTTTACGAGCTTGCAATGGGGTGATCGATTCAGGCATTGAATTGGCTGCTTTTTATTTTAGGCGGCGGCTATAAAAGCATACTTGTAAGATTCATAGCAACGAGATTAATAGCAACGAGATTAATAGTAACAGCCTCATCTCGCCACCGATATCGTGCTGCCTATTTATCGATCTCTCTGCTGAATGTGATGCTGGGGGCATGAAAAGCTAAATGCAGGGGCTAGATTTGGGAAACTTTCTCCCAGTCTGATACTCTGAAGCTTGTTCCCATAAAATATGCCGAGCTATCAGCCTTGATAGCCCTTATCATTTAGGTCACGATACTCAAAGCTTGAGCGTTTGCAGTATTAGCTATTATCAATGTCGGTTTTTAATGAAAAATAATAATGACTATTCGATCTCGTCCCTGTCAAATCCAGCTTCTAGGCAAAAACCATTGAATGTTATCAAAACCGTGCTGTTGCTGATGTGCCCGCTGTTCAGCCTTAGCTCCCAAGCGGCAATCGACAGCGGGGTTATTCCCGAGTTGAGTTGGCGGCCTAATTTTGCAGGTGCCTGGGAGAAGGATTATGCTCGTAGTGATAACTGGGAAAGACAGATTAGGGCTAAATTAGCCGCCTTGAAACGAGCTGCCGAGCAGAGGTCCAGAAATGGCCGTGGTGATGTGGGCGTTGCAGGTGCGCAGATAAACCTTGGCGGCAATAGCACCAATGTTATTGATCTAGCCAGGTTTACCGAGTTAATCAGCCGCCATAATTCTATGGTGATTAAGCAGGACGAGAAAGAAATCAGAATTCAACGCGAGGGTGAGGCAGATCTCATTTGCGCCGTGAGCGACAAGATCGTAAAGACCAGTAATGAATTTGGTTCTGAGCGCTGCGTTTGGTCGGGAAACCGTTTGATTTTTAAAATTCGTTTGAACGAAGGCACTGAGATCCTGCACCATTTGCGGGTTTCTGCCGATCGTAAATCAATGAATATGAAAACCCGAGTGTCGCACCGTGGCTCGTCTTTTGAGTTAACGCAATTCTTCGATTATTTCGACACTCCCAGTAACCAATACAACTGTAAGCAAACGATTAGCCGGGGTAAGGTTTGCAACTTACGCGGGTCGCAAGCTAGGCCTGGCCAATGATGAACAATTATATGAAACTGGTTTTGACGGGGCTTGTTAGTCTATCGCTGGTCGCCTGTGGCAATACCCAAAGAGTGAAACAGCGAGAAGCGATACCCTTGCACTCCGACGCTATGGAGTCGGTGCAGCTGAAACAAGCCATTGATCGGCCGGCTCTGGGGCGGCTCATCAATGTTGGAATTCCTGTTTTTACCATCCAAAAGAAGGCATTAAACGCCGAGGCGACCAGCTCGGCCTTTGGGGCTTGGATTACGGATGATATTTTAGAAATAGAACGCCAATACCTGCCGATTATTTTGCGTAATACCTTGATGCAATCAAACCAGTGGGGCGCGGTGCGCATCCTCCCCAAAGCAGACCCGTCAACAGACTTACAGATATTCGGAACCGTCTTACATTCGGACGGCGCGGCGTTAACCTTGCGAATTGTCGCGCGTGATAGTGTGGGACGGCAGTGGCTCGATAAGACCTATAAAGACCAATACGCCAATAAGCTGGCCGGTGACGATGAACAGTCCGAGAGCAGTTTATCGAAGGCGGGGCGAGGAGAAAGCAAACCCGAGAACGCGTTTTCGGTTAATCAATGCCGAATTGACGACAGCGGGATTGGCTTTGAACCCTTTGCTAATCTCTATCGTCAAATTGCCAACGATTTACTGGCGGTAAAGAAGGCTTTAAGTGATCAGCAGCTATCCTCGATTCGTCGTATTGCTGAAATTCGCCATGCTCAAGATCTAGCTCCGAATACCTTTGGGGATTTGACCCGTACCGGCGAGGATGGCTTGTTGAAAGTCGAACGCTTGCTGGCCAGCGATGACCCAATGCAAGTTCGGGTTAATAATATGCGAGCTCGCCATCATTTATTTATCGATACCATCGATGAGCATTATTTGGGCTTGCACCAAAAGATGCGCTCTATTTATCGATTATGGTCACGTTATTCTTGTGAGCGTGATTTGGAGATACTGATGCGCCGTATGAGCGGCGACGATGAGGTAAAACGAATTCGAGCGGGTGGCTTTAGCGTTCTGAGTAATAGCTATCGACGCTACAACACCAATAAGATCTTTGAGCAGGAATGGGACCAACTTGCTGAGAGTTTCACAGTTGAACTGAGCCCGGTTATCGTCGAGCTCAATGACAATGTTTATACTCTGACAGGATCCGTCGAGCAGCAATACAAACAGTGGCGTGAGCTACTCAGTGAGTTTTATCGTTTAGAGAATGCCGATTAAGGTAATAGTGATCAAGAGGCCGTGAGCACGGTTTAGTGCTCTAGTTTTCTGACTGGGGCCTTCAGCTCTAGGCCTGTAGTTTTTGTCGTAAGCTCCAGAGCCTGGGTTGATCATGGTTTCATATAGTTTCATATAGTTTCATACAGTTTCATACACACCTCGTTTGCTCCCTTTTAATAGCCAGCCCCTGGCCCTCAAAGCGGACTGCTGCTTTTAATCAATATTAAATCCGCGTTTTAGAGCGCTATAAATGGTTGAAAGCACCCTTGAAGTAGCTCATATTTTGTTTTAGAGTGATCGCTCTAATATGAGGTTTGAACGATGGCTCGACCAGCAACATTTGATAGAGAGCAGGTTTTAGCGCAGACGATGACCTGCTTTTGGCAGCACGGTTATACGGCTACTAGTATGAAGCATTTGGAAGCCGCGACTGGGCTGACCCCGGGCAGTTTGTATAACAGCTTTGGCTCTAAAGATGGTCTGTTCCTCGAAAGCCTGGATCACTACACCGAGACGATTATTGGCGAGCGGATCCATTGTTATTTAAAACCAGCCGAGGGGAAGTTTGTCGATGAGCCTTTGCTGGGTATTGAAGAGTTCATTAGCAGCGGCTTTTATGCTCAGGCTAATGACCTGCACCTTGGCTGCTTGTTGGTAAACACCTCGACCGAGCTTGGTCCCCATCATCAAATTGTTCGTAAGAAAATCAGCCAGGCCATGGTGAAAGTAATGGCCGCCCTTGAGCATGCTTTACAGCAGGCTCAGCAGCTAGGCCAGTTACATGATTCTATCGACCCCAAACAGCGTGCCCAGTTATTGGGTTTGCTGTTCAACGGTATGCTCGTGCAATGGCGCGCGACCGATGACAGCCGTTGGCTCAACCCCGCTATGGACAGCGTACGACAGCTTTTGCATTAAGTATTGAATCGCTAAATATTGAACCACTAAAAATTGACGTTTGCTGCGACAAAGTTAGGCGCGGCGTATTCATGTTGGTAAGCACCCTTAACCCCTTGGATGAGAGACTGTTATGGAATATTTAAGAACCCCAGATGAAAGATTCGACAACTTAACGGCTTATGATTTTCAACCACGTTATTTGCAAGTGGCCGATCACGAAGGTGGTGAATTACGGGTGCATTATCTCGACGAAGGCCCCGCGGACGCAGAGCCAATTCTATTAATGCATGGCGAGCCCTCTTGGAGCTTTTTATATCGTAAAATGATTCCAGTACTGCTGAAAGCCGGTTTGCGTGTTATTGCCCCTGATCTTGTGGGCTTTGGCCGTTCTGACAAACCAAGCAAGCGTACAGACTACACCTATCAACGTCATGTTGATTGGATGCAGGCAGTGTTAGATCAGCTCGACCTAAAAAACATTACCTTGGTGTGTCAAGATTGGGGCGGTTTAATAGGGCTGCGATTATTAGCGGAAAACCCCGACCGTTTTGCACGTGCTGTTGCCGCAAACACGATGTTGCCAACGGGTGACCATGAATTAGGGCAGAGCTTTTTAGACTGGCGTAAGTTTTCACAAGAAGTAGAGAACTTCCCGGTAGCCACGATTATCGGTGGCGCGACGAACAGCGACTTAAGTGCTGAGGTCATGCGTGGCTATGACGCGCCTTACCCAGATGAGTCTTACAAAGAGGGTGCTCGCCAGTTCCCGTTGTTGGTACCAGCCTCACCAGAAGATCCGGCATCAAAACCGAACAAAGCAGCTTGGGCCGTGTTGAGCCAATTGAAGAAGCCATTTTTAACGGCCTTTAGTGATTCAGACCCAATCACTAAGGGTGGCGATGCGATGTTACAAAAGATGATTCCTGGTTGTAAGGGGCAGGCCCATACGACCATCATCGATGGCGGCCATTTTTTACAAGAAGATCAGGGTGAGAAACTAGCTGAGGTTGTGGCTGAGTTTGTTGCCGCCAACCCACTCGCTTAGGCGTTTCCCAAGCCTTTAGTTCGGCGCTAAGGGCTTGCTCGTTTAATGGCTTGCTTAAGAATGGGAGCTTGGGAGGCTGACTTTGATCGTGCCTCGAGTCGTAATTATCGAGAATAAGCAAAGTTCGGTTGAACGTTTGTCCGCAACAGCTCTCGAAATTGATACTCTAATTTTGTTAGGGCGCTTAGCAAGTTCATATAGGCCATTTTTGAGACCTGTGTCGGGCTGGGTTCCAGCACATCATTAGCCCAGTTAGACATCTCCTCAAAACGCAGGCCGATATCTTCACCCAGCTCTCGGTAATGTTTAACTGAGCGGTGGAGCTTTCTTAGCTCCCTGTGGATATCATGCCGAGCTTGTAGAAACGTCACTTCCTCTATCATGTCCTCTAAGTCCAGTATTTGGCTTAAAATACTCCTCATTCCCTGCTTCACTCCCTGTGTGCGGCTATTTACCTGGACCACTTTTGCTGTTTGCTTAACTATCATGATACTCGACAACCCTAATTCTTAAACGTTATTGATAAATATGGCACATAATCTTCAGTTATACCAATTATTCCTTGCCTGATCAGACCGGTGAGTTTTGAACGGTGCTGGTGTTGAGTATTGTGGTTTATTCAAGGCTCAGTTCCGTTTAGTTTAAGGCTCAGTTCCGCTTAGTTTGTAGACGGGGTAAAAATGGTAGACTAAACGGCTAGGGCCTTTGACATGAATCTCGGCCCTGAGGAAAGGACAGTAACCGCTCAATTATGGGCATCTACAGGATTAGGAATTGATGGCGCATATTGAGTTAGTTGTTGCTTTGGTATTGGTAGTCGCAATGTTATGCCAATGGTTGGCTTGGCGAGTAAAGTTACCCGCCATACTGTTCTTGTTGTTAACCGGCTTGATCGCTGGCCCCATCACCGGCTTGCTTGACCCCGATGCCATGTTTGGTGACCTGCTGATGCCAATGGTTTCTTTATCGGTTGCCATCATCTTATTTGAGGGTAGTTTGACCCTCGATTTGCAAGAGATAAAGACTACCGGCCGAGTAGTGCGGCGCATGATTACTATTGGGGCCTTGGTCACATGGGTCATTGTGGCTCTGGCGACCCATGCTTTGTTTGATTTCTCTTGGCAGGTGAGCGCCTTGTTTGGCGCCATAGTGATCGTAACCGGCCCCACGGTGATTGTGCCCATGCTCCGAGCGGTACGGCCCACCCGCAAGTTGGCAGACATTCTCCGCTGGGAGGGTATCGCTATCGACCCCATAGGAGCTCTGATGGCGGTCATGACTTATGAGTTTATTTTAGCCAGCGTACAAAACCTGCCTTTTAGCCATGTACTGCTACTATTCTTCCAAACCATATTAGTGGGCGGTTTATTCGGTATTGCCGCGGGTATAGCGCTCGGTGTGTTACTGCAAAAAAACCTAATTCCAGAATACCTGCAAAACTTGGCAACCTTGAGCTTGGTCTTAATCGCCTTTGCGGGCTCCAATGCCATTGAGCATGAGTCGGGCCTTATTGCGGTAACGGTGATGGGGATGTGGTTGGCCAATCGGCCTGAAGTTGATATTCACCCCATCCTGAATTTTAAAGAGCATCTGAGCCTACTGCTGATCTCCATTCTGTTTATCTTCTTGGCAGCTCGAATTGATTTGAACCAAATGATGGATTTATTTTGGCCAGCTCTGTCATTGTTACTGGTGCTGCAGTTTGTGGCTCGGCCTGCAAAAATATTAGTCAGTACCTTAGGTCTTGATGTTAGTTGGCCAGAGCGAGGTCTGCTGGCTTGGATTGCACCAAGAGGCATTGTCGCGGCGGCAATATCGGCAATATTCGCCGACAAGCTCGTCGCCGTTGGTTATGAGGAAGCCGCGCTATTAGTGCCGCTAACCTTCTTTATGATCATTGGTACCGTGGTCTTGCAAAGCGGTACCGCAGGGTTTCTGGCGAAGTGGCTGGGGGTGGCGGCACCTTCGCCTAGGGGTTTTTTGATCGTTGGGGCGAATGCTTTTTCGAGAGCGGTTGCCAAGGAGTTAATAAAGTACGATTTCCGCTGTGTGCTGGCCGACTCGAATTGGAACAATATTCGCCAAGCCCGCATGGACGGCCTCGAAACGTTTTATGGTAACCCGGTATCGGAGCACGCTGATATACACATCGATCTCAGTGGTATTGGTGGCTTATTGGCAATGTCACGTCAGCGCCATGTGAATGCCATTGCGGCTGTGCATTTTAGGGCGGACTTTGGCGCAGAGCGTATTTTTAGTCTCGTCGCGGCCAGCGATGTCAATAAATCAGACAAACACAAAGCGGGTGATAACTACCAAGGTGGTAAGTTATTTGGCGAGGATGTGACGTATTTTGAGTTGGTTAACAAGGTTGCCAAGGGCCATGAGCTTAAGAGTACATCCTTGACCGAAGAGTTTGATTGGGCGACCTACCAAACAAACTATGAGAACAGTCGTCTCCCTTTGTTCATGATTGATGCCAAGGGGAGGGCTATGCCTTTCACTGCCAAGCAGTCTTTGTCACCAGAGGTCGGTTCGATAATCATAGCCTTGGAAGTTGAGGTGGCTGCGGAGCCGGTGATTGATACGAGGGTAGAGGCTACGTAATCAGCCTGCACTGCCCTTGGTTTAGCTCGACGAAGTTTAGGGCGGCTTAAGCCTTGGTGAGAGAGTAGTGGGTTCGAGTTATCTTGCGCTCGCTATCAAAAGCAGTATTTGCAGGCTATAATTGCCAGCATCGCTTTTTTCTTATCTTAGCGCAGCAAACAGCAGGATACCCCCGTGATTGAAGAACAAAAAAACAACCCTCTCCATGGCGTTAAGCTTGAAGACCTATTAACCGAATTGGTTGAGCACTATGGTTGGGAAGTATTGTCAGACGCCATGCGTCTCAATTGTTTTACCAATAACCCCAGCATTAAATCAAGCTTGAAGTTTTTACGCCGCACGCCCTGGGCACGCGAAAAAGTTGAAGGCTTTTACCTCTATAAGTTTAAGCGTTTACCCAAGCCTGACGATATTCAGTATGAGCTACCGCCCCGTGACCGTATTGTGCCCATGGAGCAAAAGCCTCGTACGCCAGCAGTGTTAACCACCAAAACACCCGAAGAGCGAGATGCCGATAAGGCTCGCCGTGAAGCTGAAAAGCAATCACCGGTGACCCCGGAGAAGCAGCGTAAGCTAGATGAAATTTGGGGCAAGCGCTAAGTATTGAATTCTGGCCCAGCGTATTATCAAGCTGCTTTCTATGGCAGTTTGATAATATTCAGGTCATGAGCGTCAGAATAAAAACCCAACTAAAACCCTGTTAAAACCCAACTAAAACCCTGTTAAAACCCAACTAA
>Ga0105358_10001681_pt1 | contig 11793 bp, 12 predicted proteins | sample GOMGulsemesocosm_5_FD_83509 | JGI IMG/M metagenome (GOLD analysis project Ga0105358, IMG submission 83509) | Methane-oxidizing microbial communities from mesocosms in the Gulf of Mexico - GOM15C Gulf of Mexico | ecosystem: Environmental > Aquatic > Marine > Cold seeps | place: Gulf of Mexico...
TGGTGCTTTTTTTGATAAATCTAGCCAGTATTTTTTAGCGTTACTCCAATCTTCAAGTTTCATATAGGCTGTTGCAAAGAGCTGTTGAGATTGAGTACATATTTTCGTTAGGCTTTTTAGTAGTTGTATTGCAACATCAGGGTGACCAATTGATAATGCTAAATTGGCGAATGATATAATAACGTGAGAATCATTGGGTAAGTGATGCTTAATAGCATTGATAACATCCAGTGCTTTATTATTTTGTTGAGCAGCATTTAAACAAAAAGCAAAGTTCAAAGCGATATCGTAGGCGAAAGGTTCTTTTTTTGCTGCTTGTTCAAATAAAGGGATAGCAGCATCAAATAATTTCTTCTGGAAGTACAACGTTGCCAATCCATAAATAGCATCATTACTATTAAAGTTTTTTATTGCACATGAGTATTGTTTTTCTGCCAACATATAGTCGCCATTCTTATGAGCTGACTCTGCAGAGATCAATAAGTTATTTAAATTCATTTTTTTGCCTGAGATCTTTGTTCTACGACCAATACAATAGTGCTGAACATTTTCATTGTTGGTATGATGATACAGTAAAGGATCATAGCAATAAAAGTGTTTGTAACTTAAAAATAGAGATAAAAATGAATTTATCATTAGCAGAAAATATAGATATCGATAACTTAAATACCTCATTTTTAAAGAATGGTTATATAAAAGTAAAAAATGCTTTGAATAATGATACTGCAAATTATTTATTCGAGAAGTTTTCGATGCAAGAAGAATGGAATTTGGTCTTTAATCATAATGGCTTACATCAAGACTTAAATAGTACTGAAGTGGCACAATGGAGCGCGGATAAAAAAAATGACTTACAACTAATTGTTCATCAACAAGCTAGTCAAGGGTTTCAATATTTTTATGAAGCAATCCCGATATACGATATTTATCATAACAATATAATGCCAGGACATTTTTTTAATGACATTCTGGAGTTCTTAAATAGCTCTACGGTATTAGATTTTTATAGAAATTTACTCTCAGCACCGGAGATATCGTTTGCGGATGCGCAAGTAACTCGATTTGGTGCGGGGAGTTTTTTAAACTGTCATGATGATAGTGTGGATAATAAAAATAGAGTTGCAGCATTTGTAATAAACCTTACTAAAGACTGGAGAGCTGATTGGGGAGGTGCTCTGCATATTTTGGACGATGAGTCACAAATAAAACAAAGCTTTTTACCTTCATTTAATGAGATTAATGTTTTTAAAATACCCGTTGACCATTATGTCGGCATTGTAGCTCCTTTTTCAAAAGGAGAACGATTGTCTATTACTGGCTGGTTGAGAAGTGGTGAAAACCCAATGAGATTATAGGAATTAAAATGACAATACTAGTGAACAAAGATTTACGTATTGATGAATTAACATCATCATTTAGTGAAAATGGCATTGTAAGGATTCCATCGTTTCTAGAGAATGAGAGTGCAGGTGAAATAAGAGAGTTTTTGAAGCAGAACGTAGAGTACAAAAATGCATTTTTTGTAGACGGTTCTAATCGTCAAGCGAGTGATAAAGAAATATCGGATCTTTCTTATGATACCCGTCAAAAGTTGTATCGCGGAATACATCTGTCGGCCGCTAAAGGGGTTGGTTTTCTATATGTTAAACATCAAATAATTGATGATTCACCTGAATCTCTGAAAAGTATCTTGAGCTGTTTAAATTCCAAAAACGTAATAGAACTAATTAGCTCTATTACTCAGAATATGCATTTGAACTATGCTGACGGTCAAGCGACACGTTATAGAAGTGGTGACTTTCTAACTCGTCATACTGATGACATTCTAGGCGAAACGCGACAAATTGCTTATGTATTAGGTATGACCGAAAGTTGGCATCCTGATTGGGGAGGATTGTTACAGTTTTATCAACAAAATGGTACCCCAACAAAATCATGGTCTCCTGAGTTCAATTCGTTAACATTGTTTGATGTAAAAAAAATACATTCAGTAACTTCTATAGCCCCATTTGCGGATGAAAATCGTTATTCAATAACGGGCTGGTATCGAAAATAGCAGAATGTTACAAAAAAATATTTTTTAGAAATATTAGAATAAAGTTGACTTAGTACGAATGAATTAGTAAAACATGTATCAGCAAATATTTAATTCATCTAAAAGAGGTTTTTTTAGTCATAATTATACGAGCTGCAAATAATATGAAATTGAGCTAATATTAATCTTTCATTAATATTAAGTGAAATTAAATGGTGTTTGTCATAAAACTTAAAATAAATCGTCTTTTTTATGTCTCTAGTTGACAGTTTCGTTGTCGTCTGGGAATATTGCATGGTTTTATTCTAGAGAAATTAAAACTTAAAATGGCAGATTATGAAATTTGCGTTAACAATAATGTTTGTTATCAAACTTCAATAGCAATTGGTTGGGAACTATGTCCAAATTAAGCAAGAAAAGCCTTATCGCTTCGACGATAGTAGGCGCAATAGCATTAACAGCAAGCAACTTCGCTGCTGCAGATGCGTTATCAAACTTACAAAAAGCAGAAGCTAAAACTTTTAAAGCGTCTGTAAAATCACAAAACAAAATCAATTCAATTTATGAACAAACCGTAGATCTTCTCGGTGAGTATCGTAATACGGTCGATGAGGGTGATGTATTACGTGGTTATAACGACCATGTTCAACGTATGGTTGATCATCAAAAATCTGTGATCGCTTCTTTGCAAAAACAAATCGACGGTGTCGATAAAGTTAAGCAAGGCGTTGTACCACTAATGTACAAGATGATTGAAACGCTTGAGAAGTTCATTGCTTTAGATATGCCAATGAACATTGATAGTCGTAAAGAACGTGTTGAAAACCTTCGTATTATCATGGGCGATTCAAACGTAACGACTTCAGAGCAGTTTCGTTTAGTGCTTGAAGCATACGAAATAGAAGCAAACTACGGTACAACTTTTGAACCTTATCAAGGTGAACTTGATTTAGGCGACCGTACAATCACTGCTGACTTCGTTAACATGGGTCGTATTGCATTAGTTGCTCAGTCTCTTGATATGAAAAATTCATGGGTATGGAATAACGAGTCTCGTTCATGGGAAGCTTTAGGTGATGAGTACTTGAAACCAATTAAAGAAGCAATTGCCATGGCGCGTAAGCAATTACCGATGGACTTAACTAAATTACCCGTATTTGCAGCAGGAGCAAAATAATGAAAAAAATACTTAATTTTGTCATGCTTGCGGCTTCTATGTCTGTAGCAACATCAGCACTAGCGGCTAATGAACTAAATGATTTATTAAAACAAGTGAAAGCTGATCGTGTTTCTGAAGCGAAACTTGATAAAAAGCGTGAAGCTGAATTTAAGTCGGCACGTGCTGATAAACAGGCTTTGCTAAATAAAGCCAAAAGAGAACTTGCTAACCAGCAAGCACGTAATAAACGTTTGACAACAGAATATGCTGCCAATGAAATTACGTTGGCGCAAAAAGAAGTTGAGCTAGATAACGCTAAAGGCACATTGGGTGAAATGTTTGGTGTAAGTCGTTCAGCTGCCGCTGATGCTTATGGTAAAATCGTTACATCAATTGTTAGTGCGGAATATCCTGGACGCGGCGAAGCGTTAAGCCGTATCGCTAACTCTAAAGAAATTCCTGCGCTAGAAGATTTAGAAGAATTATGGTTTGCCTTGCAAACTGAAATGACGCAATCTGGTGAGATTTCACAGTTTACTGCTGAAGTAACAAGTCTTGACGGTTCTAAATCTACACAACAAGTAACTCGTATTGGTACGTTTAACCTTGTTTCTGAAGATGGTTACCTAACATATAATGATGAAGTGGGTCAGATTCAACCTTTAGCGAAACAACCTGCGGGATATATTGCTGAAACGGCTGCTGATTTCTTCGGTTTATCATCTGGTTATTCTGGTGTTTATGTTGATCCATCTCAAGGTGGTATTTTAGCGTTAGAAACACGTAAACGTACGTTGATGGAATTTTACCATCAAGGTGAAGAAGTTGGTTACGCAATTACAGTGCTTCTTATCATTGGTTGTTTAATTGCTCTTGAACGTATTATTGTTCTTGGTTCAATGAGCTCTAAAATTAAAGCTCAAGAGAAAAACCTTGATCAACCAAATGAAAATAACCCTCTAGGTCGTCTACTTAAAATCTATCATGACAATAAGGCTGTTGATGCTGAAACGCTTGAATTGAAACTTGATGAAGGTATTTTACGAGAAACACCACAAGTTGACCGTGGTATTAATCTTATCAAAATGTTTGCCGCTATAGCGCCTCTAATGGGTCTACTAGGTACGGTTATTGGTATGATTATGACTTTCCAAACAATTACATTATTTGGTACAGGTGACCCGAAAATTATGGCGGGTAACATCTCTCTAGCTCTTGTAACAACGGCATTAGGTCTTATCTGTGCATTACCACTTATTCTTATTCATAGTGTTGTTGCTGGTAAAGCCAAAGGTGTTTTACAAAAATTAGATGAGCAAAGTGCTGGTTTAATTGCCGCGATTGCAGAGAAGGAGTCTAACTAATGTTATTCCTGATAGAACTTTGGGAATCTGTCAGGAGTTTCATTGCGACGGGCGGAGATGTTTTATATTTTGTCGCCCTCGCTCTTTTCCTGATGTGGATATTAATGATGGAACGCTATCTGTTCCTAGGTAAAGAATATCCAGCAATACGAGATAATATTATTGCTAAATGGGATGCACGTGAAGACACTACGTCTTGGTACGCTCATCGCATCAGAGAAACTTGGATTTCTGAAACAAATGCAATGCTTGAACAAAATATGCTTACCATTAGAACCTTAGTGGCAATGTGTCCTCTTATCGGTCTGCTTGGAACAGTTACAGGTATGATTGGAGTATTTGAGACTATGGCACAGCAAGGCACAGGTAACCCACGTCTAATGGCGGCGGGAATATCTATGGCTACAATCCCGACGATGGCAGGTATGGTCGCGGCATTGTCAGGTGTGTTTTTTAGTTCAAGATTAGACGCTAAAGTTAAATTAGCAAAGGCTAAACTGGTTGACAGTTTACCTCATCACTAGAGAGATATTCGAATGGCACGTAAACGTATTCGTGAAGACGAAGAAGCCGTGATAGATATGACACCGATGCTAGATATCGTATTTATCATGTTGATATTCTTCATTGTAACTACTTCTTTTGTAAAAGAAGCTGGTATTGAAGTTAATAAACCTAAAGCTGCAAATCAAAGTAAGCAAAAATCGGCTAATATTTTCGTCGCGGTGAAGGATACCGGTGAAATTTGGTTAGATAAACGCCGTGTCGACATCGAGCGTGTTTCCGCTACAATTGAAAAATTATTAGCAGAGCAGCCAACTGATGTTGTAATTATCCAAGCAGACAAAGATGCTAAACATGGTATTGTTGTTAAAGTAATGGATGCAATAAAAGATGCAGGCATAGATAGAATTTCTATTGCAGCAGCTAAGGGGTAGTTTATGGTTCGCTTTTTAGTTTCACTACTACTAGGCGCAGCGGTAACCTTTGTACTATTTTCATTTATGGCCTTCCTTGTCACCAGTGGTGACAGAAATAAGGAAGAACAACTTGATAATATTATAGTCGAAGTTAACACTACGCCGCCAAAGTCAGCAGCAGAACAACGTAGACGTGTTCCGCCGCCGCCGCCGCCGCCGCCCAAATCGCCCCCTAAGCCTCAAGCTCCAGAGCCTGAAGCAAATAATAATACGGGTGGTATAAACTTTAATATGCCAGGCATACAAATTGCTGGAGCCAATGCTGGAATTTCAGCACCTGGTGCTGGTTTTGGACGCGATGGCGATGCAACACCAATTGTACGTATTGAACCTAAATATCCAATACAAGCAGCTCGTGACGGTAAAGAAGGTTGGGTTAAGCTTTCATTTACTATCAACAAAATTGGTGGTGTTGAAGACGTTAAAGTTATTGAAGCACAACCGAAACGTGTTTTTGACAAAGAAGCAAGACGTGCGCTTCGTAAGTGGAAATACAAGCCAAAAGTTGTTGATGGTAAGCCATTGAGACAACCGGGGTTAACTGTTCAGCTTGACTTTAAAATGGATGGAGGGAATTAGTAATGAATAAGATTTTTACATCTTTACTCGTAGCCGTTTCTTTAGTTGTAGTACAACTGCCATTCTCTTCTGATGCTAATGCTGCTGGTGCAGAGAAATCAGAAAAGAAAAAGCGTAAAACCAGGCTTGTTGGACCTAGTGTTGGTAAAAAGGTAGCTAAAGCGTTTGAAGCGTATTCTGCTGATGATATTCCCGGCGCTTTGGTTATTCTTTTGGATATTAATCCTAAAGGCGACTACGACAAAGCTTATGTTCATCGTTTTATTGCCGTGATGTATGCATCTAAAGGTAATGAAGAGAAGAATGCGATAAAGTACTTAAAACTTGCTGTTGCTCCTGACCTTCTAAATGAAGGTGACCAAGGTGAATCACTTAAGTTACTTGCAGATTTACAAATGCAAACTCAAGACTATAGGAGTGCGCTAGTAAATTACAAAGCATGGATGAACTTTACGGGTAAATCCGATGGTGACACTTGGACTAAGATAGCTAATGCCCATTATCAGTTGAAAGAACTAGATAAGCTTATTGGTCCAGCTAACAAAGCCATTGCCGCTTATGGCGATAAACATAATCAAAACCCCTACATTCTTAAAATAACATCTTATTATGAACGTAAAATGTTTAAAGAGTCTGTTGAGGTTTTAGAGGTTGTTGTACAAGTTTTTCCTGATATGAAGCAATACTGGGTTCAACTTGGTCAATTTTATACTCTAGTTGAAGATTATGATAAAGCTTTGGCAACACTTGATTTAGCCTATAAGCAAGGGTTTCTTGAGAAAGAGTCGCAAATAAAGGTATTAGCTAGTCTCTACGGACAAGCTGAGATTCCAAATAAGTCTGCGCTTATACTTGAGAAGCATATTGCTTCTGGTGATATCAAACGTGATGATAAAAACATATCAACTTTAGCGAATGCTTGGCATGCAGCGCAAGAAATTGACAAAGCAGCTAAGTACTATGGTGAATTGGCTAAAATGACCAATGAAGCTAAACATTATAGTAAGCAAGGTATGTTATTGAAGCAAGACGAACAATTTAAGCCTGCAATTGTTGCTTTGAAAAAAGCACTTGAGCTAGGTGTTAAAAATAAAGGTCGTCTTCATATGAGTATCGCTGAGTCGTATTTTTATCTTGAAAAATATAAACAGGCGTATGCAGCAATTATGAAAGCAAGCAAAGATCCTAAAACGCGTAAAGCGGCTAAGGGCTGGGTTAGCTTTATCAAAGATACTGCACAACGTAAAAAAGTAGCTATTTAATTTATTGAATTAGTTTTACTGATACTAAAAAACCAGCTGAAAGGCTGGTTTTTTGTATTCAGAACGAACGTTTTTTCACGATTGCATATGCATGAAAGAGTGACGATAGTATTAGCTAATTAATGATAATATTTCATCTTTAGCTTTTAGTCTCTTAATTTGGTTAAACAAAATGTCGGCTTCCTTAAAGTGCAGTTTAAGATACCTCAACCATTGTTTTAGCCTACTGGAAAAATAATAGCTTTTATCTCCTTGTAGCTCTAATTTACTATACTCTATTAATACAACACATAATTCAGACCAAGGCATTGTAGGTTCATCAAAGCGTATGACATTGGCTAAGTTAGGTAATGCAAGAGCTCCACGGCCTAACATTAGGTTTTTAGAGTTTGATGCCATAATGCATAGCTGAGCGGACTCCTTATCCCAAATTTCACCGTTGGCAACAACTTCAATGTTATATTTTTCTACAACGTCTTTAATGAAATGCCAGTGCGCTGGAGGTCGATAACCATCGTTTTTAGTACGTGCATGAATTGTTAACAGGTTTGCTCCTGCGGTTTCTATTGCATCCACAATTTCATCTAACAAAGATGTATCATCAAAGCCAAGTCTAATTTTTGCTGATACACAGTGTGTATTACCTACTGAATTTCTAACGGTTGATACAATCTTAAAAATTTGTTCCGGATCTTTTAGTAATACGGCACCACCTCTGTTTTTATTGACCATTTTTGACGGACAACCAAAATTAAGGTCTATGCCATGAGAACCAAGTTCAATGGCTCTCACTGCATTTTCAGCCATCCAATTTGGGTCTTGTCCTAACAATTGAATTCTTACAGGGGTATTACAATTAGTTAGACCACCATTTTTTAGTTCAGGACATATTCTTTGAAAAACGTGGCTAGGAAGCAACTGATCAACAATTCTAATAAATTCAGTAATACATAGATCATATTGATTAATTGAACAGATCAGTCCTCTCATTAATGGGTCTAACACGCCCTCCATTGGCGCTAGTATTATTTTATTAACTTTTATTGGCATTTGCTGATAGGTATGAAATTATGGTGTAAGTGAAAGTGCGATTATAATTGTTGTTAATTGTATTTTAAAGGCTTAAGTTAAATGATAAAAATAAACATCTATATTGAAATTTTTATTGCCCGTTTATGGTCTGATGAACTAGTACTATAATTACTTTTTACAACTTATATAAAAACTAAGGAAACATGATGAATATAATTAAAAAATCTTCAATCGTTACTCTACTAAGTATTTTTGCATTTTCTGCTTTTGTTACTTTACCTGCTAAAGCTGCAGTTAACCCATTTGCTGACCACAATATCATGACAATTGTTGACCATGATGAGAAGAAAGGAAAATGTGGTGAAGGTAAAAAAGCCATGAAGAAAGGCAAGTGTGGTGAAGGAAAATGTGGTGAAGGCAAAAAAGCCATGAAGAAAGGTAAGTGTGGTGAAGGTAAATGTGGCGAAGGTAAAAAAGCCATGAAAAAAGGTAAGTGTGGTGAAGGAAAATGTGGCGAAGGTAAAAAATCGGCTAAAAAAGGTAAGTGTGGTGAAGGTAAAGCCAAAGCCAAAAAATGTGGCGGTTAATCACCTATTAGCTTGAAATAAAAGGGCACTAACTGCATTAATGTTATTGCCTTTTAGTTTTAAAGATCTAAATCATAATTTGATTTAGATCAAATAATACTATTTTTTAGGTTATTGATGGGCTAGAATGCGCGCCTAAATTTAGTAGTATAGAAGTTTAAGTATGTCCGAACAGAACAATTTCAAAGATGTTTTTTCTAAACGTCACTTTTTTGCCATTATCACTGTATTGTTTGCGATGCCTCTTTTGCCTATGTTAATGGGTTGGTATACACTTCTTGCGTAATAAATTTTGAGAACGGTTTAATGCATATATTAGTAGTTGACGATAAACAACCAATACTAGATGTAGTTGGCACTATGCTTGAGAAATCGGGCCATTGTGTTGATCTTGCATCAAATGGTTTGGATGCATTTGAAAAAATAAAAAACACACCGTTTGATTTATTTATTATTGATCATTTAATGCCCTTAATGAATGGTATACAACTCTCTAAAAATATACGCTCACATGAACACTATCGAGACAAGCCAATAATTTTCATGACAACACAGGATGTGAAAGTGCTGGCCTCATCAAATGATGCTAAGTTATTTGATGAAATAATCCCTAAGCCGATAGATGAAACACATTTATTAAGTGTAGTTTCGCAACTTAATATCGAAAATACTCTTTATCAATCACTATAAAATCACTTCAATTTGCTTTATTCTTTAGTCATCGTACTCTGATATCAATTTAAAATGACTGAAACAAAAATAAATATCCTAAAAAATGCAGTCCATGCTGTTCCTGATTATCCCAAAAAGGGCATATTATTTCGTGATGTAACGGGACTACTTGATGATGCTACTGCATTTTCATTAACTATTGAGCTCTTGTCTGAAGAATATAAAAATAAGGGATTTACAAAGATTGTTGGCACTGAAGCTCGAGGCTTCTTATTTGGTGCTCCTTTAGCATTAGCATTGGGCATTGGCTTTGTACCGGTTAGAAAACCAGGAAAGCTTCCAAGAGCAACCTTTGCTCAAGACTATCAACTAGAGTACGGTCAAGATACTTTAGAAATACACCAAGATGCATTAAGTGCAGATGATAAAGTACTCATTGTCGATGATTTATTAGCGACGGGTGGGACTATTGACGCTACAGCTAAACTTATACGTCGCATTGGCGCAGATGCAAAAGATGCCGCATTTGTTATCTCTTTACCTGATCTTGGTGGTGAGACTAAACTTTCTGAAATAGGTTTATCGGTATTCTCCCTTCTTCAGTATGAAGGTGAATAAACAGCCATGAGTTATCAAGTTTTAGCAAGAAAGTGGCGACCAAAAACATTTACAGAATTAATGGGGCAAGAGCATGTTGTCACTGTTTTGGTAAATGCTCTTGAACAGCAACGTTTACATCATGCGTATTTATTTACTGGAACACGTGGTGTCGGAAAAACAACCATTGCTAGAATATTTGCAAAAAGTTTAAATTGTGAAAAAGGCATTACTTCGTCTCCTTGTGGCGTTTGTGATACTTGTACTGATATCGACAAAGGACGTTTTGTTGATTTACTTGAGATTGACGCAGCCTCTCGTACAAAAGTAGATGATACCCGTGAAATACTCGATAACGTGCAATATGCCCCAACAAGAGGGCGTTATAAAGTTTATCTTATTGATGAAGTTCATATGCTTTCACGGAGTAGCTTTAATGCTTTATTAAAAACATTGGAAGAGCCCCCTGAGCACGTAAAATTTATTCTTGCCACAACGGATCCTCAGAAACTACCAGTAACCGTTTTATCACGATGTTTACAATTTCATTTAAAAGCTTTATCTGTTCTCCAAATTGAAACACAACTCAAAACTATCTTAGCATCTGAAGACGTTGAATATGATAATGCGGCAATAACGCTATTAGCAAAAGCTGCTCGTGGTAGTATGCGTGACTCGTTGAGTTTAACTGATCAAGGGATAGCTCAGGGCAAAGGTGAGATAACATTAGAAAACATCCAGCAAATGTTAGGTGGAGTTGATCAAAACTGGATCTTTAAAATAATTATTGCACTAATTAAGCAAGACTCCTCCCAATTAATGACCTTATCACTTGAAATAGCTTCTTATGCACCTAGCTATAGTCGATTGCTAGCAGATCTAATTCAGTTATTACATCAAATCGCTATGACTCAAATTATTGAACGACATTTCGATTTATCACCTGAGCATAATCAGTTACTAATCAAATTTTCTCAAACGCTGTCACCTGAAGATGTACAGTTGTATTATCAGATTGTTTTAAATGGTCGTAAAGATTTACCTTATGCAGCTGATGAACAAGCAGCTTTTGATATGGTTTTATTACGCTTACTTGCATTTAAACCGATGTCAAATGTTACGATTAAGAATGAAGTAGAAAAAAATTCACTTCAAGAATGCGAAGTAAACTTTGATATTGTATTACCTGAAACTCAGGTTGATACAAGTGCCTCAGCAAAAAGCACCGTAACAGAAAGTACCTTACCAAACAGTCAAGTACCATCTACTGAGTTAGAACAACTTCCTCAGACTAAAACTAATCAACAAGTAAAAGTCGAGGTTATACTTGACGATTCAATTAAAACTGTAGCTGATAATGATGTCATTGCTGAAGAAACTGAACAGCAGTTAGCTGCACAAATGGCTGGTATTGAAAATATTGCAAAGCAACAGCTGGACACTTTGAATGAAGGTATTCTTCCTATAGTGGATCAGTCGAGTTCTGTTCGAACGACTCAAGTTGCTAACGAAGTACTACCTGAAAA
>Ga0105358_10001686_pt1 | contig 11784 bp, 9 predicted proteins | sample GOMGulsemesocosm_5_FD_83509 | JGI IMG/M metagenome (GOLD analysis project Ga0105358, IMG submission 83509) | Methane-oxidizing microbial communities from mesocosms in the Gulf of Mexico - GOM15C Gulf of Mexico | ecosystem: Environmental > Aquatic > Marine > Cold seeps | place: Gulf of Mexico...
AGGGATTTTAAATCCCTTGTGTCTACCAATTCCACCACCCGGGCAAAATGGAGGCGGATACCAGAATCGAACTGGTGTACACGGATTTGCAATCCGCTGCATAGCCACTCTGCCAACCCGCCATTTTATCAACACGAGTTGAGTGATTTCATTTATTGGAATAAATCCAACTTAAGGAAAACCTTTACTACTAAATATATTGGAGCGGCTAACGAGACTCGAACTCGTGACATTCACGTTGGCAACGTGATGCTCTACCAGCTGAGCTACAGCCGCTTAATATATTTTATATTTTTTGAAATACTTAGTTAGATTACTCTAGCCAGTTACTTCATCCGCTGACTCCCTGTCAACGAAAACGCATTCTACATCGTATTAAGTTACAGTCAACTATTAAATCCCTTTTTTATTTTGACTGCTCAAAAAGCGGCTTGTTTGATGCTTTTTTTTACTTAAACCCGTTGTTTTCATCATTTACAGGAGAAACATAACGCTTATCACTAAAGCTTGTTAATTTATACCAACTAAGTATTGGCTTTTAGTTCTGGCCATGCAGCTTTAAAATAATCAATTAACGTTGTAATGGTCAAAACGGTCGCAATAAAATATAAGCCATAAGAGGCATAATTTAAAATTTCATGTGGAAAGTAAAAGTAAACTAGTGGTATATCGTAATCAGGTCGCCATATTAATCCCATAATAGCTAACATTTGTGCCGCGGTTTTATACTTGCCCATATTAGAAACGGCAATAACATCTCGCTTACCGCGAGAAGACATAAACTCTCTTAAGGCACTGATGAATACTTCACGAGCAATCATGATGATAGCAGGAATAGCCACCAACCACGTTTGATAATCATGCACTATCATGACTAACGCAGCGACAACCATGAGTTTATCCGCCACAGGGTCAATAAAGGCACCAAAAGCTGAAGATTGATTTAATTTTCTAGCTAAGTAACCGTCGAGTATGTCACTAACAGCTGCTAACCAAAAAATAGCAAAAGCACCAAAATGACTCCATGATAAAGGCAAATAGAAAACAATCAGAAAAATAGGGATCAATATGATCCGAAATAAGGTTATTTGATTAGGTAATGTCCACATAGTCTCTTACTTTTAAAACGAACTTGATTATAAACGTTTTTCTTTTATTCTACACAGGTTAAGTAACTAGATATAGCTACTTATCGTGCAAAGCATTATAAAGTTTTTTTGCTAGCGTTTTGCTAATACCAGGAACTTTTTCTAGCTCAGTAATATCAGCATTTTTTACTTCTTGCATACCACCCAAAAAAGTTAATAAAGCTTGGCGCTTTTTAGCCCCTACTCCTTCAATATTTTCAAGTACTGATTTTTTACTCACTTTTTGCCTTTTTGCTCTATGACCTGTTATGGCAAAACGGTGTGATTCATCACGAATATGTTGCACTAAATGTAACGCAGGAGAGGTAGCTGGAAGTGATATTAATTGATGAGAGCCTGCTAAAATAAGTGTTTCTAATCCCGGTTTACGTGACTCCCCTTTAGCTACACCAACAAGTAAAGGTATTCTATCTAACCCTTGCTTAGCAGTTAACTCAGAAAAAAAATCTTCCGCTTTAGCTAGTTGACCTTTACCACCATCTATAAACACAATATCAGGCAGTTTTTTTAACATTTCTGTATCTTGTGGTTTAAGCTTGCCATAACGTTTATTTAACGCAAAAGCCATTGCAGCATAATCATCACCTGGTGTTATACCATGAACGTTATAGCGACGATAATCTGACTTTACCGGTCCTTCTTGATTAAAAACAACGTTTGAAGCAACTGTTTGTTGTCCCATAGTATGGCTAATATCAAAACACTCTATTCGATTAATACCATTGGAAAGCTCAAACACTTCATTTAAAGCAACAAATCGTGCTTGCATTGATTCTTTATGACTATTTCGTGTCACTAATGCCGTTTGGGCATTAGTTGTGGCAAGTTTTAAATACTGACGACGCTCTGAACGGCTTTTAGTTGAAATTTTTACGTCATGTTCAGCCTGCTTGGAAAGCAAAGAAGCCAACTCATTTATTTGCTCAAAAGTATGCATAGCAACTATTTCCTTGGGAATATTACCTTCACTTCCCCCTTTGCCTAAAGAGTTTCCTAAGTAGTGTTGACCAATAAAGGCTTGAATTATTTCTTCATCGCTAGTTTCACTTGGTACCACGGGGAAATAACTTTTACTCCCTAATATTTTATGATCTCGAATCATGAGTAAATGAACACAGGCTTGAGACTTTATCCGATATAAACCAATAACGTCCATTTCAGCCGCTATACCGCTAACATATTGCTGCTGTTGAACCTTACGCAGTGTAGTAATTTGATCACGACATTTAGCAGCAAGCTCAAAATTTAATTGAGCACTGGCCGTCTCCATACGTGCAACTAACTGCTCAATAACCATTGAGCTTTTTCCTTTTAAAAATAATTTAGCTAAAGAGACCTGCTGTTGATAATCGTCAGACGATGTTTTATCTACACAGGGAGCTAAGCAGCGTCCTAATTGGTGTTGTAAGCAAGGACGTGTTCTCGCTCTATAGTAACTGTTTTCACACTGCCGAATAGGAAAGATCTTCTGCATTAAACGTAAACTTTCCCATACAGCGCCAACGCTAGGATAGGGACCGAAATAATCACCCTTAATACGTTTGCCACCACGGTGCAAGCCTAATTTAGGGTGTTTATGCTCAGTGATTAATAAGTAGGGGTATGATTTATCATCTCGCAGTAAAATGTTGTATTTAGGCTGATATTTTTTAATGTAATTATTTTCAAGAATTAACGCCTCCCCTTCTGTATGGGTAACCGTTACATCAATAGCGCAAATCTGTTTAACAAGAACTTGTGTTTTAACTGAGCCAACATCTTGACGAAAATAACTCGCAAGACGTTTTTTAAGGTGTTTGGCTTTACCTACATATATAACCGTTTGTTCATGGTTATACATGCGATACACGCCCGCTAGTTCGGTGACTGAGTTTAGAAAGGCTGTGTGATCAAAGAGTGGGATTTGTTTGGTATTAATGGTTTTGGTACTAGTGTTGTTTTTATTGTTATTAATAATAGTACCCGACAAAATTATAACTTTTCTGTTTTTATCATGCCATGGCGTATAGCAAAGTGGGTTAACTCAACATCATTGCTAACGGCTAGTTTTTCAAACATACGATAACGATAGCTATTTATTGTTTTAGTGCTTAGATGCAAATTCTCAGATATGTCAGGTACCTTTTCTCCTCGCGTGATCATTATCATAATTTGAAGTTCTCGATCTGACAATAGATTTAAGGGGTTTTCTTCTTTTGACTTAAACTGGCTAAGGGCCATTTGTTGAGCTATTTTCGCAGGTAAATAACGCTGACCACTATTTACCGCCCTTATCGCATGAATCATTTCATTGGGCGCTGTTCCCTTGGTTAAATAACCCGCAGCGCCTATTTGCATAACTTTTGTTGGAAATGGCTCTTCTGTATGCACAGTAAGTACAATAACTTTTGCATCTGGAGCAAAACGTAAAATCTTTTTAGTGGCTTCAAAACCGCCCATACCAGGCATATCCATGTCCATTAAAATAACGTTGGGTTCAGTTTGGCGACAAAACTTTATTGCTTCTTCACCAGTTTCACATTCATTAATAACGTTAAAGCCTTTCACTTCATTTAATATTTTACAAATACCCGTTCTAACTAATTCATGATCATCAACTAATAATATATTTATCAATATAATTTGCCTTAATTTACTTTAATTGGGCTTATAGCAAGTATATATCCTGAATGTAATTTTTACTTTTAATGAGTTAAAGGTTATAAGAAAAGCAGCTTTTGTTCAATAGTTTTCATGGCTTTTGCTTATAATTCCTTATTTTTTAACCAACTATTTAACAGCCTTATTTGACCATTTTTATACGCAGCATAAGTTAAACGCACAGCATTACTTAAAATGACACTGTCAGACCAATTTGTTTGTTCTGAAATTAATTGATAACACACTTTAGCTTCAGGTGATAAATAGCCGCGCATTTCTAGTTTACCGCGACCTTTTTGCCGTTCACGGTAGTTTTTCTGCTTTTGGGCATTAGTCATCGCTTTTTTTTTATTTTTTACTGGTTCATCCATCTTATTCTCAATGCATCTAGTCTATTGTCACTGGCAACAAAACACTATGTTACTCTGCCCATTTAATTTTGCAATACGCTCTTTAACTATACTAACAAAAGATAATTTGATTTTTATCATTGAATTGTGTTTTTTTTACTGTTCAGAGTTGTTTAGTGTACAAGTGTTCGCTAAAGTAGCGTCATAAATATTTATCAATAGGTAATATAGTGATGGCAATGGCACCACAAAACTCATACAGCAAAGAAGATTTAGTCAAAGCGGGTACTGGCGAAATGTTTGGAGAAGGAAACTCTCAGCTTCCTTCAGATAACATGTTAATGATGGATCGTATACTTTCGATAACCGAAGAAGGCGGTGAACACGGTAAAGGTTTTATTGTTGCAGAGTTAGATATTAACCCAGATTTGTGGTTCTTTGATTGCCATTTTAAAGGTGACCCAGTAATGCCAGGTTGTTTAGGCTTAGATGCAATGTGGCAACTAGTTGGCTTTTTCTTAGCATGGACTGGCGGCCCAGGTCGAGGTCGCGCGCTTGGTGTGGGTGAAGTTAAATTTACTGGCCAAATTTTACCCACAGCCAAAAAAGTTACTTTTAGAATAGATTTTAAGCGAGTTATTAAGCGTAAGTTATATATGGGCCTTGCCGACGGCAGCTTAAGCGTTGATGGTCGTGAAATTTATACAGCAAAAGATCTCAAAGTAGGTTTATTTACTGATACATCAAAGTTCTAGAATCTAATACAGCCTAAAAACATAAGCCTAGCATCTGCTAGGCTTATGTTTATCTAAAAAAGAAAAAAACTCCATTATAAAGCAGCTTAAATGTGCTTTATAATGGAGTTTTTTAATTAATACTGACAAAATTAATACTTACAAAACCCATTATCACAAAAGTATCAGTTTACTTCATTAACTTACGACGTAAACCAAATAATGTAATAAGAGCAAAAAACGTACCAAAGCCAAAACTAGCACCTTTACGAATAACTTTACCGTCTTCTTCTGCGGTACATATTTCACCATCCTCTGGCATTGGTACAAGGCTAACAGCACGAACTACATCTTCTTTTAAAGAGTTACCGCTATCATCTAACATTAGCTCACCTTTAGCATCAAGGCGATCAACTTTTACAATGGCGGTAGCCGATATAATACCGGCATCATTAATACCACGGGCTTCAAAAATATTGAAGGTTAAACGTGTCGAGCATGGTATAAGTTTATTCAAGTTGGTAAAAAGTTTTTTCTCCATATCATAAATAATCGCGGCCGTTCTTCGTGGATTTAGCGCACTTTCAGTATGCGTTTCGATCTCGCCTTCACCGACCATCAAGCCATCATTATTTATCGCACGAACAGTACTGTCAGAACTAGAAAAGAAATCACTTGGGGTTATCATTTCTATTTCATCTTTAGGCACATTCGTATCAACATAAAAGAACTTATTTGCCAGCTTACCATCTATCACTTTAGTAATATGCCCTACCGCAATACCGGCATCATTGATATCGTAGGCGCGAGAGCTACCTTTATTTGCATGTACTCCCGTGAGGTCAATAACTTCTCCGTCTTTATAAACTACAGCAAACTGGTAAATACTACTTTGATCTACCGTTGGATTTGATACTGTTTCATCATTCCAACCATCCGCATAACCAACGGCAACGCCAGCAGCATTAACGGCTAGCGCATAACTTGAATGAGGGCGTTCATCATCAGGGTGAGGTTCAACTAACAATCCTAATGGTATAACGTCAGCACTACCGCTTGGATCTAATGTTGCTTTAAGCGCTATGGTATGATAAATAGGGGATGATGACCTTAACTGAGTTTCCGCGATACAAGCATCTTCAGATAAGTTTTTTAATATTTCTGGGTCGGCACAACCACCTGATTCACTTTCAAGAACGTCTATATAAGCTTGGCTAAACTTATAACTACTAAAGCCAACCGCAATGCCTGCCTCATTAACGTCTAAAACAGCAGATTCACCCCCACCATAGTTGTCCTCACCATTAACTGGTGTAATAGGAACCACTTTATAAATCTGTGCACCTTGATCATAAGAGAAAAAACCTCGAATTCCATGTTCTCTCAACCAAAAAGTAAGCTCTTCTTCTTCTGAGTTTGTAAATATGTTTCCGGGTAAATAGGGCGCTGTTGCCGTTCCGTAAGACACTCCACCATCAGTAATACCACTAACAATATCAATGGTTGAACGAGTTAGGTTATCTGTACCCTCAAAAGTTTCGTCCCATAAATTATAATCTTCACTAACACTATCGGGCGTGCCACCAATATTTGTCATGGCAATAGTATCACCGACCTTTTGATACGCTATACTACTACCTTTAATATTTTGTAACCAACGAACGACCCAGGCTAAATCATTTGCCGTAGGGTCTCCTGCTTTTAGTGCTTCAATGTCTTCAATATCATTTAATGCATGTACACCTTCAAAGGAATAAAAGGCATAAGTTTCTATATCATTAAAGTCATCTTCATCTAAATAATCAAATTGCACAGGAAAGTTATAAAGACTAGTACCTGATAATGCCATATTTCCATCAGCATTTTGGTGCTGAGCATAAGTATACTTTAGCTTACTCGCTTCACCTTTATCTATTATTTGGTAAGTAGCAGCATTTACATTATCAATAAAACTTATGCTTAGCGCACTGCTAACGCTTAAAGCGATTATATTTTTTACTATTTTGCTCATTTTACTACTTAACTCTTTTTTATTTATCTTATTATTTATTTATTGTTGGAAAAAGTTCCAACCCACATTTATCATTGCTCATCTAACGCTTGCCATCTTGTGTATACAAGCTCAAGTTTTGACTCATTTTCACTAAGCTGGTTCAATATATTTTTAGTATATTGATCATCTTTATTAAAAAATTCACTTTGATTCACTTGTTCTTGTAAAACAGCAATTTTATTTTCTAAACTATCAATTATTTCGGGTAGTTCAGCGAGCTCTTTAGATTCTTTGAAAGATAGCTTTTTTTTAGTAACCTTGACGACTTCTGCTTTGCTCGACTCTGATTTACTCTGCTGTGTTACTTTTTTCTGATTTGAAGTAATCTGTTGCTGGCGCTGATCTTCTTTTAACATTAAATAGCTATCAACATCATCATAGCCACCAACAATTTGATTAACATGTCCTGTTCCATCAAAGTAAAGGCAGGTATTTACACAGTTATTAACAAAATCACGATCATGGCTAACTAAAATAACGGTTCCTGAGTAATTTGCAACGACTTCTTCAAGTAGTTCTAACGTTTCTATGTCTAAATCATTCGTTGGTTCATCGAGAATCAGTAAATTACTTGGACGTAAAAATAACCGAGCCAATAGTAGACGGTTTTTTTCACCACCTGACAATGCTTTTACTGGTGTACGTGCGCGTTTAGGGCTAAAGAGAAAGTCTTGTAAATAACCTAACACATGACGCGATCTGCCATTAACCATCACTTCTTGTTTGCCTTCACCAACAATTTCTTGCACCGTTAGATTCAAATCTAAGGCTTCACGATGTTGATCAAAGTAGGCTACTTCTAAATTAACCCCTGAGCGCATCTCACCGCTGGTTTGCTTAAGATCTTCCATAATTAACTTAATTAAGGTCGATTTACCGGTACCGTTAGCGCCAATAAATGCTAATCGATCATTGCGAGTAATTAGTAAATTAAGTTTTTCAATAACTACCTTACCATCAAAAGCGACAGTGACATCTTGTGCCTCAAACACTAACTTACCTGAACGATCTCCCTGAGTAATATTCATAGTACTTTGATTACGCACTTCACGGCGAGCGGTACGTTCTAAACGTAATTTCTCTAACGATCTTACCCTGCCCTCATTACGGGTGCGACGCGCTTTTACACCTTGACGTATCCATACTTCTTCTTCAGCAAGGCGTTTATCAAATAAAGCATTTTGTTGGTCTTCAACTTGTAAGTCATGTTGTTTTTGCTCGATATACAAATCATAATCACCGGGGTAACTTTTCAGTTGACCGCGGTCAAGGTCTAAAATGCGTGTTGATAAACCACGTATAAACGCCCTATCATGGCTGATAAAAATAATGGTTCCAGTAAAGTCTTTTAAAAACTTCTCTAACCATAAAACACTCGCAATATCTAAATGGTTAGTTGGTTCATCTAACAGTAAAATATCAGGATTAGTCACCAACGCTTTAGCCAGTGCTACTTTACGAAGCCAACCACCAGATAGGTCTGAAATTTTAGCCTCAGCATCTAACAACAATGTACTCATTACTTGCTCAATACGTTGCTCGTCTTGCCAGGCATTCGCTTGTTCTAATTCATCTTGCACATTGGCTAATTTGTTTAGGTTTTTCTCACTAGGATCTTCACCAATTAAGTGAATTAAACTGTGGTAACGACTAATAAGATCAGCATTTTCTTTTACCCCTTGGGCAACATAATCAAATACATTAACCTCAGAAGATTCAGGAGGATCTTGCTCAAGCATCGACATTAACATCGTATTAGATTTTAATATTTGACCATCATCTAAGTTTTGAAAGCCCATCAACACTTTCATCAAAGTAGACTTGCCCGCACCATTACGACCCACTAAACAAATACGTTCGCCTGTTTGTATACTTAGGTCTGCTTTATCTAGTATTTTATCTGTACCAAAGGCTAATTCGCCATTAGCTATTCTTAATAATTCCATCGGTAATTTAAACTCGCTTTTTATAAATTCACTGTTAATTCGCTGCTAATTCTGCAACTTGCTCTGCGGTAAAAGGCCAAAATAACTTTTTACTTTCACATAACCTATCACCTAGTTTTTCTAATACTGGAATATGCACACCGTACAGTTCAACTAAACTTTTAGTCTCATGGGTAACGCTGGGCTGATCAACAATATCAATTTCACCTAACTGTTCTCGTGATAATACAGTTAAGCAAATAGCCAAGGCTTGCTCACACAAATGACAACCGTCACTACCGTATAAAATAAACTCTTTTGTTATCATACTAAATTTTTACTGCCCTTTGTTTTACTACGCTTTACTTTGTTTAAATATACCTGTTACTTTCTCGTAATAGACCAGCTATTATGAATATGCTTGTTACGAGCAAAATCTTTATCTCGAGTGACATCAGACATCGCTTGTGCTTGCAGACCTAGCTCTGCCATCGCATCAAAATCCATTTTAAAATTCCGCTTATTATTAGTGAAAAATATTTCACCGCCATCTGCTAATGACTTTAATGCATCAGTAATTAATGCCACGTGATCACGTTGTACATCAAAACTGTCTTCCATACGTTTAGAGTTAGAAAAGGTGGGGGGATCAATAAAAATAATATCAAAGGCTGTTGTATTTTTTTTAAGCCAATCTAAGCAATCTGCTTGAATAAATTGATATTTATGACCGTTGAGCTTGTTTAAAGCAAAGTTATCTTGTGCCCAATTCAGATAAGTATTAGACATATCAACCGTTGTTATAGAACTTGCTCCATGTAAAGCAGCTTGCACTGATACCGAGCCTGTATAGGCAAATAAGTTTAATAAACTTTTATTTTTGGCTTTTTTAGCAACGATTTGCCTAGTTTTACGGTGATCTAAAAATAAACCGGTATCAAGGTAATCCCACAGGTTAATTTTAAACAGCGCACCATGTTCATTCATAGTGATCGATTGTTTAGATTTATCAACACGTTGATATTGATTTTTTCCTTTTTGCTTAGCGCGCGTTTTTAATACCACTTTGTCGGTTGGAATGCCTAGTACTTTTGGTGCCCAATAAATCACTTCTTGCAAGCGTTTAGTCGCTTTTTGCTCATCAATATTTTTAGGCGCTGCATATTCTTGAATCACTAAATAATCGCCATATCGATCAATGGCTACATTAAATTCAGGAATATCAGCATCGTATAAGCGATAACAATCAATTTGATTAGATTTAAGCCAACCTTTTAGCCCTTTAGCGTTTTTCTTTAAACGATTTGCAAAAGCACTGTCTTCCTCGGCAAAAGATGACTCTGGGTTAACCGCATCTTTCTCTAATTGCTTTTCATCAACATTATAGAGTGCTAATTGACAGTCTAACGGTCCATTTTTAAACTTATAACGCTTAAAGCTTGATAATTTAAGCATGGAAAGCAGCTCTATATTGGCTGTTAATATAGCCACACGCCAATCGATAAATTGACTTTTAAGTTTTTGACCAAATAAAACAAAATTTTCAACAAGCTCTGGCAACTCTCCTATACGTTCGCCATAAGGAGGGTTAAAAAGAATAGTACCCGCCTGCCCGTAAACATTATTAATGTCATTCGTATTTTGACACTTAAACTCAATAAAACGTTGTACTTTCGCATTTCGAGTATTTTGCTGTGCCGTTTTTAAAACGCCGGCATCTATATCTACCCCGAACACTCTCAAACTACTAATTTTCGCTTGCTCTAAAGAAGTCGCTGAATCATTAATCGCTTTATTTAGTTGATCTTGCCATATTGTTTCATCATGCTTTAACCAATATTCAAAACCCCACGAGGCGCGGCCAATACCAGGCGCTTGTTTAGTCGCCATAGCAACCGCTTCAATTAAGATAGTGCCTGAGCCACACATTGGATCGACTAAGGGCTTACTGGTATCAGCCAACCAACCAGAGCGTAAGATCAATGCGGCAGCCAAATTCTCTTTCAATGGTGCAGCACCACTGTGCTCACGATAACCCCGTTGAAATAAACCTCTTCCAGAAAAATCTAAATAAATACTGACCTGATCTCTAAGTAAACGTGCTTGGAAACTTATTTGTGGAGAGTTTTTATCGACATTTGGCCGCTCAAAGCCTTGTTCTCTAAATTGATCAACAATGGCATCTTTAATGGTTAAACCACCAAATTGGCTATTACGAATTTCTTCACTGTAGCCGACAAAGTCAATAGCAAAAGTAGTACCACTATTAAAGTGTTCAAGCCAATTTATACTACTTGCTGCTTTAAATAACTCATCTTTGTTTTTTGCTTCGCCTTCACCAAGCTTTAACATTACTCGTGTTGCTAAGCGTGTCCATAAACTAATTTTATAACCTAGCTCCCTAGAAGCGCTAAAATAAACCCCTTCTGGTTTTTGTACTACCTGTTCACCGCCAAGATTTTTTATTTCATCCGCGAGTAAAACCTCAATGCCTGATGAGGTTAAAGCTAAAAATGATTGCTTGTGTTCTTGCATTTCTTGCACCGTTTAATCCTAAAATTGTTCTCAAAGAACAGATGGCGGCAATTATAACCAAACTTCAGCCACACATATACAAAAGTTGAGTATTGTTAAAGTAACAGTCTATAAATAGCCTGTAATTCGGGCATACCGTATGACATTTGAGCGAACAGGTATTTAAATGAAAAAAGCACTTGCTTTATACCGGTGCTATCCTTATTATACGCCTCGATTTCAAGGAGACATTCTTAAAATCATGTTAACAATAGAATAATAGGAATTAAAACCTAAATCTATTGTGGTTGACCTAATAAATTAGGTCATTCGGACGCGGGATGGAGCAGTCTGGTAGCTCGTCGGGCTCATAACCCGAAGGTCGTAGGTTCAAATCCTGCTCCCGCAACCAATTTAAAG
>Ga0105358_10001689_pt1 | contig 11772 bp, 9 predicted proteins | sample GOMGulsemesocosm_5_FD_83509 | JGI IMG/M metagenome (GOLD analysis project Ga0105358, IMG submission 83509) | Methane-oxidizing microbial communities from mesocosms in the Gulf of Mexico - GOM15C Gulf of Mexico | ecosystem: Environmental > Aquatic > Marine > Cold seeps | place: Gulf of Mexico...
GATACCACCCCCAACAACCAAGACATCCCACTGCTTAACCGCCAACGAATCCCAGGCTTGCTGCCTTTTTGTTAAGTAAGCAGGTCCTGCTACCTCTCCAGTATCGTCAGCTAAGTGTTGATCCGTGGCGCTGTCTTGCTCGTTAGTTTGCTGTGGCATATTTTGGCTCTTCTTGGACAATTGATGTTCACTGATTAACGTTGTTTATTTGTTTTCTTTTACCGCTAATAACTTACCCGGGTTCATCATTTGCTTGGGGTCGAAATGGTCACACAAACTTTGAATGGTACTAATGCCCAGCTCGCCTTTCTCGGCTTCTAGGTAAGCGGCGTGGTCTTTACCGACGCCATGCTGATGACTAATAGTGCCGCCCACAGATACAATCGCTTTAGCGCCTGCAGTCTTTAAGGCCAACCAACGCTTATTAGTTTCTTCGTAACTATCACCGCCACGGAACATGTACGTGGTGTATACACTGCTGCCCTGGGGATAAAAGTGCGAGAGGTGAGTGAACACCTGGACATCCTCACCAAATTTCTTAGCGGCCTGCTTAACACTGCTTTCAATTGCTGCCATAGTCGCGTTCGTTTTCGACCAATCGACAGCGGTTTCCATGGTGTCGATGGCATAGCCATAATCTAAAAATTCATCGCGTAAATATGGGCTGCGAAAGCGGCTATGCTCCCACGCTTTACCGATCACCTTGCCAATATAAATACCGCCATGAGCACGACAGGTTTTTTTAACTTGTTGCATTGAAAAACGACAGTGATCTTTGCTACCCGTAGTACCAAAAGTAAACATCACCTTACCTTCATCCACGCCGCGCCACGCTAAATACTTTTCCATCCAGCCAATGGCTTTATTATTGCCACCCAGCGTTAGATGGGATTTTGTTTCGACGGCATTACTCAAACGCATCATCGATAGCGGCACCAATGCCTGGGCCAACTCGCGACTAGCTTTTAAGCCGCTTTCCCAGTTTGGAAAGAACACACCGTAAAAATTCTCTTCTTCGGCGATTGGCATTACGCGCATTTTCACTTGGGTAATCACACCCATTCGGCCCTCTGAACCCAATGCGATTTCGCGCATATCTGTGCCAGCTGAAGTACCGGGAAAAGTTGGTATCTCTAAGGTTCCGCTTGGGGTAATCATGGTGCCGCCGGCGAACATCTTTTCGATGCGCCCATAGCGTAACGATTGCTGTCCGCTTGAGCGACTCGCAACCCAGCCACCAACGGTCGACAACTCCCAAGACTGTGGGAAATGACCTAAAGTGTAGCCTTCCGCTTGTAACAACTTTTCTAGTTCAGGCCCTGCTAAACCGGCCCCTAAGGTGGCAATTTGGCTTTCTTTATCAATACCATATAGTTGGTTGAACTTCGCCAAGCTTAGCGTCAATACCGGTTTCTGCGATGCCTCGGGATTAATATGCCCCACTACCGAAGTGCCGCCGCCGTAAGGCACAAGATCTATTTGCTCGGCGTCGCAATATGCCAGCAATTCTTGAACATCTTCATTACTCTGTGGAAACGCTACGCCGTCCGGAAAGACTCCGCAATTGCCCTCACGCAATGCCAGTATATCTGGCAAGCTCTGGCCTCGGGCGTGGCGCAGTCGAACCCCAGCGTCCGTTTGAATAAGCGGGTGAGCAGATAAACGACTGGCTGGTACTTTAGCCAGTGCATCCTCTATTTTCGCTATTGGCAAGCCAGTCGATTCACCTAGGTTTGTCCGTGCCATGGCTTTAGCGGCTTCACTAACGGTATGGACGTACTCACCATCAATGTAGCCCCAGCCATTCCAACGTCGTTGCTTCATATTCATCTCTGTTAACCTACCGTTGTTATAAGTTTTAGGTGGTAATCGTAGTCGATTCTGAATTTTTGATACGCTAGGCTAAATGAACGCTGAAGGCTTGGCCATGTCGAGCTAAGCCGCTACAATCACCAATTGAGCCAAACCCACACAATCTACAAAATTCATCGACATACCATAATGCCAAACACCGTATCGTCAACCTCAGTTAAGCAATATATAGACACAGCGCAGAGCTTGGGTGTCAACACCTCTGCCGTACTCGAGAGTTGCGGCCTAAATAGCTGCAGCCTAAACAGTAACAAACTTGAAGATACAAATGCGCGTATCACTCTGGAGGTGTTTGAACAGCTTTTACTGCAGTTAATAGAAAAATCCGGCGATCCTCATTTCGGCCTGCACTGCAGTAAGTTTATTAACCCATCGACCTACAGCAGTTTGGGACTCATTTCATTAAGCTCCACGACGCTCCACGATGCGCTTGAACTGGTACCGACTTACGAGTCACTCGTTGGGGATATGGGTACTACACAGCTGCATGCCGAAGGCCCGAACTGGTTATTATCTTGGCACTGTAAGGTTACGCACCCACTCGTTCGTAGGCACCTTATCGAAGCGGTATTGTCATCATGGCATAGCTATGGAATGCAAATCCTTGGGCTTGCCAATAGCCAAGAAAACATCGATCACAATGGCCTGCTTGATGTTTATCTTGAGCATGATTGTCACGGCGAGCTCGCCCCTTATATGGAAGTATTCAATTGCGATCCATCCTTCGGCATGCCAGGCAACGGTTTAGTGTTATCGGCTACGGCCCTTCAGATACCCCTACCCCAAGCAAACACCGCGCTACAAGAATCACTGCTGCATTATGCGGATAAAGAACTCGCTGGATTGAAGACATCAGCCAAGACTACACCCTTGGTAAAAAGGCTAATTGAAGAGTTATTACCCAAAGGTTGCGCCGACAAGACCACCATAGCGGGTCACTTAGAAACCAGCCCCAGAAGCCTGCAGCGGCGACTGCAGTCAGAAAACACTAGTTTTCAAGCGGTGTTACAGCAAGTACGCCGAGGCCTTGCGGAACAATGGCTTTCTAGTGCGGCATCCTTTGAGGAAATTTCACTGCAGCTGGGCTTTACTGAAACACGGTCTTTCTTCCGTTATTTTAAACAAGCCTTTGGTATCACTGCTGGTGATTATAGGAGAGGGAAAAAAGAAACAATACTCGTTGATGACAACACAGCAGAATCACAGTCAGAATCTGTGTCAAACAACATAAAATAGCGGGTGATTTTAACAAAAGAAAAGCTGATAGGGTGTTAAATAACAATTAATAGGGTGGTCAAACAAAGTACGCCTTCCATGGCGTTGATACTCATCCTTAAATACCACTATAAACGCGAATCACTGCGTCAAATAAACCCTAAAACCCTTTTTATATCCTTGTCATCCATAACCAGGCTATCCAAACATTCCATTATTTGAACTTGCCCAAGGGTTTACAGATTGTCGTCTATAGGCACATCGGGCGCAATTAGCCAGTCGGCTAACATTACTAAACCACCCGCTAAACTTATCTCCGAAAAACCGACTTGAAAGCCAATAATTCAAATAATAGTTTAAAACCTCTCGATCTAAACAAGGATGTTGGAAAAAACAACAGCTTTACCTTAAGGTAAGCCTCAAATGAATATGCCTACTAAAATGTAAACAGCGTTATGCATTCCAGTTAAAGCTGACAAGCCTACGCCCAAGCGTTTCATGAAAGTAGATCACGATTTCAATCTAAATATCAAAACGGACTTTAATTACATGGCGTTAAGCAACAAGCCCGCCCACCATACTATCGAACAAGAAACCTTACAGTTTCTGGCAAAACAAAGCCTCCGCGTACCTTACCCATTATTGCTAGCTTGCGGACTCATCACCAGCTTCGCCGTACCAAAAATTGAGGCTATAGCCTGGGCTGGTTGGTTATTTTTGGTGTTATGCAGTGCGGTCATGCGTGGCCTTTTAATGAAGCGCTTCAACCAAGGCTTACACCGCACGGGCACAGAGATGAATATCGCCATCGCGCTCAGTGCAGTGAACGGAACTATTCACGGCAGCTCGTTTCTGTTTTTCATCTATTTCTCTACCATCGAACAAGCCATGCAAACCATGATCCTGCTGGCCATTTGCGCAGGGGCGGTGGTAACCACGGTTGGGAACAAACCGGTGTTTTTAGGCTATCTCATACCGGCTTTACTCCCCATCAGTATTTCATGGTTCTTTATAGATCCCCCATCAAGCTCTCCCTATGCGGGTTACTTGGTCGGCTCATTATGCTTGATGTTTGGGGCGATACTTATTGCCCTAGCCTTCGATATGGACCGAATGTTTATCCAATCGTTTAACATCCGCTCAGAGCAAGACGAAAACAATCTAAAACTACAAACCGCGCTGGCAGAAGCCGAGCAGGCCAATCACTCAAAAACACGATTTTTAGCCTCTGCCAGCCATGACCTACGACAACCCATACACACCATGTCATTGTTTTCTGCCGCATTAGAAATGCAAGAACTCGAACCTGCTAGCAAAGAAATTGTTGGTCATCTAAAAACTGCACTGGGGTCCCTCGGCTCGCAACTCGATGCCCTACTCGACATCTCTAAACTCGACGCCAATATCGTTGAAGTCAACGAAGTGCAGATTAATCTACAAGGCTTATTAACACGGCTGGGCAAAGAGTTTGAACCACTTACCCAAGAGAAGAGCATCGCCCTCACCATTAACTGCCCCAATGATACTTGGGTAAAAACAGACGAGGTATTGTTCGAAAGAATCTTGAGAAACCTCCTAAGCAATGCCATAAAGTACACAGATCACGGCATAGTAACCGTAAACGTCTTTATTCAGGATGCCCAATTATCAATCGATATTGCCGATACCGGACACGGTATTCAAGACTCAGAGCGCCAACAAATTTTTGAAGAGTTCTATCAGATATCCAACCCAGAACGTGACCGCAACAAGGGGCTCGGACTCGGGTTGGCTATTGTGAAGCGTTTAATTCGCATGCTCGACATCAAGCTAGAATTGAACTCTAAAGCCGGTGAAGGCTCCACTTTCAGGCTGTTAATGCCAGCGGCTATAGCCTCCAAGCAGGCACCCGAATACACCACGAAACCCAGCGGCTGGGATGGTATCCGCGCTCTAGTAGTTGATGATGAGGCTGCGGTAGGGTTAGGAATGAAGGCGTTGTTATCCGAACTTGGTTGCGACGTTATTGTTTGCGACGGTACCGCAACTGCACTCCAAGCCACTCATAATTTCAAGCCAAATTTATTATTAGCGGACTTTCGCCTTCGAGGTGAGGATGATGGAATAAAGACTATTGCCGCAATCAGGGATCTATTCCCCGATATTGCCGCCCTTCTAATTAGCGGAGATACCGCTCCCGACAGATTGCGCCAAGCCAAAGATGCAAAAATTGAGCTGCTACACAAACCTGTGCCCATCGACAAACTAAAAGCGGCTATTACTCAAGCTTGCGATCTAACTGAGAACGTTTAAAAATTGAATGGGTCGATATCAGGTCAAAAAGAAGCCATCTTAAAAGTACCAGCCTAGCTTGGCTCTATATCAACACTGGGGACGAGGCCCAATGAGGCCGTGGCATACACAGCTTCAGTGCGGTTATCCACGCCAAGCACGCGGTAGCAGGCCGAAAGGTGAGCTTTAACCGTGCCCTCTGCGATAAATAATTCCTGCGCTATGACTTTATTAGGCTTGCCTTGGGCGGCCTTAATTAAGACGCTTTGCTGACGTTGAGATAACTGCGACAGGATAGCTTGGCGCTGGTGATTTTCGTCTTCAGATAACGGACGGTGCTCAGTAAAACTGTAATTATCCAGTACATGTGGCGGTAAATAAACGCCTTGGGCAAGGACTAGCTTTAAGGCCGCTAACAAAACTTCTGGGGATGATGACTTAGGGATAAAACCAGATGCCCCCGCCGAAATAACTTGCCGGATAGTACTAGGGGTATCTTCACTTGATAACACCACAACAGGGCTGCCGAAGTGCTTTTTAATCTGCGCGAGGGCATCTAAGCCTCGGGTTCCAGGCAAATAATAATCCAACAAGACAACGTCGAACCGTACCGAGTTGAGGTCTTCCGATCGGGCAGCTAGATTTAATGCACTCTCGCAACTATCGGCCTCGGTAAAGACAATGTTTGATTCTAAGTTAGCCAACAGGAGCTTTAAGCCACTGCGAAATAACTGGTGATCATCAACTAAAAGAACCTGCAAGATCTATTTACCCCCTCAAAGCAAACTAGCCAATACTAGGATAAACCCTTCTCTGGTTATCGGCAACGAGGCATATCAGTTACCGTTAAATTAAGCCTGGAGTGATCTTCTTTTGTAACATTCAATGACATAAAGCGACTCAACGATGGCCGCCCCTCCCGCCAAAAATAATTTTACCGTTAATTTACACGCTCAAAAACGTCAAATTAAAGGCATCGTCATAGCCGCTTAAGGTCTGAAGAAAAACCACCACTAAGCGATGGCATCAATCAAATTTCATCACCCCATCATCCAACTTTCCAAACCGAATAGTGAAATAATCACGATAATAGTTATCTTGGTTTCTCCACGGTAATTCAGGACCCTGCTTGGGCATAATGTCCTCCGCCCTCTTGATATAGCCAGAGTTAATTGAGCCAATCATTGGCAGCTTTTCAAGATTTGCATCTTCCAAGGTTGGCGTAGCCCGCTGCAGTTGATGCTTATCCATGTGATTCAGTAAGCGGCAAATATAATCGGAAGTGAGATCAGACTTCAATGTCCATGATGCATTGGTGTAGCCGAACACCGAACTGAAATTCGGAATATTGCCAAACATCATCCCTTTATAGTTCATCAAATCACCGATGTTGACCGCCTCACCATCTATGCTCATGGTCATACCGCCCAAAAAGCGTAGCGACAATCCCGTTGCAGGCACGATGATGTCAGCTTCGATATCCGTCCCTGATTTCAGCTTTACACCCGTTTCAGTGAAGCAATCAATGTGGTCAGTAACGATTGAAGCCGAGCCATCTTTTAAGACTTTAAATAAATCGCTGTCTGGAACCATACACAAGCGCTGGTCCCAGGGGTCGTAACTCGGATTAAAGTGAGTATCAACATCAACCGCGTCGCCGAGTTCTTTTTTAACTTGCTCACGTAAGTAGGCACGCATTTTGTCTGGGCTTGATTTGGATTTGGTAAACAAAAACCAGCTTAAAAATACATTCTTCACACGCGCCAGTTTATGAGCCCAACTATCGGGCATCACAGAATGAAAGAATTTTGCAATAGGATCGCGCGCCGGGCGAGTTATGACATACGTTGGGGAGCGCTGTAGCATTGTTACATGTGCTGCGGTATCAGCCATTGAAGGCACCAGTGTGACGGCTGTTGCACCACTGCCTATCACCAAGACTTTTTTGCCGCTGTAGTCTAAATCCTCAGGCCAGTGTTGAGGGTGCGCTATGCCGCCTTTAAAATCGTCATAGCCTTTAAACTCAGGAAGGTAGCCTTGCTCATAATTGTAATAGCCCGTGCACGAGAGCAAAAATTTACAGCTTAGCTGCTTAACTTCCTCGCTATCACCGATGGTGTAATCCACTAACCAACGGTTGTCTGCAGACACCCAATTAGCGTTTTTGACCCGATGCTTAAAGCGCATTTTATCCGCGAGCTTATAGTCCGTCACGGTACCTTGAAGGTAGCGCAAGATAGCATCCGCTGGCGCTATGTCACTACCCTCTGTCCATGGGCGAAAACTATAACCAAAGGTATACATATCGGAGTCAGAGCGGATACCCGGATAACGAAACAGGTCCCAGGTTCCGCCAATACTGTCGCGTCCTTCGAAAACAGCATAATTTTGATTCGGGCTTTTCATATTTAAATGACAGGCCATCCCAATACCAGAAATACCCGCGCCTATTATCAACACGTCTAGCTGCTCGACATTCGCCTGCCCAGCATCTTCTTGATTAAGACTCATAAAACATCACACCTAACTACTCGCTTCGTTATTGTTATAGGCGCAGTCGACTCATTGCACCATTACTTGAGAGATCAACTGTGCCACAGGGGATGGTGATAGGCGATGTCGCGCCAAGCCAACTTGTTGATATTTTGAGTCAAGATGGTATTTTTTGCTAAGTTAGCATGGTACTTTGCACTCTCACCGGCCCACTGAAGAAGCTTGTATCGAGCAATGAGCACATCAACTCCCCCTAAAGTTCTCGTCCGCGGAAACCTTCAAACCCCACAGCGCACATCGTTTGGCTTACAGCTAGACATGAACCAGTTTGAAGAGCTGGGTGTTGATGGCCGCCAAATCATGCTCGAATGTGGCATTCCAGCCATAGCCATAGAAGAACCCGACCACCCCATTAGCCGCCAACAAGAGCAACGAATATTGCTGCGCTTGCTTGAGGTGGTAAAACCGCAAATGCCAAGCTCAACTTTGGCACTGGAGAATGCCGCCAATGTTTCCATAAATCTCTTTGGTTTATTGGGCTTGGCGGCGATGCACGCCGAGTCACATTTAGTGGCATTGAAGACTTTGCTGGCCTACCCAGAGCTTACCTGGGGTCATAGCCTTGTCGAGGGCAGCGATAGCCCAGACTATGCCGCTATCGATTTCAGTCTCGCCGCTGAAGAACACCTTGGCAGCATGGCCTTCGAACTAAGGGATTTTTGCCTGCTACGCGATCTTGCCTCCTCCGCCACGCTGATCGATGAAATAGCCGCCTACAAGCTCCGCCCTAGTCGCGTTCAATTGCCTTTTGCTGAACCGAAAGATAAATGGAGGTTTATCCAGCACTTTGGCTGCCCTGTGGACTTTGGAATGGAAAAAGCGCGCTTATTGTATCCGCCAGGCCTCTGGCAAGAGGCCCCAGGCAGAGCCAATCTGCTGATATTTAAAGGTTACGAGAAATTAGTGAGTCGTGTCGTTATCGCCTACCGACAACAGGGCAGCACCACAGATTTGGTAAAACACTATTTACGCCAACAAGTCCCTACGCCCAACCGAGAGTCGGTGGCAGAACTTCTCAACATCAGCCCCAGAACCCTCGCCCGCCGCTTAGCCAGAGAAGATCAGAGCTTCGTCAAATTACGCCAACAAGCGCAGCTATCACTCGCAAAAGATTATCTCAAACACCAGCAGCTGAGCCTGCAAACCATATCCCAGAGGCTTGGTTTTGCCGATAATGCGGCCTTCTCAAGGGCCTTTAAGTCATGGACTGGTTTTGCGCCTAGCCATTGGCAGCAAAAATGAAATGCTTCAATAACTTTCCTGGGTAACCCCAAGGTCCGTCATATTTGCGGGCGCTAGGATTGGCACACTGGCACACCATCAAAAACCCTCGTTAAGCAATGCTCCGATTAACCCCAGGAGCACACCTCCCACCCTCTTTGTAAAACAGTGTAAAGCCAGCTCGAAATCCGTACAAATAAGGCTAGACAAGCTTGTGAAGGAGCGATTAGAATCCCCATTCGAATGACGTTCGAACAACAATCGAGCGCTAACAGGTATCTCAAATAACGGCTCTATAGAGATCAAGGGCATATTGAAGCCCTATTTGTACGAGGCAAAGTACAACAGGAATACCGCGAGCCAATCGCCAACTAAAACCCTGAAGAACCGCACCGAAAACACTATTTAGGCAACAACCGGGAAAACCCTATGTCACCTGCGCCCAAATGCTGCCCACAAGAGCAAGAGATCATTATTCTCAACGCCGCGGCCGAATGTATTGAGTCGAGTTCGCTGATGGACTTCACCATGTCTGCAATTGCAAAAGGAGCGGGCATATCAATCGGTAGTTTATACAAGCACGTTCAAAGTAAAGAGGACGTCTTAATTGCACTAGCAGCTCAGATGTACTGTCATAACCAAGCTGGCTTTGCGACCTTGTTCGAACTGCCCCTTACAACTCCTGAAAAAATGACAGGCTTAGCATTAGTCGACCACTACAAAATTGAGCGTTTCAGTTTTGCCGCCCAACTCGACAGTTTAATCAGTTGCGATGCAATCCTACAGCGAGCCTCTGCCGGCTGGATTGAAAAAATGAAACGTAGCGTTCAGGGCTGCAAATCAATCTTTGACAAGCTGCTCATTGATGCAATTAACAATGGTGAGTTACTCCTAGCAACCGATGATCGGCAGTTAGAAGAGCTCAACATTGGTTGCTGGTCTATGCACACCGGCTACAACCAAACAGTTTTGCGTATGAGCAGCTTCCTATCGGATGAGCAAGCATTACCGCTACCGTATCCATTACCCCAGGACGATTTGCTCATACTCAATCTAACTCGTTTGATCAATAGCTTCCCCTGGGAAAAAGACTTAGACCCCCAAGGCATTGATCGATGTTGCAAGATTTTAGAGGCGTCTGGTTTACGTTAATTTGACCCCAACACTACACAGCAATATACCTTGCCGTGTGTTTTCAATTCGGTGTGATATTAAAAACCGTAATTATTAACCGAAACGCACTCAAGCAAAGTGTCACAAACACAAAACACTGTTACGCCATCAAAACCCCCGGTGGTCTTTAGGAAATATATATTATGGTTTTACGTCGCTGGATCATCACAATAGTTATCAGCTTATCTGTATTTGCCGCCCTCGCTGGTTTTAAATTCATGCAAATAAGTGCTGCAATTGAACGCGGCAAAGCCTACCCAGAGCCATCGGCAACTGTGCAGGCACAATTAAGCGTCGCGACAGTAATACGAGATCAAAGCACAGTTCTCGGTGAAGTTATCGCGCCTAGGAAACTTGAATTAAGAAATGAAGTCTCTGGAAAAATTAGCGCCATCAATTTCACGGCTGGTAGTAAAGTCAAAGCTGGACAACTGTTAATCGCCATCGACTCATCTGAAGAGCAGGCCCGCTTAAACGCGGCTAAAGCCAACTCAGAACTGGCGCGGCTAACCTTGCAACGAAACAAAAAACTGCGTAAAGCTAAGCGCGTTAGCGCAGAGGCATACGACCAAGCCAAGGCTCAATATCAAACAAGCTTGGCAGATGTTGCCGCACTGCAAGCCTTGATCGCTAAAAAAACCCTTATCGCACCCTTTGATTCAGACACAGGTTTACACACATTAGAGGTCGGCCAATTCTTAGATAAGAACACCTTGCTCACAACCTTAATTGGTTTAGATGATTACCTCTGGGTTGATTTTAAATTGTCACAGAATTTAGCGTCTCTGGATGAATCGAGTCAAATAAATATTCAAAAAGATCAACAGCTACCTATCACGGCAAGTTTAATCGCCAGCGACTCGATGGTTTCAAGTAGTTCTCGTCAATTGGCTTATCGCGCAAAATTCACTCCACTTAAACAGGGTGCCATCAAAGCCAACAGCATGGTTCTGGTTACCGTTGCCAGCGGACCTGAACGCGCCGCTGTCGAAGTGCCTGACCTCAGCTTAAGTCGAGATCAGTTTGGCCAATATGTGTTTGTCTTGAATAAGGACGCCGACGCCTATCGCGCCGAGCGTCGTAATGTTGAAGTTGGTCCGAAGCAAGGTGACAAAATTACCGTGCTGACAGGTCTAGAGGCCGGCGAACTCGTCGCTAGCATCGGTGCGTTTAAATTACGGGAAGGCTTAAAAGTTTTTATCCAGACTGATGAAACGATCAAGGCAGAGAATGCAACGGGAGCTAAATAATCATGTCGTCTAGCAATGAACGCCCCAATTTTATGGACATATTTGTTCGCAAACCTGTCCTCGCCGTCGTCGTCTCGCTGGTGCTTTTACTCGTCGGTATTCGAGCTGCGCAAAACATCCCTGTATTGCAGTACCCAAAGATCGAAAGTGCCTCTTTGGTGGTCAGCACGATTTATACCGGCGCCGACGCCAAAACCGTGCAGGGTTTTATTACCGA
>Ga0105358_10001692_pt1 | contig 11764 bp, 6 predicted proteins | sample GOMGulsemesocosm_5_FD_83509 | JGI IMG/M metagenome (GOLD analysis project Ga0105358, IMG submission 83509) | Methane-oxidizing microbial communities from mesocosms in the Gulf of Mexico - GOM15C Gulf of Mexico | ecosystem: Environmental > Aquatic > Marine > Cold seeps | place: Gulf of Mexico...
CCGCGCTCGCGGGAGATAAAGCGGGTTTTGCTAGCCTTGCCCCGGGCCAGTTGGTAGCGGTGGGCAATTTTCATCGCGGTCTCGACCGACTCAGAACCCGAGTTGGTAAAAAACACGCGGTTCAGGGCCTCGGGCGCGTGCTCAACTAATTTCTCGGCAAAGCGAAAGGTCACCGGCGAACCAAACTGAAAGGGTGGACAAAAATCCATCTCCATCAACTGCTTATGTACGGCATCCGCCACCTCTTTACGGCTGTGACCGAGGTTGGCACACCACAGGCCGGCGGTAATATCGAGCACATCGCGGCCGTCGGCGGTGTAGAGGAAACAGCCTTCGGCACGCTCAATAAGGCGCGGATTGGCACGAAAACCTCTGACGTTGGTAAAGGGTTGCCACCAGTTTTCTAAATTCATATCGGGCTCTGTCATCTTTGCTTCCTCTACGTCGTTCAATATCCACACTTGCGGATGTAGGCTCCGGCGCTAACACGCCGCAGGGAGTCTTAAAAGCCGCCATTCTACCGAATGTGTCACGTTATTGATCTTGTAATTTATTGGCAACCATCGATACTATGACCCCGATTTAAATACTGCATTTAACGTATTGATATACATTAGGATTTAAACGTATGCCTGCCTATGAAGTAGAGGCAGAGGGAACTGCACCACACGAATATGGGGATTTGTTGCTCAGCTATCTGGAGCAACTGGGCGTGGAATATGTTTTTGGCATCCCCGGTGGCGCTATTGAGCCTTTTTACAACGCACTAGCTCGCAGTGAGCGGCGCGGCGGGCCTCGCGCTATCACCGCCCGTCACGAAGCCGGGGCCGCCTTTATGGCCGACGGCTACTGGCGTAACTCCGGTAAGCTGGGTGTCTGCTGCGCCACCACTGGCCCCGGGGCAACTAACTTGATCACTGGTGTCGCTTCGGCCTACGAAAACAATGTGCCGATGCTGGTGATTACCGCCCAAACTGCCCTTTCAGGTTTTGGCACATCAGCTTTTCAGGAGTCGTCCTGCACCGGTATCAATACTGTTGAACTGTTTAATCACTGCTGTCGCTACAGCACACTGGTATCCCACCCGGGCCAATTCGAGCACAAACTCACCGCCGCAATTATGACCGCCTTTGCCGAACCCATGGGGCCGGTGCATTTGAGCATTCCCATCGACGTCATGCGTGCCACCCCGGCCAACTCGTTGCCCAGAGTTGATTTACCTGATCTGCTGCGCAAACCTGCGTTGTTTGATAGCGAGGCCGTGGGGCGACTCTACAGCGAACTCAAACTGGCTAAAAAACCCGTATTTGTGATTGGTGATGGTGCTGGGGAGGCTATCGGCCTGGTCCTCAACCTGGCGCTCGGCCTTAATGCACAGTTGATCGTCACTCCCCACGGTAAAGGTTTGGTCAGCCCCTACCACCCCTTATTTCGCGGGGTTATTGGTTTCTCCGGCCACCAAAGTGCACAACAATTACTTACCGACCCCGAGGTCGACCGTATATTTATTATTGGCGCACAGCTCAGTGAATGGGCCAGCCAGGGCTGGGAGCCCGAGCGGCATCAGCAGCGCATTATCGATATCGAAGCCAGCGAATCGAACCTCACCAAAACCCTGATGGCGACCCTCCACGTTAGAGGTCGTCTGGAAAGCATTTTCGAAGCGGTGCTGAAACGCTTCGCCAATAAGGGCTTTGACAAACCCTTTAAACCGGTTGCTAGCGGTGAAGCCCGTCAGCCAACAGCTGCTAACGAAGAGCTGCCCCGGCAGTTTTCGTTGGACGACGAAGATAAGTACTGCTCTGACGCCAGCCCCATCAAGCCCCAGCGTCTGATGCGAGAACTACCCAACATTTTTCCGGCAAACACCCACTATTTAGCCGATGTCGGCGCCAGCTTTTCATGGGCAACCCACTATTTACATCCCCACGACCGGCGCGTTTGCGGGCGTCGCGATGCCAAGGGCGGTCTGTTTCGCGCCACACTCAACTTTGCCTCCATGGGCTGGGCCATTGGCAGCGCCATTGGTACCGCCCTTGCCCGCCCCGACAAGCCCGTGGTCTGTATTACCGGCGACGGCAGCCTGTTGATGAACGGCCAGGAAATTACCGTCGCGGTTGAAGAAAAGCTCCCCGTCGTCTTTGTGGTGCTCAATGACAGCGCCTACGGCATGGTCAAACACGGCCAGCGCATGAGCGGTGCCGAAGAAATAGCCTTTAGCCTTCCGGTGACCAATTTCGCAGCCTTTGCCCAGGCAATGGGCGTTGAAGGCCATATTATTTATTCTGCCGACGACCTGCTGAAACTTGATTGTCAGGCCTTTTTCAACAAACAGGGGCCAACTCTGCTCGATGTACGTATCGACCAGAATGAAGTCCCGCCTATTGGTATGCGCACCCAGACGCTGCAACAAAAAACATGACAGATCAAAGCGAAAAAAAACGCGAACAAATCACCACCAACATTTGGCGCGAAGAGGCGGAAGCCGACAACCCTTTTGCTGCGGCGAAAAGCTATTGCGCCGACTTTGATGTCTACGGTGATTTACTCGGCAAAATCAGCCTGATCGAATACCTCTGGCTACTCTTCAAACTAGAGCCACCCAGCAAGGCGCAGACCCGCATGCTCGAAGGGCTCGCCGTCGCCCTCGCCAATCCAGGCCCCCGCGACCACAGTGTTCGCGGTGCAATGAACGCTGGTGTTGGCGGTTCGACTCGAGCCTCGGCCTTAATCGCCGCTATTTCCATCGGCGCCGGCAACCTCGGCGGCGCCCGTGAAGTCTTTACCGCCATGCAATATTGGCAGCGGTGCGGCATCGACCTCGAGAGCTGGATTGAGATCATCAATAACCCACCACGGGAAGAGCGTGCCGATGTCTGGCCAGAGATGGAGCACGCACCCGGCTTCGACCCCAACGGCGCCAGCTGTCCGACGCCGGTTAAACAGCTACTCAATCACCTCGCGGCCATAGAACAGAACGAGACACTGGTATGGCTACAGACCCAGCGCAAAACCCTCGAGCAACACGCCGGCTCGCCACTGGCATTTTCTGGTGTCGCGGCGGCAACCCTGTTTGCCCTCGGCTTCGAGCCCGAACAAGCTGAAATGCTTTTTCTCATGCTCAGGTTGCCCGGTGCCGCCGTTCACGCCCTGGAACAGGAAAAAATGGGATGGAGCCGCTATCCATTTTTCGGCGATGGCCTTACCCTTACCGATGACCCCGGCCCGGTGAAAAGTGATGATTGAGAAAGAGACAAGCACCCTCACCGGCCCCGAGCGACTCGAGGCCTACGAAGACAATTGGCAAACGGTTATGGGCGCCTGGTTTCCCGGCGAGCGAGTGGTACTGCGCGGCAAGAACGTATTTGCTGAGTTGGCCGAGTGCACCTGGATGGAGTATTTGGTATATGCCGTTACGGGGAGAAGCTCGCCAAAACTGGCCAGAGTTATCGAGGGATTATGGTCGCTAAGCACAAGCTTCCCCGACCCGCGACTGTGGAATAACCGTGTTGCCGCATTGGCCGGCACCGCAAGATCAACCGGCGCCCTGGCGATATCGGCGGGCGTTGCTATCTCTGAGGCAAGTGTCTATGGGTTAAGACCCATCAAGGGTGCTCTCGACTTTCTCTATCGGGCTGACGCAAAAAAAGAGCAGGGAATAGCCATTGAATCTATAGTGAAAGAGGAGTTAAAAGCTCGGCGCTGTGTCAGCGGTTTTGGTCGCCCTTTAACCGATACGGATGAAAGGGTAGCCCCCGTTTTAGATTTCTTGAAAACCATGGAATCCGACCAGGGTAAGTTTGTACTTCTCGCTTTTGAAATTGAAGATTTTTTCAAAAATAGCCGCTATAAATATAAATTAAATATTGCCGCTCTGAATGCAGCGGTGGCGGCGGACTTCGGCTTAACGGTTGATGAATATTACCATCTGACAACACTGGCATTTACCGCTGGAATGTTCCCCTGCTATATCGATTCGAGAACACAGGAAGAGGGACAGTTTTTCCCGCTCAAAGTAGAACGCATTAAATCAATATCAAATGGCACACGCAAATGGGTCTAATAAACATGTCTACCAAGCAGCTTTTATCAGTACTGATTTTATTCTTTTTGCTGCCTCTCTATGCAATCGGTGAAGAGCACTCTGATCTTGCCGATTTATTTGGCGATGAAGAATTTATTAGTATTGCCACCGGCATAGCCCAGCCTTTATCCAAAGCACCTTCTGTGGCATCGGTTATAACGGCAAAAGAAATTGCTCAAATAGGCGCAATAGATATCGATGAAATATTGGAAACGGTACCCGGCTTACACGTTTCAAGAAACCTGGGTTATAGCCCTGTTTACAGCTTTAGAGGGATCCATGCCTCGACCAACCCACAGGTGCTTATGCTAATTAATGGCATTCCCCTGACGAACCTATTCCACGGCGATCGCAATTTAGTCTGGGGCGGCATGCCTGTCGAAGCTGTCTCGCGTATTGAAATTATTCGTGGCCCAGGCTCCGCAATTTACGGTGCCGATGCTTTCGCTGGCGTTATTAATATAATTACAAAGTCTTCGTCAGAAGTTACCGGCACCTCAGCGGGCGTTCGCTATGGCACATCCAATAGTAAGGATTTCTGGCTACAAACCGGTGGCACTATCGGCGGACTCGGCTATGCAGCCATTATTGAGGGCCGCAAAACAGATGGTAGTCATGAAAAAATCGATGCCGACGCGCAAACTCTATTGGATAGTCTTTCCCCAACAAATGCATCACTGGCGCCGGGTAGTATCAATCGGGAACATGAAGCCCTCGACACCAGGATAGAACTGACCTACGACAAATTCACTTTTCATGCAGGTACTCAGATAAGAAAAAATGGCGGCCTTGGTGCAGGTGTCGCACAAGCTCTCGACCCACAAGGGCGGGTAGCAAGTAAGCGTTATAATGCTGACCTCAACTACGAGAACACCAACTTCACCAATACGACCGGCGTTAAAGCGACGCTTAGCTATCTTCAGACTAGCCAGGAAGTGGACGATGACCTTATCCTTTTCCCTCCCGGCTCGACAGGGTCGCCTTTCAACCCCTTTCCCTATGCCGATGGAATTATTGGCAATCCAGAAGTTTATGAGCGTCATTATCGGGCTAATTTTAGCGCCACCTTCCATGGCATAGCCCGCCACGAAATAATGACGGGCACCGGTTATTATTTTGGTGAAATCTACAAAGTAAAAGAGGAAAAGAATTTCGGTATTGACCCAACAACCGGGCAGCTCATAATTCCCGGCAGCCCTCTGGTTGATGTCTCGGGCACACCCTACGCCTTCCTCGATGAAAATGAGCGTGAAAATAGTCATCTCTTTATTCAGGATATCTGGCATCTAGCCAACGACTGGGAACTAACAATGGGCCTGCGTTTTGACCACTATTCAGATTTCGGCGACACCACCAACCCACGAGTTGCACTTGTTTGGTCGGCACGGCACAACTTAACGATAAAAGCCTTATATGGTGAAGCCTTTAGAGCACCCTCATTTGCGGAAACGGGGGAAAAGGCCAACCCAATTCTTCTTGGTAATCCCAGCCTCAAACCCGAAACCCTAAAAAGTTATGAGCTGGCGTTTAATTACAAGCCCAGCTACGACCTGACTCTCGACCTCAATCTGTTCCAGTATTACTGGAAAGACATTATTCAGTTTGTCCCCGATGCCGGCGACACCACCCGCACTGCACAAAATACCGGGGAACAGGAGGGCCACGGTATTGAGCTAGAAGCCGCATGGCAGGTAAATACCTATCTATCTGTATTGAGTAATTACTCCTGGCAAAAATCAGAGGACGAGCTCAATAATGCCGATGCCGCAAATGCACCCGAGCAGCAACTTTATATCCGCGCCAACACCTCTCTGCCAGGTGGCTGGAATATGACACTGCAAGCCAATCGCGTGATGGACAGGAACCGCGCATTTGATGACCCCCGCCAGGATATCGACGATTACACCACCGTAGACTTTAGCCTGCGAAAATCATTTTTAGGTGATCAACTAAAATTATCACTGATCAGCAAAAATATTTTTAATGATGATGCTCGTGAACCCAGCTCTAATGGCCAACCAATGCCCGCAATCACCAACGATTTACCACTGGATCGGCGTCGTATATATGGAGAGATTCGCTATCAGCTTTAAAGGAATAAACTGAGATTTTATGCGGATACTTATGCGCTTTTTTCAAATAACCAAACTCACAAGTTTGCAGCGGGTGCGCTTATTGTTGCTCACTCTGCTTCTGCCTGGACAGTTATTTCTACCCTGTAATGCTTTGTCCTCAGGACTGCTTATTGTCTACCCTAAAGTCAAAGCCCCTTATAACAAAATATATGAGGATATTATCAGGGGTATCAACGAGAACTATCCGGGTATAAGCCAGGAACTTCAGCTGCCTGCCAATAGTGAAAGCAGTGTGCTGGCAGAACACATTAAACGATATCAACCCGATGTACTGGTGACTCTGGGCAAGCGCTCTCTTAAAAAAGCACGCCAACTAGAATCAGCTATTCCTATCGTGGCCGGGGCCATAACAAAAACAGAAGACGTCGTATCAGGGGTGTCCATGAGCCCCGACTCTGAAGTTATATTATCTCACTTACTGGGGATAGCGCCCTTTGTAAAACGCGTTTACGTTGTCGCCAGCCTCGAGCGCCGGGCGCAGCTCGAAGGCGCTGAAGCCTACCTGTCCGAACGTGGTAAAATCCTGCATGTAGAACAAGCAGAATCTGTGCAAGAAGCTGCCGATAAATACCTGAAAATAATCCATCAGGCTTCGGCAGAGGATGCCATTTGGCTTATGCGGGGTGCCAACCTTAATGACCCCAGTATACTGATGCTGGTTCTTGAGGCGGCCTGGAAGAAAAGGATTGTCGTTTTTTCTTCCAACCCCAGCCATGTAAAACGTGGGGCGCTATTTTCACTATATCCCGATAATGAAAAGATGGGCCGCACATTGGCAAAAATGGCCCAACAGCATGAGCTAGAGCTCATTCCAGCCAATGCTGGCTTAACACCTCTCAGGAGTGTTCATCTTATTGTTAACAAACGTACCAGCAAGCATCTCGGCATCATGCCCAATAACATCAGTGGATTAACTATCCACCGGCTGCTGTAGGGCTGGTAACGAATGCTTAAGCGCACGGGAAAAAAACTTCTCAATCTTCGATTCAGCCAGCAGCTGATCATTATTTTCACCATTGCTGTCATCCTCATGTCGACACTGGTCTCCTATGCTGTAGGCCGAACATCTAACGACATTCTCAAAAAGCAAATGCACGCCCAGGGTTTGCAAATTACCCAAACATTTGCCAGCCAAAGCAAGCTCGCTCTACTTTATCAAAGTGAATACGCCGCTCAGGATGCTGTCAAATCGATTGCCGGCTTTCCCGACATAGAAGTCATACAGCTCAAAGCAGCGGATGGCACGGTGCTGTACAACACGCGAGATATTCACACGGAAGCGACAGAAACTATTGTCCACACCGATACAAGCATTGAAGTTTTCGAAGACAGTAACGAGTGGGTTTTTTCAGCGCCAGTATTTTCCGAAGCCGGTTTTGATGAAGAGTTCGGGGAAATCTATCAAGACACAGATGAAGCCAGCACCCTATTGGGTTATGTGACTCTGTCGATGAGTAAAAAAACCCTGCATTTAATGCAACGCAGAACCTACCAAATCAGTTTTATTGTCGCTTTTGCCATTGCCATTTTAATTATCGCCACTCTCTTTCGCATCTCAAGACGTGTTACCCGGCCTGTTGAGCAACTTGCCCTGGTAATGGGCCAGGCCGAACAAGGTAATACCGCCATTCGGGCCACCCTCGAGGGCCAGCCCGATGTGGCAAAAATGCAGCACGCCTTCAATACCATGATGGATGGTATCGAGAGCAGAGAAGATGAACTTCAAAACGCACACGATAAAGCCCTGGAAACGGCCAGAGTAAAGGGCGAGTTCGTCGCCAACGTTACCCATGAATTGCGTACCCCTCTCAATGCCGTACTGGGAATGATGGATTTAATCAGCGAAACCCGCCTCAATGCTCGGCAGTCTGAGTACATTGACATTGCTAAAAACTCTGGAGAAAACCTGCTTGAATTGATCGAAGATATTCTCGATTTCTCGAAAATGGAATCGGGCAATATGGATATCCACTTAAAAGAGATTGATATCCGCGATCTAGCAGAAGAGGTGATTCAGCTCCTTTCATCGCAAGCACTGAGCAAAAAACTGAACTTTGGTTACGACATAGAAGACAATGCTGTTTCAAGCATTGTCTCGATCGATACCACTAAAGTGCGCCAGGTACTCATCAACCTGTTAGGCAACGCCATTAAATTTACTGACAGCGGTGAAGTATTTTTGCGCATACGCTACAAGCGAGGTACTCATCCAGAACTTGAATTTGAAGTGCGCGACACCGGAATTGGCATTAAAGAAAAAAGCCAGCTGACGATCTTTGATGCCTTTACTCAGGCCGACTCTTCAAGCACTAAAGCCTATACCGGCACCGGTCTGGGGCTGACGATCTGCCAACAAATTATTGAATTAATGGATGGTACGATAAGCCTGCACAGTGTACCGGACAAGGGTTCAACATTTACCTTCAACATTCCCGTCGAACATATAACCACGTCAAGCGATGCTAACTTTGGGCTCTCGCTGGACGAACAAAAGCATGCTTTACTGATCACATCCAGTGTTATCGTCAAGCTTTTCACTACATCAGCCCTGCAAAATAATGATTTTCTTTGTATCACCACGGGAAGCTTACGCGCTGCTCAACTAGAAATCGCTCGGCTTGAAAAGGCAGCTATTAATTTCGAATTTATTATCATCGATGAGGAAATTTATTACCTCCACGAAAATGAATTTCACCCTCTGTTATCAAAACTAGCCTCTAGCCAGGGTGCAACTATTGCTATTTTAGTCAACCCTTTTAGACCGCTTAAACTAAAAACCCATCGTTTCTTCAGCATAGAAAAACCCTTGCTACGATCTTCTTTCGATCAGCTTATTGATATAAAGAACAAGCCACACACCGATAGTCCGCAGCAGCAGATAATTCGTGCGCCAAAACAGCTAGCAAGCCCCGAGAACAGTAAACATGTACTCATTGTCGACGACAACAGAGTCAACCAGCAAGTCGCACGGGAAATGCTTAACAAGCTCGGCTATCGCTCAGATATAGCCATTAATGGCCAGGACGCAGTGAACAAATCCCTGCGCAATGACTACGACCTGATCCTGATGGATTGCAATATGCCGGTGATGGATGGTTATGAGGCGACACAGGAAATCCGCAAGCGCGACAGCGAACAGCACCTGCCAATAATTGCCATGAGTGCAAATACCTCCGATGAAGATAAAGAAAAGTGCTTGCTCGCCGGTATGGATGGTGCCATAGGGAAACCCTTGCGGCTCAATAAACTTCGCGACGAACTGCTTAGCTGGATGTCTGACACTCAACCGAGCATGGAAGAATCTACCACTAGCCCAGAGCAATCGATTAAGCCTGAAAAAATCGAGGTCTTAGCTTACGACCCAAGGGTTATGGAAGATCTCTTCGAAGGCATTGGTGATGTCGTCATTAAAATGCTCGAAGCCTTCCTGGAAGACTCGCCAATTTATATTGACTCTCTTAAACAAGCCCTGCAACGCGGTAGCTCTAAAAATGTTCGCGAACTGGCCCATACCTTAAAAGGCAGCGCCAGTAATTTTGGCGCTATCAACTTCCTCGAGACAGCACGAATTATTGAACACCTTGCCAAGAATCATCAATTACACCAATGTGATATTTACATTGAAGCACTTGTCGATGATTTTGAAATTTTAAAGCGTGATATTGAAAACAACATTCTCAACCCACTTTCAAACGCCGGTGAGATTCACCAGGGCAAACATAAATTACTCATCGTCGATGACGATCGCACTATTCGCCTCGCCTTAAAAAATATTTTTACCGAGCAAAACTTCCTTATTTTTGAGGCTCGCAATGGTCAACAGGCGATTAGTTTTTGCAAACAGGATAACCCCGACCTTATTTTAATGGATGCCATCATGCCGGAAGTTGATGGTTTCGAAGCCTGCAGAAGTATCAGGACCCTGCCAAACTTTAGTGAAATACCCATCTTGATGATCACTTCTCTGGATGACGACGACGCCATTAACAAGGCCTTTTCTTCCGGGGCCACGGATTACATCACCAAACCTTTAAATTTCACAGTGCTAAAGGAAAGAGTTTCACGCCTGCTACAGGCCAACCGTGTTGAAAAGCGTGTCAGAGAACTTGCCTATCACGACTCGCTCACTGGCCTGCCAAACCGCAGTAAACTGATGCAGGATCTACGTTTAATTCTTAATCGCGCAAAACTCGATAATTCACAATTTGCCGTATTATTTCTCGACCTCGACCACTTTAAAAACATTAATGATTCTCTTGGTCATAATATTGGCGACTTATTACTTAAAGCTGTCGCCGATCGCCTGCAAAGTGCCGTGCGGGAAAGCGATTTCGTGGCCCGCCTGGGCGGGGATGAATTTACGGTTATTCTTGAGAATGTCGAAGGCCCCGATGCGGTCGGTGCCATTGCACAGAATATTTGCAGCTCCCTGAGCAGCCCCTTTGTTTTTATTCAACAAAAAATGTTTGTTACGGCTAGCGTTGGCATCTCCATTTACCCCGATGATGGCGACGACATTAACGCTCTGCTCAAGCACGCTGACCTCGCCATGTTCAGTGCCAAAAAGAGTCGCAACAATTACAGCTTTTACCAGCAGGGAATGGAAGACAAGGTTGCACGACGTCTGGAACTCGAACATGAATTACGCCATGCCATTAGCCACGAACAACTGGTGCTTTATTATCAGCCCCAACTTGAGCTGAAATCCAACAAGGTTGTTGCCGCAGAAACCCTCATTCGCTGGGAGCATCCGACGCACGGTTTCCTCAGCCCCCTAGAGTTTATTCCCCTGGCCGAGGAAACGGGGCTCATTAAAGATTTAACTTTTTGGGTTATTCGACAGGCCTTTGAGCAAATTGCAGAATGGCAAAAGCAACATTTTGATGTCAAATTATCTATCAATTTGTCGGCTAAAGATCTCGAAACACCGGGCGCTTTATCTGACTTCCTCGCTTATCAACTGCAAAAAACAGGGATTTCACCAGCGCTTATCGAACTTGAGCTAACTGAAAGCATGCTCATGGATGATCCCGATAAAAGTAAAAAGGAACTTCTCGCGCTTAAGGATATGGGCTTTGTACTTGCGATCGATGATTTTGGCACAGGTTATTCATCCCTTAATTACCTGAAAAACCTGCCCGTCGATATATTAAAAATCGATCGCTCGTTTATTAAAGAGATTGAAATAAACCCCGATGACAAGCCCATCGTTAAAGGCATCATCGCACTTGCTGACAGCCTTGGCCTGTCAACGATTGCAGAAGGTGTAGAGAATGAAGAACAGAGGGCCATCGTAAATGAACTAGGCTGTAACACCATCCAGGGCTATCTCATCAGCCGCCCGCTACCCAGAGAAGAGTTCGAGGGGCGCTATTTGAACGAATTCAAGGTCAGAGGGAAATCACACAGAAAGAAACAACGGGACAAAATAGAAACTGACAATCCTGAAAATTCACGCCACTAATAAAGAGTTTATTAGTGGCGTGGTATAAAACCTTACTACGTGATTCTAGCTTATTTAAAACCACTCATCCTGCATTTCAAA
>Ga0105358_10001695_pt1 | contig 11750 bp, 8 predicted proteins | sample GOMGulsemesocosm_5_FD_83509 | JGI IMG/M metagenome (GOLD analysis project Ga0105358, IMG submission 83509) | Methane-oxidizing microbial communities from mesocosms in the Gulf of Mexico - GOM15C Gulf of Mexico | ecosystem: Environmental > Aquatic > Marine > Cold seeps | place: Gulf of Mexico...
AGATTCCCTACACTGTCAGTATTAATGAACAAGGTGGAGAAATCACTTTAAAGTCAGATTTTATTACCATTACGGCTAATAAAGGAACTGATTTATTTACTAATACAACGGGCGATAAAAATTCAGACAACTCACCTAGAGTATTATTTGAACCTGTTGGCGACTTCATTTTTTCAGCAAAAGTATCAACCACATTTAATTCAGCATACGGTGGTGGAGCTTTGATGGTTTACGCAAATGATCAGCAGTGGGCTAAATTACTATTTGAACGTTTTAAATCAGGAAAAAATGGTATCGCTACGACTGTTAGCACCCCAAAAGGAGATGATGCCTATCATGGTACCCGTGAAATAAGCTCTCAATATTTAAAAATTGCTCGTCATGATACTTCTTATGTATTTTACACCTCTAATGATGGGCATGAGTGGAACTTTGAACGACACTTCAGTCTTGACACAAGTACGAGTGTTAAAGTCGGTTTTACTGCTCAATCTCCGTTAAATGATAGGCTTAAAGTCACTTTCTCTAACATTCGTTACAACGGAAAGCGCTTTAAAGATTATTGGCAAGGAGAATAGATTATTGATTAATATGGTGGCTTAATCATAGGCGAGGCAACATCATTTTATAATGTAAGGCGTAGACTAAATTAATTATGTCTACGCCTTATTGATTTAATGTTTCGTAATAAGTACGAGTCAATTGGTTTGTTACTACGATAAGCAAACTGAGTCAGTAAACGTTTAGGTTTTAACCAAATGATTAAAGCATAAATTCAATCGACTTCATCAATATATTATCGATAGACTCTGTAGCACTTACTGTCAGTAATTTAATTTTCTCATCCATATTTTCATTCATAGGTTCCATTGCTGCTATTTGACTACCTAACAATTGTGGAGACATAAAGTGCCCCTTTCTACCTGCCAAGCGCTGTACAATTAATGTTTGGTCTGCATCCAGTAAAATTCCAAATGAACGACGATATGAGCCAAATATCAGCTGTCTGTGTTGTTGCTTTAATCCAGAATATGCTAAGACACAACTTTGGCCTTCTAATTCAAGGTGACTCAGTTTTACGCAAATACGCTCTATCCAAGGTGTTCGTTGTTCATCAGTTAAGGGGATGCCTAGTGACATTTGTTTAATAGCACCTTCGCTATGAAAAGAATCTGCATCTATAAAAATTATATCAAGATGATTAGCTATTTCTTGGGCGATTGTTGTTTTTCCGCTCCCAGACACACCCATTACGACCACCAATATAGGGGACTGTTTATTTTTAAGTTGATCATTTGATGACAATTTCTGTGTCCTTTAATGTGGTGACAGCGCAACCATTGTGTGTGTTGGGTTAACAATATTGGTTTGATTGGTTCTTTAGTTTTAGTTGCTTCAGTGTCGTATATAATTGTGGTGCACTAGATTGTTGCACAAAATGGTTGCGCTAACAATCTTCGATGTCATACTGGAATTCAGAACCGAAAGTAGTGACAATAAGTTGCTTTATTGAAAAATTAGACACGTTAGTTTTATAAAAATATCAACAGGAAACTTATGCAAAATATTATATTCGCTACAAGTCCCATTTTCTTACTCAGTGTCGCCGGGCTGTCAATAGTTACACTACTATTACTGATTATAAAGTTACGGGTGCACGCGTTTGTGGCTCTGGTCTTGGTAAGTTTTTGCACTGCAGTTATTGTCGGCATTCCTAGTGAAGAAGTTGTACCAACATTAACCCGTGGTTTTGGCGGCACACTTGCCTCTGTCGCTTTATTAGTTGGGCTTGGTGCAATGATCGGGAAACTGTTAGAAGTATCAGGCGGTGCTCAGGTTCTAGCGGACAAACTAATCGGTAAATTTGGTGAAAAAAAAGCGCCGCTAGCTCTTGGCGTAGCCTCATTGATATTTGGATTTCCAATATTTTTTGATGCAGGTTTAATTGTAATGATGCCAATAATTCTTAGTGTGGCTAAACGATTTGGTGGATCTTTACTTATTTATGCACTGCCTGCTGCGGGCGCATTTGCGGTAATGCACGCTTTTGTTCCGCCTCACCCCGGTCCGGTTGCGGCAGCAGGTTTCCTTGGTACGGACATTGGATTACTTTTGTTGGTGGGATTACTGGTTGCTGCGCCAACATGGTATCTCGGTTCTTATTTGTTTGGCGTGTATTCAGGTAATAAATTTAATATTCCTTTATCGAATTTACTTTATAGCTCCGAGTCGAAGTCACAAGTTGGCAAACCACCTAAGTTTGCCACGGTAATGTCATTACTGTTGTTGCCGATGTTGCTCATTTTTCTCGACACGGGTCTTAATACCCTAACGGTTACCGGCCTTATCGATGGTTCGAACCCTCTGGTTAGGGCTTTGCGAATGATTGGTAAGACTCCTATCGCGTTACTTATTACGTTGTTGGTCTGCTTAATTGTTTTTGCAAAAGACTACGGGATGAAGGAATTAGATAGGCTATGCAGTGAATCGCTCGCTCCAATATGTGGCGTTATTCTGATTACCGGTGCTGGTGGAATGTATGGAGGAGTATTACGTTCCAGTGGAATTGGCGATGCCCTTGCTGGATTGCTAAACGATACGGGCATGCCAGTTATTGTCGCTGCGTTTGTTATTGCTACCTGCCTTAGAGTTGCTCAAGGCTCCGCTACTGTAGCGCTTACCACCACCGCAGCACTCATATCGCCGATGGTGGCCGCAACAGTTGGTCTATCGGCGCTTGACCTTTGCTTCATTGTTATTGCAATAGCAGGCGGGGCAACCGTGTTGTCTCACTTCAATGATTCCGGCTTTTGGCTCGTTAGTCGTTTACTCGGCATGGACGAGAAAACCACTTTAAAAACATGGACAGTTATGGAAACGCTATTGGGAAGTATCGCCTTCTTAATTGTTTTGATTTTAAGCTTCATCTTTTAGTGCGAAGTTTATGCACATTGCATAACAATATTTTTTCTAGCGATATATTCATAATAAAGTACTAATGCCAGTATCGTATAGGCTTCAAAGTTTAAGGTGATCAATGTTAAGTTCGACAGGTAAATCAGGAAGTACTAATCGAGTAACGTTAAAAGATGTTGCTAAAAAAGCGGGTGTGAGCGCCATTACGGTTTCAAGAGTCGTAAATAACTATGCTGGTGTTCGAGAAAATGTTCGCAATAAAGTGTCAACAGCAATTAGTGAACTTGGCTATATTCCTAACCTTTCCGCCAGTGCTTTGGCATCATCACGTTCAAAATTAATTGGTGTGTTAATTCCCTCATTATCGAATGTGGTGTTTAACGATGTATTACGTGGAATTTACGACATTACGGGCCCAGCCAACTATCAAGTGTTATTAGTTAATACACATTACTCCCCAATTGAAGAAGAACGGTCAATTCGTACTTTGCTTGGACAATCTCCTGAGGGTTTAATTGTTACTGGTGGCGAACAAACCGAGACAGCCAGAGCCATGTTGAAAGCATCTGGAATACCCGTAGTGCAAATCATGGATAAAGTGGAGTCACCAATAGATATCAATGTTGGTTTTTCTCACTTTGAAGCAGGTGCAGTGGTTGCTCAATCTTTATTAACAAAGTCTTATCGTAAAATTGGTTTTATCGGCGCCAGAATGGATCCTAGAACATGTGATCGGCTAGCCGGCTTTGAGTCGGTACTGTCTGCTGCAGAAAGCTTAGATTCAAAACGAATAATCACCAACCCCCAACCCTCTTCAGTTGCAATGGGGGCTACGTTATTTAGGGAATTAATGGCGGTTACCGAAGGTGACTGTGATGCTGTTTTTTGTTGTAACGATGATTTAGCTTTGGGTGCATTGCACGAATGTAAAAAAATGCACCTTAGCGTGCCAAATAAATTTGGCGTATGCGGATTTAACGATATTGAAATGGCGACATACGCTGAACCCGCATTATCAAGTGTTAACGTTAACCGATACAAAATGGGTAATCGCGCGATGGAACTTATATTTGAACGTATAGGTATGAAAGAGTTAAGTTCAAAGACAAAATCAAATTATATTGATACTGGCTTTGAATTGTATATGCGTGAGTCGACAAGATAATGATTATTAACTTATTCAAGGTATATGATGTTTTTTAAAAAAAGTAAGTCTAAAAAGTACACATTTATTACTGCTATATGCAGTAGTTTATTAATTTGTTCGTGTGCAAATGACACGACAACTAATGGTGTACTTCAGGTTGAAAACAGTCTTAACGCATTACACTCAATAGATAATGCTAACGCGTTATATTGCCCTAAAGACTCAGAGAATGTAAAACTGGATTTAACTAATATACAACTGATACGTGAACAAAATATTCCCTTAATGTATCAAGGTTATAATAATATTGAAGGTCCTGTTTGGCATGACGGTGCCTTGTATTATTCCAATATGGGCTCACATCAACCCGATAAAAATGGCTTTGAACTAAGTAATCAAACCACGATTTGGCGATGGGAACCCGGCAGTAAACCACAAGTTTGGATGGAAGACACTGTAGCTGGCACTAATGGCTTGGCATTAAATAGCAAAGGTAATTTAGTGGTAACACGCCAATTAGACGGTTCGCTTTCAATGGTTGACTGGATAAATAAAGAAGTAACGCCAATAGTAAGTACTTACCAAAATAAACGCTTTAACTCACCAAATGACTTAACCATTAGTTACGACGATACCGTTTATTTTACTGATCCAAATTGGAATACGCCATCAAATATTAACATTGCAGATACTCAAGGGGGCGGTCAACCTGGTTCGATTATATCAGGGCAACGAATTTATCGTGTGACTGCCAATGGTAAAGTCAATGCAACTAAGGTGACAGAACTTGTACCGGCTTTACGTGACAAACCCAATGGCATTATATTATCACTTGATCAACAGCAAATTATTGTCGGTGGCTTACAAGGTTTATGGGCCTTTGATTTGAATTCTGGCGAAGTTTCAAACCCTCAAAAACTGCTAGATACGCCAATTGATGGTCTAGGTAAAGACTGCAGCGGTAATCTTTATATTACTACGACCAGAGAAACGACTGAAAGAATGGATGGCCAATTTGTGGTCATACTCGACAAACTACACCAAGAAATTGGTGCATTAAAAGTACCGGGAATTCATATAGTCACTAACATTGCTTTTGGTGGCGACGACGGAAAAACGTTATTTGTAACAGGACTAACTGCACCAATGGATGGTAATAAACTTAGACAATGTGGTGATAAAGCGTGTTTAAAAGCGGGGGTTTATACGGCAAAACTTAATGTACAAGGCTTTCCATTTTAGATGTTGTAGGCTAGCTCTAGCTTAGCTATTTTTCTTTATCAACTAAGCTTTCATTCGCACAATGTTCTTGTCGAAAAACGGAAGGACTTTGTTCGAATAATTTTTGAAACTGGCGACTAAAATAACTGTGATCAGTAAAACCAGTATCATTGGCAATAGTGGCAATAGCCATGTTGGTTTCAATCAATAGCCGCCGAGCATTTTCTAAACGTACTTCATTGATAAATTGTTTAGGTGTTTTTCCTAAAAACTTTTTAAAGCGACGTTCTAATGCACTGATAGACAAATGAGTAACATCGGCGAGCTCTTCCAAACATATATTCTGCATATAGTTTTTGCGCACAAAAGCAACCGGTTCTTTTAAAGCGTCCATTCCTGATAGTGCTAACGATGTTTTCTCTAAATGTCGTGAAATGCCGTAAGAACCTATAGGTTTTCCTTGTTCATTAAGTAAAGGTCGTTTTGATGTTGTAAACCAAGCGATATCTCCTGATTTAGTATTATTCATTTCTAAGCGGTTATTGACAACTTCGCCATGCATTACCTTTTGGTCGTCGACGCTATACTGTCTCGCAAGGTGAACAGGAGAAAAATCGAAATCACTGAGACCCGTAATTTGAGCGAGTGATGTCACGCCAATATGTTCTAAAAAGAACTGGTTCGCATAAACAAAACAGCCGTTCTCATCTTTTACCCAAAAAATCACATCAGGCATCAAGTCAAACATTCCAATAATTTGTTTAACACCAAACTGATTAATAAACTTCTCTACACAAACTGGCGACATGGTTATTTTGTTCATATTTCATACTTATATATGGCTTAATATTAAGCGCAAAACGAAATTAGTTATCTAAACAAATAACAGTGTATGAGCTTATAACAAAGTTTACAACGCCGATTTTGTTGCATACAAAACCGATTTACTCTTAACACTACGTAGAAGAACCTCTCTATAGTAAATAATCACCTACGGGTGATATTCATACAATTGAACTTAACGAACATGGCTTTATATTTTAAACGCACCAGCATGTTGTTAAACGGGTTAATTAAAAACATCAGTTTAAAATTTTGTATGACTAGAGGAAAAATAAATCTAAATCGTCTTTATCTATAGGAAATAGAAAACTAGGCATAACAATAAAACTAGAAGGGTTCAGTTATCAGCGAATGAACATGTCGTATCGTTTTTACTCTACCTAAATATAATAAAAGATATAAAAGGCAAAAAACATGATTCAAAAATCACATAAAAGCTTTAATAAATCACTGATAGCTAAAAGCATAAGTTTAATGCTCGGCACCACAGTGATCGCACCCGTTCTCGCTGAAGAAACAAAGAAAGAAGCTGAAGTTGAAGTTATTCAAGTTACCGGTATCCGAGGTAGTTTATCGCAATCAATGAACGTTAAACGTCAATCATCAGGTGTTGTTGACGCTATTTCTGCAGTAGATATGGGTAAATTCCCAGATACAAACCTTGCTGAATCTTTACAGCGTATCACTGGTGTATCAATTAACCGTGTTAATGGTGAAGGTTCAGAAGTCACTGTTCGTGGTTTTGGCGGTAACTTTAACTTAGTTACCTTAAATGGCCGTCAAATGCCAGCTGCCAACGTTGGTACTATTACAGGTAACCCACAAGATAAAGGCGCTGCAGGTACTAGTCGTTCATTTGATTTTTCAAATCTTGCTTCTGAAGGTGTTAGTGGTATAGAAGTATATAAAACAGGTCGCGCAGCAGGTGCTTCCGGTGGCATTGGTGCAACAATCAATATCAATACCCTTAAACCTTTAGAACAGAGTGAAAATAGCACTTCTGTTGGTGTTAAGGCTGTACAAGATGAAAGCGGTGACGGCATTACTCCTGAGCTAAGTGGTGTCACCACATGGGTTAATGAAGATTCAACTTTTGGTGTATCACTATTTGGTTCATTCCAAGAACGTGATTCTGGCAGTCGCCACATGAGCACCGAAGTATTTGAGTTACGCACATACAACGGAGCAGACGATTTAAATTCTCTGACCATCCCAGGTGCTACGGTAGTAAATGAACCAAATATCGGTCAAATATTGGCTATACCTAGTAACATTGGTGTCGGTACTAACCAAGATAATCGTGAACGTACTAATGCAATGTTAACGGTACAATTCGAACCTGTTGAAGATTTAAGATTCACTTTTGATGCTAGTTATGCAAAAAATGAGAAAGACTCAACATCTCTTATTGATGGTATCTGGTTTGCACGACAATTTAGCTCTGTTGAATTTGATGGTAACCCAGTGGTATCTACCCCAATTAAATTTTCTGAAACCGGTGGCGCAAATAACGCAATCATTGGTAAAGATTTCTTTTATCAAAACTTAGCACAAGCAACAGAAGACGAATTAAAGTCTTTTGGTTTCAATGTTGAATATATGGTTAATGACGATTTGAACCTACGTTTTGATATTGCATCTTCAGAAGCAACGAGCGGTGGTGCGGGTCCTGATGGACTTAACTCTGTTCGTTTTAATTTAGCAGGTGCAACTGCTGGTTGGCAAACAGTCGATTTTACTCAAAGAATTCCTGCTGCAAGCATCTTAGTTGAAGATACCTTAAAAGGCGGTAACGGCAACGGAATTTTTGATAAGGCAGATGTTGGCTCTCAAGTTTGGCAATCTGATAAGTCTAATCAAGTTTCAAATGTTGACCAAGTCCGTTTTGAAGGTCAATGGTCTGGTGACGAAGTTACCGTTGATTTTGGTCTTGGCTATATTTCAACAGAAATGAAACAAACGCGCCAAGCTTCATCTGACGCATTAGGTGATTGGGGGGTTACAGCTCCAGGCGATATTCCAGAAGGGTTATTCGATGTAAGTTGTACAGCTTGTGCATTTGAAGATCATGATTTATCAGGTGTTTCGGGTGCTGATTCAATGTCACCAGGTGGAACAACAATCCCTCTAGGTAGTGTTTCATTTGGCGGAGACCCTATTACGCTTCTAAATGCAGTAGGTCCCGCTTACGGCTTAACATTAGATAATAGATCAATTAATACAGATGATGATAATACCGTTAAAGAAGATATTTTCTCTGCATATGTTCAAGCGGATATGGATTATGACATTGCAGATATGACGTTAAACATCGTTGCAGGTTTACGTTATGAGCAAACTGATGTGGAGTCATTCTCAAATCAATTTTTGCCAACGCAAATAATTTGGGAAGCTGATAATGACTTTTTACCTGTATTAGGTTCTACAATAGAAACTATCTCGGATAAAAAAGACTACTCTAACTTTTTACCAAGTATTGATTTTACGCTTAACGTAAATAGTGACATTAAAGCTCGTGCGTCTTTTAGTAAAACACTTGCGAGACCTTCGTATGATCAACTGTTCCAATCTACTTCTGTAACGCCGCAACCGCGTATAACAGCATTGGGTGGTGTAGCAACAGGTAAGTCAGGTAATGCACAGCTAGATCCTCTTGAATCAACGAACATTGATTTATCTCTTGAATGGTATTACAACGAATCAAGTGTCATTTCAATTGGTTACTACAGAAAGGATGTTGATAACTTTGTTGGTATAGCACAAAGTCAAAAAACACTATTTGGATTGCTAGATGCGACGTCTGGTGCACCAGGTACAGTATCAGGTGACGCAATAGCAGCACTGAATGCTGGTGGTTTTGATGTTAATGAAGTTAACTTGTTTACCATGTCAGCCGTATTGCAAAATCCACAGGACTTTCCTAATGGCGCTGCAGATTTTGAAGACCCTTCTGTAAACCCAAGCTTCGAAGGTCAAGTGTTTGCTAAGTATGATGTCTATCCACAATCAGGTGATCCAGAACTACAATTTCAAGTAACAGGTCCAGTGAATGATAAAAGTGCTGTGATCGACGGTTTTGAATTTGCATGGCAACATTTCTTTGGTGAAACCGGTTTTGGTTACCAAATAAACTACACTACAGTAAATGGTGATATTGGTTATGATAATGGTGGTTCTATCAATATCGATCAATTTGCACTTGAAGGGTTAAGTGATACAGCTAACGCCGTGTTGATTTATGAAAAAGATGACTTTTCAGCACGTATCGCTTATAACTGGAGAGATGAGTTTTTAGCGTCAACTAACCGTGGCAAAGGTCCTCGTAACCCAGTATATATTGCTGAAACAGAGCAAATTGATATTAACGTGAGCTATACGGTTATGGAAGATTTAATCGTAAGTTTAGATGTTATTAATTTAACTGATGAAGGTCTACGTAAGTTCGGTCGTAGTAAACATAATGTTTTCTTTGTTCAAGAAGCTGACAAACGTTTTGTCTTAAGTGCTAATTACAAATTTTAGACATTAAATAAATTCCTCAGTTTAAACAATTAACTGAGGAAGTTTCTCTATCTAAGAGTGAAACATTAATGTTTCACTCTTACTTTTACGTTTTATTTCGAGTAGTTTTTTTAGATAAAACCTAATAATAATAACATTAAAGCGAAGTATGCAATGAGCCAGGCAACAGTCTTAAATAATGTCGATCATAAAAACCTTAAGGTTGATACGCGAACCGAATCTAATTTAAATGTCAATCGTTCGTTGGTATACGCTACTGAAATCAGTGAATTACATAAAGAGTTTCCGTTGGTGTTTTATAAGCGCCCTGATGGACAAATACAATTACATGCGATTCTAGGTTTAGAAAAAGATGAAAATCTTTATGTTGGAGAAAACGGTTGGACAACTCGATTTGTACCTGCATTGTTAGCTAGAGGTCCATTTAGTTTAGGTTATAAAAAGCCAGAAGATGAAAATAGCGAAAAGCAAGAGCCAGTTATCTGTGTTGATATGGACGACCCTCGTGTAAACACTGACCGTGGTGAAGATGTTTTTCTACAGTTTGGCGGTGAAGCACCTTATTTGAATTATGTAAAAAAAGCACTACAAGCAATTGATAGCGGCATGTATTTTGATAAAACACTTTTTAGTTTAGTTGAATCAATGGATTTATTAGAGCCAGTATCAATTAACATTAAGTTGAGTAATGTAGAAGAAGTTAATTTCAACGATTATTATACGGTTAATCAAGAAAAACTCGCCAAATTAGATGGTGCTAGTCTAGCGGAATTAAGCCAGTATGGTGTACTGAGTCTGCTGTATTTTGTATTATCGTCAATGGGTAATTTTCAAGCCTTGATGGAACTAAAGAATGCAAAGTCAGCAATGTGTTAACTCCTAAATAATAGCGTGCATGATATGGTTAAAAATAAAGTAAAAATACTCGAAGGGATTACACCTCAGTCCATTCCCTTTGATGAGCTTTTTGCTCAAGATCAACCTGTTATTTTAAAAGGGTTAGTTAAAGATTGGCCGTTGGTGAAGTCGGCTCAACAATCGGTTCAGCAACCCATCAATAATGTAATGGAACAATTGGAGCAGCATGATAGTAAGCGACCCATGGTTGTTTACAAAGCGCCCGCTGAAATAAAAGCACGTTTTGGTTATAACAAATCTTGCACTGGTTTTAACTTTACCAGTCATCGCTCAACTATCCCCGAAGTATTTGATGAGATTCGACGTCAATTAACGCAAGATGAGCATGATTATCTGTATATCAATTCACTCAAGTTTGATGAAGGTTTTCCCGAATTGAGTCAGACGCACCAATTGGCTTTTGAGCATTCTGAATTTGATAATAACCAACCCCTTGCCAAAATTTGGTTAGGCACAGAATCTGTCGCTGCGGCGCATTTTGACCAACCTAAAAATATTGCTTGTTGCGTGGCGGGCAAACGGCGTTTTACCTTATTTCCTCCAGATCAAATACACAATTTATACCCTGGGCCTTTACATCCAACTCCTGGGGGGCAAGTGGTTACGTTAGCAGATCTTAGCAAGCCTGACTTAACCCGTTTTCCACGCTTAAAAAAAGCACTAGAGAATGCCTATATTGCCGATCTTGAACCCGGAGATGCTTTATATTACCCAAGCATGTGGTGGCATGAAGTGGAAGCCTTTGACCGTTTCAACGTTATGGTTAATTATTGGTGGATGGCAGCTGAACCTTATTTAGGTAACCCGATGGATGTATTAATGCATGCCATGAAAACTCTTCGAGAACGCCCAACAAAAGAAAAAGAAGCGTGGCGAACATTGTTCGATTATTACATTTTTAATGATGCTGAAAAGGTACGAGAACATTTACCCCCTGAATGCCATGGCACATTGGCAACAATGGACGAAGATCAAGCGAGACGCCTAGGTGCGATGTTACGCAATAATCTAAACCGCTAAAAATAAGAAAAGAAATAGAGACAAAGCACAATGATGAATTCAAAGACTAAAGTTGTCATCGCAGGTGGTGGAACAGCAGGTTGGCTAACCGCTTATAGTTTGATTACACGACTTGGTAATTTGCTTGATATTACCTTGGTCGAATCTGATCAAATTGGCACCG
>Ga0105358_10001697_pt1 | contig 11744 bp, 7 predicted proteins | sample GOMGulsemesocosm_5_FD_83509 | JGI IMG/M metagenome (GOLD analysis project Ga0105358, IMG submission 83509) | Methane-oxidizing microbial communities from mesocosms in the Gulf of Mexico - GOM15C Gulf of Mexico | ecosystem: Environmental > Aquatic > Marine > Cold seeps | place: Gulf of Mexico...
AATGCATATGCATGCCGTTGCCGGCAATGTCGCCGAATGGCTTGGCCATAAATGATGCGATGTAGCCGTGCTTTTTACACACATCACGGATCAAGCGCTTAAGCATATAAGCGTTGTCGGCTGCTTGGAGTGGATCGGCTTGGTGGTTTAAGTTGATTTCATATTGTGACGGAGCCGCTTCTTTGACAAACGTATCGGCGGGTATATCTAAACGTTCGCAACATGCTCTTAGATCATCAAGTAGCTCACGTTGATCGTCCATGCTGTCGAGGTGGTAAGGCTGGCCGCCAATGCCGACGTTGCCTAGGTTGTCGGTACAGCTGTGCTGAGGTCTGCCTTGGGCATCGAGCTGGCCTTTAAACAGAAAGAATTCCATCTCTAGGGCAACCACCGGTGTTAATCCTAACTTGCGGTAGCGTTCGCTGATGTTTTTCAAAATAATTCGTGGGTCGCTGTCATCGTCATTGCCTTTTGTATCGGCCATGGTGACTTGCAGTTGGGCGCAATCAGGGCGCCATGGTATAACCTTGAGGCTTTCGGCCACGGGAATACAGATGCCGTCGGCATCGCCTGTCGCGAAAACAATGTCTTCTAAATCTCTACCCCAAATGTCCATGCTTAAAGCCGTAGTCGGTAGTTTTAAATTACCTTTAAAGACTTTGCTTAGGTTTTCTTTGGGAATAAGTTTGCCCCGTAATAGTCCATTGTAATCACACAAAAAAACTTCAACAGTTTTTACCTCAGGATGCTTCTCAAGAAAAGCCTCTACTGCTTGTATTTCTGCTGCTATCGAGCTCGGGACATTCATAAATCGGCCTGTTGGCGTAATGGATTCGTTGGGTATTTAAAATATGATATTTGCTTAATGACCACCCCGCACCAGTAACTATGGTGGGGGTGGTTTACTTGCTGTGCTTGGTGGCTAAAACTTAAAAGTCGTAGCTGAAGTTAACACCGATAGTACGTGGCTTAGACGGCCAAACCTGGGTGTTGGTAATGCCGTAACCATATTGGTTGTTCAAGTCGCCATTGGCCCAGCCACGTTCAAAATATTCTTCACTGAAGATATTTTCAACCCACAAGGTCGCGCTCCATTGCTCACTGCTGTCGTAGCCAATGCGCATATTAGTTTCGTGATGACTCTGTTGAGCAATGTAGTTGTTGTTATCAAGGTCGCTGTATTGCTTGCCTTGATAGAAGTGTTCAACAGTAACGTAAGCTTCGCCATTTTCCATTGGGAATGAATAGGTGGCAACGGCCGAAGTGCTAACCTTTGGTGAGAACGGTAGCTGGTTACCAGAACATGCCTCGTTACAAGCAGTTCCTACCACGCCCGCATCATCAGAGATGGTGGTGTCTTGATAGGCGGCGGTGAAGAACAAGTCTAGGTTTTCGGTTGGTAGGTAGCGAACATCAAGTTCAAAACCAGTACCGTCAGCCTCGCCTAGGTTTTCAACCTTGGTTGCGCCATTGTCAAAATATGAAAGCTGTAGGTCTTCGTATGTGTAGGAGTACAAAGACAAGTTGGCTTGTAGGGTGTTTTCCAAAAGCTTGGTTTTAATACCTAACTCGAAGCTATCAACAGTCTCAGGAGCAAAGCTCTCTGGTTTGGTGCCCGCGTCGGCAACGCCATCTTCGTCGGCATCGACTAAAATTGCGCCGTAAGTGGAATAGCCGCCAGACTTGTAACCTTGGCTGTAGTTGGCATAAATAGATACCTCATCGCTCAGCTGGTAGTTAGCCGCAATACGTTGGGTGGTATCGCTCCAAGTCGTTTTGTCATAAACGAATTCGGGAATCGAATATTCGAAGTTAAAGTTGTTGCCCAAATAACCGCCTGAGTCTAATACCTTGATGCCCATTTCTTTGGAATCTTCGGTATAACGAACGCCGTACATGATGTCGAGGTTATCAATTGGCGTCCAAGTTAGGTCAGCAAAAACTGCCCAGCCATCGGCTTCAACTTTGTTGAAAATATCTTCATTCTTACTGCTAAGAGCCGAATCTCGAGCTTCCGTGATATCGGCAGCGGTAGGTGTTTCACCGAGCCAGTACGTTAGGAAGTTAATGTCAGCGCAGCCATTAACAACCGGACCGTCGAAGTCAGGTGAGTCGGTGCGGCCAATGGCATTACACAAATCATTTTCATTGGCGACAGTGCCGGTGTGGCCATCAATACTTTCACTGTAATAGCTGGTACCAACAAAGCCTACCAAGGTATCACTGGCTTCGAAGTTGAGGCGCAATTCTTGGCTAAAGTAATCGACATTTAAGTCTAAGAAAAAGTTATCGATTAGTTCTGGGCGAGCGTCGTAATCTTCTACGTAATTGAAGTTATAGGTTTTCCAGCCAGTTACCGAGGTAAGAGACATTGAATCGTTAAGATCAAATTCGATGTTGGCCGTGATGTTGGCAATTTCGCCTTCATCAATAGCGTCTTTACCTTTGAGGTCTTGGCTAACTTTATCGCGGGGAAGGCCTAGGGCTTCGTCCCAGTAAATCGATGAGTTTTGCTCGCGATCTTCATATTGTGCGGTGATCGTGGCGTCAATTGACTCGCCTTGGTAGCGTAATGCGACTCGGCCAGCAGAGCGCTCATGAAAACCAAAGTCATCGCCGCCTTGAATGTTCTCTAGGTAACCATCTTCGGATAGGTCATAAATGCTTGCGCGCATCGACCAGCTTTCGCTTAGCGGGATGTTGATGGTGCCAGTAACTTCGCGACGATTATATTCGGCGATACCCAGTTTAACGTTGCCTTCAAATTCATCGGTTGGTTTTTGAGTTTTAATGCTTACCGCACCGGCGATAGCGTTACGACCAAATAGCGTGCCCTGGGGGCCTTTTACAACTTCGGCGCCTGCCATATCAAAGAATGATGATTGGACGCCGCCGGTACGACCGGCCCATACGCCGTCGACAAATACTGCAACAGAGGGGTCGCCGCCAATACCAAAGTCGTTGGTGCTGATGCCGCGCATTGCCATGGCATCTGAGAAGCTATCTTCGGTTGCGCCACTGAAACCTGGTGATAAAGCGACGAGGTCACGAACGTCTTCTACTCCAGCTCGCTCCATGAAGTCCTGCCCGAATGCTGAAACAGCTAAGGGTACATCTTGTAAACTTTGCTCGCGTTTTTGGGCGGTAACGACAACTTCTTCGATTTCGACAGCCGTTGCCGCCATGCTGCTTGCCGCTATGGCAAGTGATAGCAGCGATTTGGATAAATGATGTTGGGTTTTGCTCATGGGTTAACTCTCCGGTGGAGGTTGTTTTATTTTATTTTTGTGTAATTAGAGTCTGCGCTCTGTAAATCACTGCATTGAGGTGCAAAAAAGGGATGGCCGCAATGCAGCGCACAAAACCATTCCTGTTTCACATGCTAGCCCTATCCGTCAGGCAGACAATGACCCGTTTGGGGTAATTATGGTGATTTTCATGATGAGAAGGCTTGGCGAGCTCGGCAAATATGAGCGGGGAAATACGGGGGGATAGGCGCTGGAGGCGCCGATTACTGGTCTTTATCGCGGGTCTTGGGTTTGGCAAAATAACTGGCCAAGGGATCCTCGCTCGGGGATTCCTCAAAATGGCTGAGAGAGTTCAAAAACAAAGAAAAAAGCTCGGTTTGCGAGCTCACATCGCGTTTTTGGTACATGTTTTTACGGTGGCGACGTAAAGTCTCGGGCGATATGCCGAGTTTTTCGGCGGATAAATTTGTATTGTGCCCTTGCAGCATTAAGCCCAGAACGTCTTTCTCTCGGCCGGTCAGTAGTGATCGGCCAAACAAATCAAAGGCTCGGTGAACGCTCTTATCGACGCCGCTGGCGTCAAACTGTTCACCGTCGATCTCGGTTAATTTGGATAAGCGTGCGTGTAGCTGGCTCAAGCTGCGGATCACGGGCTCAATATCTTGTAAAAAAGAAAGCTCTTGATCACTAAAATCCGGGGTTTTTTTGTTACGCATAAGAGAAATATGCAAACAGGCGTTGCCGTCGAGCTCGGTAATGTAGGCAATTTCGTCGCTGGTATCGAGCTGGGCGTAGTAGCTTCTATAGTATTCACTTTGTTCAAAGTGGGAGGCGCCAATCTCGGTGATTCGATAGACCCCATGAGAATTCTGATGTTTTATACCTGAAAGGTAAAAAGGATCGAGTAGGTAGCCTCCGTCGATGTAGGTGTCAATTTGAATGGCGACTTCATCGGAGGCGATTTCGTAATATAAAGCTTCGGGGGCTAGGTCGCGACGAAACAGCCATATTTGCGGGTAATCTACAGCAAGGCAGCGGCGTAAGGCTTTGGTTAACGCTGGAAAGAATTCCTCGGTACCGGTGCTTTCAATTACCGTACTGAGACATTGATTCCAATGATCTAAGCTTAAATTCAGAGCTTGCATAGTTAGTTCTTATTATCGTCGAGAGCTATTTGGCACGCCTTTATCACAGATGTTTATGAGTGTTGGGCGTGTTGCTGGCTTCACTTTACCGCTTGTTTCACTTAATCGCTTGTTTAAATTTACCGTTTGCCTTTCAGGTTTGTCAATCAGGGGCAACATTCTTATATCAGGGATGAACGGTCAATCTACCCCAGTTGGGGTGTTGTTTCCCATCCTAGGGTTATGATCCCATAGGGCCATACGATTATATGCCCTCGGGTATGTATTTAACCCTGAAGTGGGTCGGTAGTGTCGATGCTTCGCAATACGAGTTTCACGTCTACTGGCTTTGGCGCCTCAATTAATACTACAGCAGTTCTTGGAGATACGCACAATGACAACAAAAACCACAGCTCAGTTGCAAGCCCTAGATGCAAAACACCACCTTCACCCCTTCACCGATTTTAAAGAATTGGTAGAGAAGGGCAGTCGTATAATCGTAAAAGCCGATGGCGTTTACATTTACGACAGTGAAGGTGAAAAGATCTTAGATGGCATGTCAGGTTTGTGGTGTTGTAACTTAGGTTATGGGCGTAAAGAAATTGTTGAGGCGGTCAATCAGCAGTTGCAAGAATTACCGTACTACAACAACTTCTTCCAGTGCAGCCATCCGCCAGCCATTGAGCTTTCGAGCTTGCTGTGCGAAGTCGCGCCAGCACAAATGAATAATGTGTTTTACACAAACTCTGGTTCTGAAGCTAACGATACCAACATTCGTATGATTCACCGCTACTGGGATCTCAAAGAGCAGCCCCAGCGTAAAACTATTATCTCCCGTAAGAATGCTTACCACGGTTCGACTATTGCAGCAGCCAGCCTGGGTGGCATGGACGGCATGCACAAACAATTCACAACCATGGGTGGGGTCGAGTTTATTGACCAGCCTTATTGGTTTGGCGAAGGTGGCGATACCGATAAAGAAGAATTTGGTTTACAGGTTGCTCGTCAGTTAGAAGCCAAGATAGATGAGCTTGGTGCGGACAATGTAGCAGCATTCATTGCTGAACCAATCCAAGGTGCGGGCGGTGTTATCGTTCCTCCTGCGAGCTACTGGCCTGAAATTCAACGCATCTGTAATGACAAAGGTATTTTGTTAGTTTGCGATGAAGTGATTTGTGGTTTTGGCCGTACCGGTGAGTGGTTTGCCTCGACTTATTTTGGTGTTACACCAGATTTAATCACTTTTGCCAAGGGCGTTACCAACGGTTATCAGCCATTAGGTGGCGTTCTCGTTAGTGATCGTGTTGCATCAGTGTTGAAGACTGGCGGCGGTGAGTTTACCCACGGCTTTACCTACTCGGGTCACCCTGCTTCCTGTGCAGCGGCTATTGCCACCATTAAAGCGCTACGCGATGAGAAGATCATTGATAACGTTAAGAATGAAACTGGCGCGTATTTACAGCAGCGTTGGAATGAGCTGGCAGACCATCCTATTGTGGGTGAAACCCGCGGTGTTGGTTTTGTTGCCGCGTTGGAGTTGGTTAAGGATAAGAGCAGCCGCGAACGTTACGACGAAGATTGCACGGCAGGCGCCGCGTGTCGAGACGCTTGTGTTGCGAATGGTTTGGTTATGCGTGCAGTAGGGGACACCATGATTATTGCTCCGCCGTTAACCATGACCAAAGCTCAAATTGATGAGCTGGTTGAAAAGGCTAAGCTAGCCTTGGATGCCACGGCAAAGCAGTTAAATTTGGCATAGTGTTTTAGCCCCGCTTTAATTTAAAGCGGGGCTTTTTTTTACCTTAGAATTTACGACCAATATAATAAAGATAATGTGGCTAATGCTGAGTTTTGTTAGGCTCGGTTGAGCAAGCATAAAGCGTGTTAATCACAAGAATATTCGTATCAAATATTAATAACAAAAATTCGTAAAAAGACCCGTTAATAAAAGCCAGATAAATACACCGTAAGGTATTTACAGATGCTTCCTATACTCGCTGCATTAAGGTTATCCATACCATGAGCAATCACCGCAAATCATTACGACTTCCCGACTTAACCCTGTTTACTGTGTCGGCGATTTTACTGCTGGATACACTGGCTGCAGCTGCCGCTGTGGGCGTGTCGAGTATTTTTTGGTGGCTGCTTTTGGGGCTGATCTTCTTTCTTCCATTCGGCCTTATTAGTGCTGAAATGGGCACTACTTATCCAGAGCAAGGCGGTATTTATGCGTGGGTGAGAAATGCTTTTGGTAAACGTTGGGCGTCGCGAATTTCCTGGGCCTACTGGGTTAATACCGCCTTATGGAATCCCGCTATATTTATTTTATTTGCCGGTGTTTTCAAACAATTGTTTGCGCCGGATTTGTCACTAGGTTGGCAGATCGGTATTGGTATTGCCCTGTCGTGGTTGGCAGTTCTTATTAATGTGACGACATTGGACATCGGTAAATGGGTTCCCAATATTGGGGCAGTTTTGAAAATCATTATTTTTGGGGCGCTGATTATCGGCGGCTTTGTTCATGTGCAAAATGATGGCTTGGCAAACACGATTAATTTTGAAACCTTAAAACCATCTTGGGGCAGTAGCTTAGAATATATCCCCGCCATAATTTACGGCATGTTGGGCTTTGAGTTAATGAGCTCAAGTAGCGAAGAGATGGAAAATCCAGCGCGAGATATTCCGCGGGCTATTTTGTGGTCAGGTTTAATCATCTTAAGCTTTTACACCTTAGGTACTTTAGCGGTATTGGCGGCTGTACCAGTAGCTGATGTGAATTTGGTTGAAGGTTTGATCGATACCCTGAATCTATTTTTTAGTGGCTCAGCTTTAGGTTCGGCCTTTGTGGTTGTACTCGGTGTTGCGGCTTTATATACCTTCTTCTCCAATGGCGTTACCTGGGCATTGGGTTGCAATCGTTCAATGGCTGAAGCGGCTATCGATGGCGAACTGCCTTCGATCTTGGGCAAAGAGCACCCGCGCTATGGCACGCCGGTTGGCGCGGCTGTTGCAATGGGTGCGGTCAGCACCGCTGTGTTACTGCTGTACGGATTGATGGCTTCCACCAATGAAGATTTATTTTGGTCATTGTTTTCGTTTAGTGCGGTTATCTTTCTGCTAACGTACATTGGAATGATGCTAGCCTTTTTGAAATTGCGTCGTGATGATGCTGACAAGCCACGTCCGTTTTTAGTCCCTGGTGGGCCGTTCGCGGCTAAATTTATGGCCTATCTGTGTCTAGCGGTGATTCTTCTGGCCATTGTATTGTTTGTTTTTGTACCGGGCGAGGGGATGCAATGGCCCGTTCTTATCGGCACCATTATTACCATGCTTATTGGTGAGGTTTTGGTGCGAACAGCAGAGCGTGAAAGCCGCGTCGAAGTTTGATTTAGTCTGAACAAGGCTGAATAAAATTGGGTCTGCAGCAAGGCAGCATATTTTCTGCCTTGCTGCAGGCCGCAACGTCATCGCTATAGATATAGCGTTTACTCAGTGCCACAACCCCAGACCCTGCTCTATAGCTTCTAACCTAGTCCCATAACTATTAGCCCAGCTCTATTATCAAAGGCTCAAACACAGCCCTTATCCTTTCTATTCATAACCTTCCGGTCAGCCTTTTTATCGCCGTCAGTGATTTTGTTTCGCATAGCTTTTTTCAGGGGCTCTATCTGAATGAATCGCCAGCGTGAATCTTCGTCGCCTGTAGATTCGTATGGTTTTGCTTGAAAGGCATGGGTACGCCGGTGGAGGCTGTGTTCAAACCCTGGCCAGAATCGTAGCGATGATTAATGATAAGGGTCGTAGAATTGGGAGGGAGGATTGCAGGACATAGGCTGTCCATCGAGGAGGCTTGAAGTTGATGGTTTGGAGGCTTGAGTTGATTGTTCGAGAAGAGGAACTGGTGATCTTGGGGTGGAGGAGGGACGTTACAGAAGGTGAGAATTAGGCGCCAGCGCGGAGGCTGGCGCCTAATTGATAGGCTTATTCGAACAAGCCAAACGTTATTACGTGATACCAAGGGCGATCACCACGGGTATCGGTCGCTGCTTGGCGAGCTGTACGGGAGTCGCTATAAGCTGGGTTGTAAACAGCTCGGCTATCAAAACCTGGTGGATCTTGTTTGTCCAAGAAGCCAAATGTGGCCTTGCTGATCCAACCGCGGTCACCAGAATCGGCATGAAACTGATAGTTAAAGGAGCCGTCGCTTGCCAGTGCAGGGTGAGCCGGGTAGTTCTCACGTAACAGAGCGAGGCTGGAGTCGGCTAAATCTTGCATGCCCATCACATAATAGCCCTGGATCATTACGGCTAGTCCATCGGGTACAGCTGGGGTCTTTTGGAAGTTTTCAACGACGTAGCGACCACGATTGGTTGCCGCTACGTAAGCGCCACGCTTAAAGTAGTAGTTCGCAACGTGGATCTCATATCGAGCCAAAATGTTACGCAGGTAAATCATGCGCTTTTGAGCATCTTCGCCGTAGCTGCTCTTGGGGAAGCGCGCTAACAGCTGAGAGAAATAGGCGAAAGACTCTCGGGCGCTACCCGGATCGCGACTGGTTAGGTCGGTAGGCAGAAAACGCTCAAATAGACCTTTACCTTCAGTAAAGGACGATAGTCCCTTCATATAATAGGCGTAATCAACATTTCGATGTTGCGGGTGTAAGCGAATGAAGCGATCCGCTGCTGCCGATGAGGCTTCGTTTTCTGAGCTCTTATAATAGGCATAAATAAGCTCTAGCTGAGCTTGTTCGGCATATTTCCCAAACGGGAAGTTCTCTTCGAGCGCTTGCAGTGTTTTGGTTGCACGATCCCATTGCTTTGAACTGAGTAATTTTTGAGCAGAGTCGTAAAACTGCTTCTCGGTATCAAACTGTGGCTTGTCTTCTTCTTCCTCGTCCTGAAAATAGGAACAGGCGCTCAATAAACACGCTAAAAATAAACTTAAGACCAGCTTGGCCCCCGAGGACGGGAATTTCTGCATTATATTAACTCTCTTTTGGAGTGTTTAGGGGTTTTCTGACGGAAACTGCTTTAAAATAGAGTTTTAAGCCTTGCCGCGTTATTTTCTACCATTGTTGCGCTGTGCCTAATTAATTGGCACTTTACTGCAATGTCGGGTTCACCCGTAGGTGCCCCTTTTTTAAGGGTGCTATTTAACCACAAGGCCATCGCAATACCAAAGGGCAATATTGCCATTACGCTTTGGACTTTAGGTAGACAGCAACAATGACAGAAAATATCCCGCCAGTTGAAAATAACCAAGATTCCGGTCAGACCACCACCGAGGTGCATCAGACGGTAACCGTGCCCGCTGAATTAATAGGCAGCCGTTTGGACCAAGCAGCCGCCGAGCTGTTTACCGGTTTCTCACGCTCGCGTTTACAGACGTGGATCAAAGATGGTTCGTTGACCGTAAATGGTAAGGCGGTAAAAACTCGAGAGAAGTTATTTGGTGGCGAAGAACTTGTGCTAGACGCTCAACTTGAAGAGCAGGGCGACTGGGAGCCTGAAGCTATTGATCTTGATATTGTCTACGAGGACGAGTCCATACTGGTTTTGAACAAGCCCACGGGCCTGGTTGTTCATCCTGGCGCAGGTAATAGCACGGGTACTTTATTGAATGCTTTGTTGCATCACATTCCAGGTTTGGTCAATGTCCCTCGAGCTGGCATTGTTCATCGTCTCGATAAAGACACAACAGGGTTGATGGTTGTCGCTAAGACATTGGAGGCTCATGCCGATCTAGTGATTCAGCTGCAAGAGCGGACCATGGGGCGTGAATACGAAGCCATCACCCAGGGCGTTATGACCGGTGGCGGTAAGGTCGAGGCGCCAATCGGCCGCCATCCCCGCCAGCGAGTAAAAATGGCAGTGACACCGTTCGGTGGTAAAGAAGCGGTTACTCATTATCGTGTGCTCAAGCGTCTCGATGCCTTTACGCACATTCGCTGTAAGCTCGAAACTGGCCGCACCCATCAAATTCGTGTGCATATGGCCCATATCGGCTACCCTTTGGTCGGTGATGCAACTTATGCCGGTCGTTTTAAAGTCCCTAAAGGTTTGGATCGTGAGTTTATTGAGTATTTACGCAACTTCCCTCGCCAAGCCCTTCATGCCGCTCAGCTAGGGTTAACGCACCCCGTAACGGGTGAGTTTATGGAGTGGCAAGTTGAATTGCCTAAAGACTTTTTAGATCTACTGAATCGTTTGAAAAGTGCTCAGCGACGAGCTCGGCTATAATTTTTTAAACAATGCATTTTTAAATAAGGTCTAGCTACATGATTATTCGTCCGCAAATCGATCGGTTGCCAACTTCAGTTGGCTTGGCCGTCAGTACTCGATTGCCAGATGTTCGAGAGCAGTACGGATACAGCAAAGCCCCTTACGATGCTAATAACTTAGCCCTTCATGTGGGTGACGATAGCGCCAATGTCGAGCGTAACAGAGCGGGCTTTCTCGCCGAGCTTAAAGCTTCTGGCGCGGATAACGCGCAGTGGTTAAACCAAGTTCATGGCAGTAATATAATTGAGGCCGGAAGTTCGGACCAAGTACCAACAGCCGACGGTTGCTTTAGTTTCACCAAAGGCATGGCCTGTGCGGTATTGACCGCTGACTGCCTACCTATATTACTGTGGGACTCTAAAGGCGGCCAAGTTGCGGCTGTGCATGCTGGCTGGCGAGGCTTGGCCTCTGGGGTGATCGCAAAGGCAGTCGAAACTTTTCCCAGAAATATGATGGTCGAAGCTTATTTAGGGCCGGCGATAAGCCAACCTTATTTTGAGGTGGGCATAGACGTTGTCGAAACCTTTTTTGAATCAGCGCGTAGTCCGGTGCATTTGGACGCTATCACCGCCGCTTTTCGCCCTGGAGTGCGTAGCCCATTGAAATATCAGGCGGACCTCTACGCCTTGGCCCGAGCAGAATTAGATGAGCTGGGTGTCGTCTCTATTGCGGGCGGCAGTGATTGCAGTTTTAGTAATAGAGAGCATTTTTACTCTTATCGCCGCAGTCAAAAATCGGGAAACCCCGCCACCGGCCGAATGGCTTCTTTGATCTGGCTCAAATAAAAATTGTTTCGGCTGGTGATTATCGGCGAGTTACATCGCTCCCCATTGAATTTCATCTCTTCTATCCCAATCTAAATAATACGGCGTTAAAAGCTTGAGCTTTAACGGCCGTCATTAATGAGAATAACCCATGCTTGAAATCAAGGTGGGTTAACATTGGCAAGGCGCAAGCTTGCCCGACTCTACAGAGGTCTTTATGCGATTTGATCGTTTAACCAATCAATTACAAACTGCTTTATCCGATGCCCAGTCTTTGGCTGTCGGCAGCGACCACTCTCAGCTTGAAGCTGTGCATTTGTTGAGCGC
>Ga0105358_10001700_pt1 | contig 11725 bp, 8 predicted proteins | sample GOMGulsemesocosm_5_FD_83509 | JGI IMG/M metagenome (GOLD analysis project Ga0105358, IMG submission 83509) | Methane-oxidizing microbial communities from mesocosms in the Gulf of Mexico - GOM15C Gulf of Mexico | ecosystem: Environmental > Aquatic > Marine > Cold seeps | place: Gulf of Mexico...
CATCCCAACCTTTACCTTCTTCACCCAATATTTTTGCTGCTGGCACTCGGCAATCATCAAAAAACATTTCGTATTGTTCATAACCTAAATTACTGACACAAGTAGGACCTTTACGGATAACTAAACCCGGCGTATTAGTATCAACCAAAAAGGATGTTACTTGGTTACGTTGACGACCTTTAACTTCAATAACATCAGTTACCGCAAAGACGATGGCAAAATCAGCATCTCCTGCATGGCTAATAAAATGCTTTGAACCATTGATAATAAAATCATCTCCATCTCTGACTGCTTTTGTTCTAATACTTGCAGCATCAGAGCCAGCATCTGGTTCAGTCAAGGCAAAGCAATCAACTTTGTCACCTCGAACACAGGGTAGTAAATACTCTTCAATTTGCTCCCCTTTACAAGCCATCAAGATTTTACTTGGTCTTGCTACGTAAACGTGTAAAGCCCAGCCGACTTTTGATAACTCACGCTCTATTATTGCTTGAGAAACATAATCAAGACCTGGTCCGCCAACGCTTTCAGGCATATTAAAAGCATAAAACCCTGCATTTATTGCTTTATCTCGAATTTCAGCAGCCAATTCTGCAGGAACTTTTCGAAGTCGTTCAACTTCAGCTTCATGCGGTAACAACTCTTTTTCAACGAAGCTATTCACTGCTTCGATTAACATTTTGTGTTCTTCAGTCAGTTGAAAATCCATCAAACTTCCCCTTAAATCTGGTATTAATATATAAATTTATGTTGCTAATGACCTTTCCACTGAGGATCTCTACGTTCAAGGTAGGCTTTTGCCCCTTCAGTCGCATCCTCACTGGCAAGCATTTTTTCAAATTCAGGCCACTTACCTGCCCTTAAATCTTGATAACACTCAGCAAAAGATAAAGTTTCCGTTTTACTAACAACTTCTTTGATTGCCGCTACAGAAAGTGGTGCTGAATTCATAACTTTATGTGCTAATTCACGTGCATGCTCTAATAATGATGCTTGCGGTACCACTGAATTAACCAAACCAAGATCTGCTGCATCAGTTGCTGATAAGCGCTTACCTGTAAGTAAAATCTCCATTGCCTTAACTCTCGGCATTATTTTAGGAAGTACGAAAGTAGCAATATCAGGAGCGACTCCAACTTGTGCTTCTGGTAACCAGAACTGTGCATTATCAGCAGCCACAACAAAATCTGCATTTAGTAACATTTCAAAACCTGCGCCTAATGCATAACCATTGACGGCACATATAACAGGCTTAAGTAAGTTACTCATCTCTGGAAAACCACCAAAACCGCCTTCACCAAAGTCTCCTGTGTACTCTTCACCATCAGCAATCGCACCTAAATCCCAACCACCACAGAAAAACTTTTCACCAGCCCCTATAAGAATGGCAACACGTAATTGTGGATCATCTCTAAATTCGGCAAACACTTTACCCATTTCTCGACTCAACTTTGCATCAATGGCATTTCCCTTCGGCTTATCAAGTACAATTTCCAGTATTTGACCATTACGGTTTATATGTAAAAAATCAGACATAGTATTTCTCCAGTTTCAAATTGTTATTTATCGGTTATTGCCAAAATTAGTAAGATTAAATTATTCAGATATGCTTAACAAAGCATCTGCAGCAACCACGCCATTGCCTGAAGCCTTAATCATTAATGGGTTTATATCTAGTTCACTAATCTTATTAGCATTTTCTTCAACAAAATGAGCAACAGATATAATTGCATCTGCGGCTGCATCTAGGTCTGCTTTTGGACGACCTCTAAATCCATTGAATAGTGCAGCACTACGTAACCTTTGCAGCGCATCAATCACTTCCTCTCGACTTACGGGTAATAAGAGTGAGCGGCTATCTCGCATTAACTCCACTAAAATACCACCAGCGCCAATCACAAGATAAGGACCAAATTGTTCATCTCGAACTACCCCAATAATAATTTCAGCAACCACCTCATCAACCATCTCTTCAATTAGAAATCGTGTTGATAAATGCGACATGCTATTTACAGCCTGAGTCACTTCCTCAACCGATTTTAAATTAAGTTTTACAGCACCCATTTCAGTTTTATGTGCCACACCTAATGCTTTGGCGACTAAAGGAAACTGTAAATTTTCGGTCGCCGAGGCCACTTGATCTCCTGAATTTATAATGTTGTTTCTTGGTACCGCTAAACCATAATCTGAAATTTTTTGCTTAGCTTCAGCTTCATCTAATAACTTAACTGACAATTCATTAGTCTGTGCCTGAGGTTGCAATAGTGGAGCGGGAAGTGGTTCTTGCCATGCCTTACCTATATCTGCTGCCGCTTTTAAACCTTCAATACCTGCATTTACCCCTGACAATGGGACAATGCCTTTAGACATTAAAAACTTTGCTGTTTTTTCTGGCATACATTCTGGCATAGTCGCTAACACAGCAACTTTTGCACTTGTTCGTGATACGGCATCAATAATGGCCTGCTGAGCTGGCATCCAATCTTTATCAGTACACCTATCTTCACGAGGGTAATCAAAAATACATATCGAAATGTCAAAAGTTTGTTCTATAAAAGCAGTATAGGTTTCAGTTAACCTTTCACTATCGAGCCAGTCAAACAATTGATAATCAAATGGATTTGAAACAGTTACTAGTTCATGAACCGTTTTTTGAATGTTAGCCTTATGTTCAGCTGGTAGCTCAGTAAGCTCGAACGGTGCGTTATCTAACGCATCTGCAACAAGCGCTCCATCTCCTCCAGAGGGACTCATTGCTGATAATTTATAACCAGGTAACACTCCATGAACATGCAGTACTTTCAATGCTTCTATTAAGGCTTCCATTGAATACACTCGGCCTACGCCATTACGAGTAAAGAGTGCATTCACTAAATCATCAGTCCCTGCTAAGGATGCAGTATGAGACATTGTAATTTTTTGTGCTGCGTCTGAACGGCCTGACTTTATTGCCACAACTGGCTTGCCTAATTCACGAGCAAACCTTACTGCTTTTTCAAATGAAACGGGGTCACTAATTCCTTCAATATAGAGCCCTATCGCAGTAACAGTATCTTGCTTGGCAAATTCTCGAATGGCATCGTGTAGATCAAATTTCACTTTATTACCAAGTGAAACAATATAACTAACGGGAAGACCTCGTTGTTGCATTGTTAAGTTAACAGCAACATTAGACGATTGAGTAATAAGTGCTACACCGCTCTCCACTTTTTCACCGCCATGCTGATCTGGCCAAAGTACGGCTTGGTTTGCATAATTAATTAAACCATAACAATTTGGCCCCAAAAGCGGCATATCCCCCGATGCTTGTAACAGCTCTTTTTCTAGCAACTGTCCTTCTTCGCCTGATTCAGAAAAACCTGTTGCATAACAAATAGCCCCTCCAGCTCCGATTGCAGCAAGCTCTTCAACTACTGATATGGTTAAGTTTCTATTGACAGCAACATAGGCCACATCAGGAGCTGAAGGTAAATCTTTAACTGAACGATAAACATCGAGGCCAGCAACCTGCTCTTTTTTCGGATGTACAGGCCAAAGTTCACCTGTATACCCTGAGTTACGACACTGAGTGATAACCTCTTCAGCTTCTCTCCCCCCAATGATGGCGATACTACGTGGTTGCAGCAAACGAGCAAATGACATAATTTTTATCCTGACTCTACTAAACATTAAAATATAATTTGGTATCTGGGTTAACTTCTATCTTGCAAAGCTATAGTTTTTTTGGCTCAAAATTTCAGTTCTATCCATTAAAGCCTACGATGCACTTTCCCAGTAACGAAACCATATTAATCAAACTACAAAACCAATAAGTTGCATTTTCTGACAAAATAGATACAATTTTCGACATAGAGATTTGTTAAAGTGCATGGTTATTAAAAATTGCAGCTCAATTAATTGCCAAAAAATTATTTTTGAACCTCGGCAACCAGTCGTATTTAATGTCGAAATAACTATAAGGTAGAACATTGCTATGAAGCATTACTGTTACTTGCTGTTACCAGAATTTAGCAATTTGTGTTTGTTTAATTCTATTGAGCCCTTACGTGCAGCCAATAGCTTTATTGAGGGTCCTGGCTATAAATGGTCTTTAATTTCGATGGATGGAAAGTCTGTCACCAGCTCAAGTGGGTTTGAGATGCAGGTAAGCTCCTGCGTTGAAAACATGCTGGAATTAGAAAAACCAGACGTTTTGATCGTACTCGCAAGCTATAATTACCAACGACATAGCACCGCGGCAGTGATTAATAAGTTACGCCAATTGAAAAATCATATAAAGATGATCGGCGGACTAGACTCTGGCAGCTATCCACTAGCTAAGGCAAAATTACTTGATGGTTATAAAGCCACTGTTCACTGGGCCGAACTTGAAACTTTCAGCGAGAAGTTTCGTCAAGTTGAAGTTTGTAATAATCGCTACGTAATTGATCGAAATCGCATAAGCTCCGGTGGTGCCACCACAGCTCTTGACTTAATGCTATCTATCATTAGTGAGGATTTTGGTAAAGAAATAGCCATCGCCGTTTCTGATTTATTAATTTTTGACACTGAGCGTTCGGGAAATACACCACAACGTGAACACGTTCCTGCGATGATAGAGAATCAAACACCGCGTCTTGCTCGAGCCATAAAGCTGATGGAACGTAATATCGAAACTCCCTTAACAGCGGCTCAAATCGCCGAACAAACTTTTATTTCTCAACGTCAACTAGAGCGTGATTTTAAGAAAATATTAGACAACAGCATAGAGGGGTATTACTCCAGATTACGTATCATGGTTGCAAAAGGTTTATTAACTGAAACTAGCTTGAGTACTACAGAAATTGCGATAAGAGCCGGGTATAGCTCTCGCGCTTCTTTTAATCGTTCATATAAGCGAATATTAGGGAAGACTCCAACCGAAGAAAGAAAAAATAGCAATACTTAAGATAAGCCTTGCAAACAGTTAGTGACTAAAGCGTTTACCCAACATTGACAAATTTTAGCTGCTTCATCGGGAGAAAAGTTCTTGGGATTTAACGACCATTCTAACCATAACCCATCCATCAAAGCCGAAAGACCGATGGCCGCAAGTCGAATATTAACATTGCTAAGGCTTAACTCATCTGCCACCTCTGTCATTAGCATTTCGAGTGTTTTGATTACCCTATTATTCACCTCATTACGTAATACTTCTATCTCAGTGGATTGCTTACTTAACCCCCAAAAAACTAACCAAATCATTAAGTAATCTTCATCAAGCACTGGTTTTCGAAAGCTAACATCAATGAATAATCGCAATTTATTCAGTGCTGACGGATCATCAGCTTGCTCTAGCGATTCATTAATACGAGAGTAGATATTACGTGTTAAATAACGGTATGCTTCAGTCAGCAGCTCTTCTTTCCCTGCAAAGTGATGAGTTACCAACCCCGTGGAAACACCTGCTTCATGACAAACTTTACGTAAAGAAAGTCCCGCATGCCCTTCTTTGATAATACAGCGTAACGTCGCATCAATTAATGCAATTCGCCTTTTATCTGGGTCTAAACGAGCTCCTGACTCTGGAAGTGTTTCAAATAAACGTTTCATTGAAATAATTTAATCTCCAAATTAATTACATCTCGACAGTGTACTTAACATTATAATTAATATGCGAAAAAATAAAAATTTAAATAAAAAGCAAAGTCACTGTTGTACACTCGTATAGTAACATGCTAGTTTAATATAACAAACCAATTTACTAATAAGATGTAGGCAAGCTAGCGTCATAATTCGTTAATGATAAAAGGCCTGTTCATCAAAAATTTTTAACTTGCTATTATACGATCGTATAATAAGTTATTTTTCGCCCTGCTATTATACGATTGTATAACAACAGAGCAAAAAACAAATTAAAGAGGAAATATCATGACAACAAAGAAAATAGATGAACTCACATGTGGACAAGCATTGGTCAAACTGCTTGAAGCTTATGATGTTGACACAGTATTTGGTATCCCTGGGGTGCATACTCTAGACCTTTATGACGGTTTGAGCGGTAGTACTATTAATCATGTTTTAACAAGACATGAGCAAGGTGCAGGCTTTATGGCCGATGGTTATGCCCGTATTACTGGTAAGCCCGGAGTGTGCTTTACCATTACTGGTCCTGGCGTCACTAATGTTGCTACTCCAATCGGCCAAGCCTATGCGGACTCTATTCCTATGCTAGTAATCAGTAGTGTAAACAGGGTTCGTTCTATGGGCAGAGGTCGTGGTGAGTTACACGAAACAACTAACCAACGTGCAATGATAGCCCCAATAACAGCCTTCAGTGCTACTGCTTTTTGTCCAGATGAAGTGCCTGCTTTAATTGCAAGAGCTTTTAGTATTTTCAATAGTGAACGACCACGACCCGTATTTATTGAACTGCCGCTTGATATTATCAATGCGGCAGTAAGTGACAACTGGCCTACGACTGCGGTTCAGTTAGCATCAAGACCAGCCCCACAGTTTTTCGCAATTGAACAAGCAAAACAATTATTAGCTGAAGCAAGAAAACCAGTGATAGTTGCTGGTGGCGGTGCAATTAATGCGGGATATGAGCTACAACAATTATCAGAAAAGCTTGGTGCGCCTGTATTTACTACTGTCGCAGCTAAAGGACTATTGCCTATTAATCATCCTCTTTATGCTGGTTCTATATTATGTGTTGAGCCTACTTGGCAATATATAGCTGATGCAGATGTTGTTTTAGCTGTGGGTACTGAATTGGCAGAAACCGATATGTGGCGAGAAAAGCTTCCTTTAACAGGGAAATTAATACGTGTAGATATAGATCCAGAGAAAATGAACGACTTCTACTTAGCCGATTTGCCAATTATTGCCGACGCGGCAACGGCCGTTAAAACACTTAACACTGTATTATCAGAATACACAAACAACACAGCGAGCAAAACTCAATCTGACCTTATAGCACTAAAGAAGCAAATTGATTCTGATATAGCGCCACTTCAACTTACCCATAAAAGAGTTCTTGATGTGGTAAAAAAAGAGATACCAGATAATGCTTTCATTTCAGCAGACATGACTCAAATTGCCTACACTGGCAACTATTTATATCAAGTTAGCAGTCCTCGTTCTTGGTTACATCCTACAGGATACGGTACATTAGGTTATGCCTTACCAGCGGCAATTGGTGCAAAGTTCGGCGCACCTGATAGACCTGGTTTAGTTTTTGCTGGTGATGGAGGAATTCTATATACCATTCAAGAACTAGCAACTGCCACTGAAGAATTAACATCTCCTTTAGTTATTTTATTGTGGAATAACGATAGTTTAGGCCAAATTCGTGACGACATGATTGCACAAGGCATTGAAGCCATTGGCGTCAATCCCAAAGCCCCTGATTTTATAAGCATTGCAACCGGTTTTGGTTGTAATACTGCCAAGCCTAACTCACTAACATCACTCGAATTAAGCTTAATTCAAGCTTTTGATTTTAACGGTGTGACTTTAATACAAATGAACGAAAATTGTGTCATAGCCTAATCATTAACCAATAGGAATAATTAAGATGAAATACTCAAATTTAACAACCCGCATTGGTGGTGATTCAGCAGATGCTTGGCAAATTCTCTACCGCGCAATGGATCGGCAAAAAGCTGGTGATGATGTAATAATTTTAGCTGTAGGAGATCCAGATTTTGATACACCACAACCTGTTATAGATGCAGCAATAAACGGTTTGCAAACTGGTGCTACACATTACACTGATGTAGTTGGTGATACTGAACTAAGAACTATCATCGCGCAATGGCATAGCAAAACAACGGGACAAGTAGTAACTAACGAACAAGTCGTGGTTACGAATGGAGCTCAATGCGCATTATTTGCAGCAGCCCAATGTATCATGGAGCCTGGCTCTGAAGTTATTATTCCTGAGCCAATGTATACCACTTATGAAGCGCTTTTCAACGCCACAGGAGCTACAGTTGTTAAAGTACCAATGCGACCCGAAAATGATTTTCAAGTACTACCTGAAGACATCGCAGCGGCAGTGACCGACAAAACATCCGCTATCTTAATAAATAGCCCTAATAACCCAACTGGTGCTGTCTTTCCACGTGATACTATATTGGCGGTGGCTGAAATATGTAAGCGTCATGATCTATGGCTTATTTCAGATGAGGTCTATTCAACGGTAACTTTTGGCACTGAGCATTTTAGCCCATGCTCTTTACCTAATATGGCTGAACGCACGATCACCATAAACAGTTTATCTAAATCTCATGCTATGACTGGCTGGAGATTAGGCTGGGTGGTATGCCCAAAAGAAATGGCATTACACTTAGGAAATTTAACCCTTTGTATGTTATTTGGTAGCCCCGCATTTATCCAAGACGCGGCTAAAGTTGCACTCACAGCCGATCTACCCGAACTTGAACTAATGAGACAAACCTATCAGCGACGCCGTGATGCATTTTACAATCAATTAAAAGATATTGAAGGCATTCATTGTCATCTACCTGAGGCAGGTATGTTTTTAATGATTGATATTCGTCAAACGGGCATGTCTAGTCAGGAAATGGCGGAACTACTGTTAAATAAATTCGATGTAGCCACCTTGCCTGGCGCTGCTTTTGGCCCTTCTGGAGAAGGCCATATTAGAGTTAGTTTAGGGGTTTCTGAAGCAGAGCTAATCAAAGCAAGTAAACGTATTGCTGCCTGCATTGATTATATTGGCACTACCTCTTCTTCAATAGCACTTGGAGTTAATTAATGATTAATTATCCAGCATTATATATCAATGGAGATTGGGTAAACTCAAGCAGTGAACAATACTCTTTAGTAATAAATCCAGCTACAGAACAACCTATTGCCAAAGTTGTGTCAGGTAACCGTGATGATGTGAATCACGCTGTTTACTCTGCAAAGCAAGCTTTTCCTACTTGGTCTGCTACTACAGGCGCTGAAAGAGCACGATATCTTTCAGCATTAGCTCAAAAGTTGACAGAAAGGGAACTGGAACTTGCTGAGCTTATATCGTCTGAATTAGGTATGCCTAGACATTTAGCCTTAGACATTCAAGTTAGAGGACCTATAGAAGGTATAAAGTCATACATTGAATATGCACATTTAATGGATAAAAATGAACAATTGGGTAACTCCCTCATTGTGAAAGAAGGCATTGGTGTTTGCGCATTAATTTGTCCATGGAATTACCCTTTACATCAAATCATAGGAAAAATTGCCCCTGCCATTGCTGCTGGCTGTACCATGATAGTAAAACCTAGTGTTGAAGCACCACTGAGTGCATTTATATTAGCAGAAATTTGCACAGAAATAGGCCTTCCTGCTGGAGTATTAAATATTGTCATGGGGCCAGGTAGAGAAATCGGCGACGCACTTTGTACTCATCCATCAGTGGATATGGTGTCTTTTACAGGCTCAAACCAAGTGGGAATCAGTGTAACAAATGCAGCGAGTACATCCGTGAAACGGGTTTGTCTTGAGTTAGGTGGAAAATCAGCCTTTATTATTACTCAAGATGCTGATATTGAGGCTGCTGTACAGTTTGGTGTTACAGATATTATGTGTAACTCTGGACAAACATGTACTGCATTAAGTCGAATGTTGGTGCCCCGAACACACTATGAACAAGCAATTGAAGCTGCAAAACTTGAAGCTGAGCGTATTTGTGTAGGCAGCCCTGAAAATGATAAAACCTTCATGGGTCCATTAGTATCAAAACAACAACAAGAAACAGTGCTTGCTTATATTAAAAAAGGAATTGATGAGGGAGCTCGATTAATCACAGGCGGAACAGATAAACCTGAAGGGTTAGATGAAGGTTACTTTATAAAACCAACCATTTTTGCCGATGTAAATAACAGCATGTCCATTGCTAAAGAAGAAATTTTTGGCCCTGTACTCTGCATGATACCTTTCGACACGATAGCAGATGCTATAGAGGTTGCGAATGATAGTATATTTGGTTTATCTGGTGCAGTCTGGGCAGGCAATAAAGAACAAGCAATAGATATCGCAAAACGCCTGAAAGCGGGGCAAGTATTCATAAACGGCGCTGAATTTAATTATAGAGCTCCTTTTGGAGGCTATAAACAATCAGGCAACGGACGGGAATGGGGCGAGGAAGGTTTGAAAGAGTTTATCGAAATTAAAGCTATTCAAATTTAATGTGAGATGGCAATGAATATTGTCATCATCAAATATGAATATAAAAGGCTTAATAGGTTGAGCAAAAATAGCCCCTAAGTCTGTTATTAATCAATAAGTTTGATTTTAATCAAAATAAGCGAGTAGCATGCCACTTCTACCCTTATTAGCTTAACGATCAAATCCTAATTTCAGGTGTTAAAAATGTTAGATAATTCGATAAAACAAGAGCAACAAACTGATAAGAAAATAAACGATACATGGGCATTATTGCTGAGTATTGGTGTTTTTCTTACTGTAAACAACCTGATTTATAATGTTCTTTTTATTATTTTGGGTTCAGCAGCCGATCTGAAAGGTTATTCAGAACAACAAATAGGCTTTTTAGGTACAACCTATTTGATTGGACAAACTATCGCAAATCTTTCCAGTGTTCTTTGGGTAAGAAAGCTGAATTGGAAATTAATGATTGGCCTTGCAACAATTGCCTCAATAATATCCTTATATGCAGCCGCTTTCGTTGACTATAATGGCTTTTTAATTTTATTGACGATTACGGGCTTAGCCTGCGGTACCGCTCAAGCCTGTGTAATGTGCTGTATCAGTGGCTTGAAAGATCCTTCTAAAGCTTACAGTTTAGGCCTAGGTTTACAAGTGATTGTAGCTGGTGCTGTTATATACTTTCTACAACTTCATGTTACCCCAAATTATGGTTATTCGGGTTTGCTATATACTATTGCTGCCCTATTTGCTTTATCACTCCCTTTCCTTATCACCATGCCTAGCACTGATGATAGAAGCACCACTCCGATGCATAATTTGACAGAAAAGCACAATACCTCTAGAGCTGTATCTATCCCTTCAGTTATTGCCTTGGGTGGTATTGCTATCTACTTTATAGGTCAAACTGGTATTTGGGGATTTTTAGAGCGTATAGCTGTATCAAAAAATATGGATAACGAGTTTATTGGTATTGTCCTAGGTGCGGTTTTAGTACTTTGCTCTTTAGGTGCATTTTTAGCCATAAAAGTAGGAAGTCGTTTTGGTATAGTTAAACCAATGATGTTTGGTATCGGCTTATTCTTCATCTCGCTTGGATTGTGGGTTATTAGTGACAATAAATGGCTCTATGCACTATCAGCACTTATCTATGCCAGCGCATGGAATTTTTGTTTGCCATATCAATTATTAGCCGTTAATAAAACAGACAAAGACGGTAGATATGCCGCGATGATCCCTGCCTTTCAATCCATTGGTGGCGCTGTCGGTCCGGCAATGGCTGGCATTCTAATTTTTGAGGGAAGTTTTAATTACGTCTATTTATTAGCCATATTTACAACATTGATAAGTTTAGTGATCTTTTGGATAGTCAGCAAGAAACATAGTGCAGAAACAATAGCTGATGCGAGTGTAATTATAGAAGGTAGCTTATCAATAGATTAGAGTTAATAACCCCCAACAACAATAGCTCTCTCTCTAGAGTACATTTATACCAATTGAAATAATGAATCAACCAACTTAGAGTTACGTAGCGAGCTTAGAACAAACAAAATGAGTTAAACATAGTTATTCTATATTTCATTCA
>Ga0105358_10001703_pt1 | contig 11711 bp, 10 predicted proteins | sample GOMGulsemesocosm_5_FD_83509 | JGI IMG/M metagenome (GOLD analysis project Ga0105358, IMG submission 83509) | Methane-oxidizing microbial communities from mesocosms in the Gulf of Mexico - GOM15C Gulf of Mexico | ecosystem: Environmental > Aquatic > Marine > Cold seeps | place: Gulf of Mexico...
CATTTCAATCGCGTGTGCGTCGTCTTCTGCCAGTAAATCACTCAAACCAGAAGTACGGGCGTGCATTTCCGCACCACCCAACTCTTCTTCCGCAGAAATTTCGCCGGTAGCCGCTTTCAATAAAGGGGGGCCTGCTAAATAAGCACGGGCCTTACCGCGCACCATAATCACATAATCAGACATTCCCGGAATATAAGCGCCACCCGCCGTTGAAGCGCCATGTACCACCGTTATTTGCGGAATACCGGCGGCCGACGAACGCGCTTGAGTCATGAAACGGTGGCCCGCACGATTAAACCCCAAATGCTGAAGAAATAGATTGCCGCCACCACTTTGCACCAAACAAAGAAAGGGCAATTTTGAATGACTGGCAATATCCTGTGCGCGTCTTAATTTGTCGTAAGACTGTGGCATATTAGTACCACCCTTAATCGCCGCATCATTGATATAGACCATGCAACGGGTGCCTTCAACGAAACCAATACCGACGATAATACCTGCGCCATAAACATTTTTATCGCCATCGTCATCGTGCTGCGCGTACCCCGCCAGCGTACTCAGCTCAATGAAGCTTGAACCCGGATCTAATAATAAAGCCAGTCTATCTCTAGGCAATAATTGCCCACGTTTTTTGAATAGCTCACGTTTTTTATTCGACGCCGCGTGCACACGACTTTCTAGTTCGTTGATGTGTTCGCTTAGGCCTAATAAATCCTGCCTATTTTTTTTAAACGACTCACTTTGCGAATTAACTTTAGTTTGAAAAATACTCATTGTGCTTAACGCCCTATTTGAGAAGGGTGAATGTGCATTTTTTTCGAAATAATTTCCAGCATGATTTCGTTAGCTCCCCCACCGATAGAACATAAACGTGTATCACGGAAAATACGGCTAATCAGGTTATCCCACATAAAGCCTTGACCGCCCCAATACTGTAGACAAGCCGATGGAATCGTTTGCCCCAAGGCACCCACCTTAAATTTAGCCATCGAGGTCAACATATCAACGTCTTCGCCATTGATATATTTTTCACAGGCTAAATAAATCAGCGCACGCACCGCTTGAATTTCGGTTTGCATTTCAGCGAGTTTGAAATAAACCTCTTGATTAGCCAATAAGGGCTTGCCGAAGGCTTTACGTTGCTTGGTGTACTCAATCGTAATATCCACCGCATCTTGCACTTGGCTAAGGTACTTGGACATCACAAACAGGCGTTCCTCTTGGAATTGCTTCATTTGATAAATAAAACCCTGACCTTCTTCACCAATTCTATTGCTAACCGGTACCCGTACATCATCAAAATAAAGCGGCGCAGTATCTGAACTATGCGCGCCTAATTTTTTCAGGCTTTTGCCACGGGTAACGCCTTTGGCATCCAGTGGCACAATAATCAGTGACTTATTTTTATGCGGCCCTGCTTCACCACCGGTATTACATAACAAACACACCCAATCCGCCTGAGTAGATGTTGTAATCCACATCTTACTGCCGTTGATCACGTATTCATCACCCACTCGACGCGCTTCGGTCTTAATAGAGGCAACATCAGAACCCGCACCCTCTTCACTGACCCCGATACAACCCACCGAATCACCGGCAATCGCCGGCATCAAGTAATTACGTTTGAGTTCGTCGCTACCAAAATTGGCCAACGCCGGGGTACACATATCCGTTTGTACGCCAATCGCGGTTGATACCCCAGAACATTTGATGCGTCCGACTTCTTCGGCAAACACCACCACATAGGAATAATCCAGTGCCTGTCCACCCAGCGCTTCAGATCGGTTGATACCTAAAAATCCAGCATCGCCCATTTTTTTGAATAGCTCATGCGCGGGAAATATGCCCGCATCCTCCCACTCATCCACATAGGGGTTAATCTCTCTATCGACAAACTTCGCAACCGAATCACGAAGCATATTGTGCTCTTGGGTAAATATCATTGCTAACGCTTCCTTTATTAATATTTAGACGCCTGTAGTATAAACAAAATAAAGTATAACTAACAACTGTTAGTTTCCCCTAAGAAGGTATATATTTAAGGCCTATCTGATAACTAAATTCATTGGGAATAAACATCGTGTATCAATCAATTTATAAGCAAGACCTTTTTCAACATAAAGTTATTATTATTACTGGAGGCGGCAGTGGAATCGGCCGTTGCACCGCGCATGAACTAGCCTCACTCGGTGCGAAGGTTATTATTCTCGGCCGTGACTTGAATAAATTAGAAACCGTTGCCAACGAATTAGCTAAAGACGGTTATCAAGCCGATTTTTACAGTACGGACATACGTGATTCGGCGACGATCAAAGAAACCCTACTCGACATTATCGATAACCACGGCCGAATAGACGGTTTAGTAAATAATGCCGGCGGACAATTCCCTTCCTCGCTGGACAATATCAGCGATAACGGTTGGAATGCAGTCATACGCAACAACCTAAACGGTGGTTTTTTTATGATGCGTGAAGTGTACAACCTGTACATGAAAGAACACGGCGGCGCTATCGTAAATATCGTCGCCAGCGTCGGTTACGGCATGCCACATATGGGTCACACCGGAGCCGCTCGCGCAGGCATGATGAACCTAACTCAAACGGCAGCACTGGAATGGGTGCATTCAGGCGTTCGTGTTAACGCCATCGCCCCCGGTTCAGTTGCCTCGAGTGGGATGGAAACATACCCCGATGATTTCAAGAAAATTCTTAAAAAACGTCGTGATCAAGTACCGATGAAACGTCAAGCGACTGAAGCTGAAATTTCATCCGCTATCGCCTATTTATTATCTGATGGGGCGGCTTATATCACCGGCCATACAATGGATGTAGATGGCGGTTTACCGTTAGCAAAAGAAAACTGGCCAGTGCCCTCTCACGACAATTGTAAAGCCTTTAATGGCTTTCATCTGTATAAGGAACCTGAGTTTTTATCGAGCAAATAAGGGTATAACTTAGTTGTTGCTGAGGCTCGCTAGGTAAACAATCAAGTTTATTTATGCCGGCGTATTGAATTAGGTAGCCTTTCATCAACACAGTATTTATGCTTCATAGATACTGTGTTTAAACGAATTAAAAACATTATTATTGAACAATAGCTGGCTAAAAAGAAGCCTGCCACACCTTCATCTTCTTCATTAAATAGGAAGATTTTTGCGAAAACTCCTCGCTCAGACCCATCAATTGATTGACCTTTTCCTTTTCACCGAGCAATGCTAAGCTTAGTATTTCTCCGGCCGCTAGGTGAAATTCGGTGTGTAGTTGAAGAATCTCGACGTAATAAGGTGATTCTTTCCCTGAAGTTTCAATTCTTTCGTGCAGCCATTTACCAAAAGAGAAATCCCCCCCCGCTCTTACTTTTCTCGGTGTCGATTCACTCACACCCGAATAAACTGCCGCTCTAAGCTTTTGTTTCCATATGCCGAGCACAAATATCGCCTTATCAATTTCATCATGTACACTCATTCAACAACTCCATTTAATTAATTGCTGGGGTAACGACTCAACATCACAGTAATGAAAATATAGCAGATATTTTTGATAATTCAGCTTAGTTACATGCAAAATTAGCAACTGTTATTAACACCCTTCACCCACATTAACAACTGCCCGTTTAAGCTGAAAAGCAACTCCAATAAACCAAGGGTTTAGAAATAAATCGGTAAAAAAGAAGTCAGCCAGGAAGACGGGTTATCGAACAAGAAGTGTCGAAAGAGGAGGTATCACGTGAAGATAACAATACGCCCACGATTAAGTGGGCGTATTGGCAGAATAAAAGCTAGAAACTAGCGCTTATTGATAAGCGCTGAAGTCTGGCTTTCTTTTTTCTAAGAAGGCGTTCGCACCTTCAAGCTGCTCACCTGTTTCAAAATAGTTCGGCGCAACATCAGCAATAACATCCGTCATATCTTTACCTAACACTGGCTCAGCTTGGTCATAGAAAGAACGTTTCAGTAATTTCAAGCAAGTTGGGCTTAACGCGAGGAATTCATCAGCCCATTTTTTCACTTCAGCATCAAGTTCAGCCATAGGAACAACGGCATTAACGAGTCCCCAATCCATAAATGTTTGTGCTGGGTAACGACGTGCAAGCATCCACATTTCACGGGCGCGTTTTTGGCCAATAATATTCGCCGCTTGAGAAACGATATAACCACAAGCAGGTGAACCAACACGCACACCATTTTGACCCATAATTGCGTGATCAGCAGCAATGGTAATATCACAGAAGTAAGCAATATGGTTACCAGCACCAATGGCATAACCGTTTACACGACAAATAACGGGCTTTGTGCACGCCAATAGTTGGTGGTTAAATTTGAAGTCTAGGTCTTTCAAGCCACTTTCAGAACTATCATCGCCTTCGCTATGACCTTTTTCCCAGTTAACGTCACCGCCAACACAAAAAGCTCTTTCGCCCACACCGGTTAATACGATAACACCAACCGCTGAATCAGCTTCTGCAGCTGCTAGCGCTGTTTCCATTTCAACGATAGTATCGCCAGTAAACGCATTTAAAACTTTAGGGCGGTTAATGGTGATTGTTGCAATGCGATCTTTTACTTCATAAAGAATATCTTCGTAGCTCATATTTTTCTCCGTACTTTTATTTAATTAATTATGTTGCAGGGGTAAACATTGGTAAGGCATTGCCTTCACCAGTATCAACAAAGGAAACTGTCACGGGCATATCGATACGTACCGAGTCCATGTCACAGTCAATAATATTGGTCATCATCGTTGGCCCTTCTTCGAGGGTCACGTATGCCATCACGTAAGGCACTTCAACGCGGCGAATAACGCTGTAGCTGTAAATCGTGCCTTTACCCGACGCTTCGACCCAAACAGTGTCATCGCTGAAACAAAATGGGCAGATAGTGCGCGGGTAATAATGGATTTTTCCACAGCCATTGCATTTTTTTAACAGTAACTTGCCTTCTGCGGTTGCATCCCAAAAAGGCTGGATTTCTACATTGCTCTCAGGAGCAGAATTATGTGGTCCTAACTGACTCATGCGTCGTCCCTCTCAAGAATTACAGTTGCACTGCCCATGCGTGTACCCAGTGATCCACCGGTTCCATGAGCGACAGCCAATTTACAGTTTGCTACTTGTACCATTGGGTGTGCCTCACCGCGTAGTTGACGCACCGCTTCTAACACCTTGGTCATACCACCACGATTAGCCGGGTGGTTATTACATAAACCACCGCCATCGGTATTGAACGGTAGTTTACCCACCCCTGAAATTAGGTTTCCATCGGCAACAAATTTACCGCCTTGGCCTTTTTCGCAAAAACCAAGATCTTCTAATGTTTCAAGAACTGTAATCGTGAACGAGTCATAAATAGAGGCGTAATCAATATCTGCCGGGGTTACTTTAGCTTCTTCAAATGCCTTAGGGCCTGACCATTTAGCACCGGTATAGGTCAAATCAATTTGACCACCAATACGGGTTTTTGGTGCTTCGCCATGACCTAAAATTCTGACGCATTTGCGCTCAAGTTTTTTAGCAATTTCAGGACTAACAATTACCAAAGCACCACCACCATCGGTGATAACACAGCAATCCATTCTATGTAATGGATCCGCAATCATCGGTGAGTTAACCACATCTTCTACGGTTAACACCTTACGAATAGCCGCACGTTCATTATGTTGAGCGTGGTGTGAAGCCGCCACTTTAATCCATGCTAGCTGCTCACTGGTGGTACCAAACTCATGCATATGACGCATTGCTGCCATCGCATAGTTATTAGTAACCGTTGAGCCATAAGGGAATTCAAAACTATTATCAGGTGCATCACCACCCCAATTACGAGGCTTGGTGCCTGTTGCCATGCCTTCTGCTTTAGGACGACCCGCCAAGGTAATAAGCGCAACATTACACTTACCCGCAGCAATAGCCGCAGCAGCATGACCAATATGTGCAACATAAGATGAACCACCTGTTTCGGTCGTATCAATATGCTGTACTTGTAACCCCATGTACTCAACCATCGACAAGCCACCTAAACCTGGCGCATCACCCGCACAATAATAAGCATCTACATCGTCTTTAGTAAGGCCAGCGTCTTCTAACGCTCCCTTAGCCACTTCCGCATGTAACTGGGCGGTACTTTTGTCAATCGCGTGGCGCGTAGGGTGTTCATACGCGCCCGCAATATAGGCTTTATTTCTAATACTCATTTAAATAAAAACTCCTTTATTTATCTATTTAATATCGCTAATTAACGGCGTGTTTTAGCGCCATATCTCTTAATTTAAATTTTTGAATTTTTCCACTGAGCGTTCTTGGTAAGTCCTCTGGTAGCTCAAGGAATTCAGGCCAATATTGCTTTGCCATTTTATTTTCTTCAAGGTAACCCACCATTTCTTTCATGGAGAATTCGGCGTCGTCTTTCAGCGTCACGAATAAACAGCCACGCTCGCCTAAACGTAGATCTGGAACGCCAACTAGCGCAGCGTCGAGTACTGCAGGGTGTTTGTAAATGAGGTTTTCAACTTCCACAACAGGCACATTTTCACCGCCGCGGATAAGAATATCTTTTGAGCGACCGGTAATACGAATAAAGCCATCTTCGTCCATACGCGCCAGATCACCGGTGTTTAACCAACCCTCGGCGTTAACCGCCTGCCTAGTTAAATCTTCACGTTTTAAATAACCACAGAAATTATAAGAACCCAGCGTTTCCACCTGACCTTCTTCGCCTGTCGGCACGACATTGCCTTCGGCATCCACTAGACGTACTTGCACACCTTTTTGCGCAACGCCATCGGTGGCATAGACTTTTTCTACAGGGTCCCCCGGTTTACAAAGCGTTACCGCAAAGTTCTCGGTCATCCCGTAAGCGCTGTAAACCTGACAATGCATTCTGTTACGTGCTTCTTCTGCGACGATTCTTGGAACAGGCGCTCCCGCAGTGACAAACATTTTAAATTGATCGGTATTAACCGTATCAAGCAGAGGTGAGTTGGTCATATCGGATAGGAATGGGGTTGATGCCATGGTGAAATGTATTTTTTCATCATGCACAATTTGAACAGCCTTATCGGCATCCCAGACGTCTTGATAGACCATTTTAGAACCCAGAAAAATAGGTACCGCAATACCCACTAAGAACCCTGTTTGATGGGCTAATGGTGAACTCATCAAGAAGTTATCCGCATCAGTTAAATCATAGCCTTCTACGAAGTTACGGGTACAAGCGAGGATCGTATTGGATATTTGCATGACCCCTTTAGGGTCACCGGTGGTGCCTGAGGTAAATAACAATTGGGTCACACAATTAGGGCCTAGCTTTCTTGCTGCAAACAGAGCATCAATACCCGCTTCTTCTTCCCATTTAGGTGTGGCTAATTTGTCTTCAAATGAACCCGGTGTGTCTTCACCACCAATCGCTAATACGTGTTGTAAATTAGGTAAGTCTGGTTGAATTTCGAGCATCATCTGCTCATGATCAAACCCTCTAAACGTTTTCGCAACGACCACTACTTTGGCTTCAGAGAAACCCAACATATACGTGAGTTCACGGTGTCTGAAAATAGGCATTAAAGGATTCATCGCCGCACCAATTCTGACCGACGCCAAATACAGTGCTAAAAATTCCCACCTATTCGCCATCTGACACGAAATAACATCCCCAGCCTCCACGTCTAACTTAATCAAGCCGACAGAAAAGCGCGTGACATAACGATCAAGTTCACTATAGGTCAACGAGCGTATACCGTTTGTTTCGCTACTATAATCAACCACCGCTATTTTATCGGGTGTATTTTGAACGTGCTGCTCAAAGTGCTCAATGAGGGTCGTCCCCCCCCAGAATCCAGCATTGGTCATTTCATCGATACGATCTTGTGAAAGAAATGGGCTTATAGGCATAACTTTTTCTCCGTAAATGAATTATAACAAGCGTTAGGTAGGACTAACTTACCATAGAAAGGTAATAAATAGGGTCTTTTTTTGGCAATTTATTCTCACAAAAAGGGCCGTGAAAAACGGCCAGCAGTACAGCCGCTAGTTAGCTCACGACTGACATACCGAAAGAAGAAACCGCCAATCAATCCGTGATGGCGGCGGCGATATGGCTAAAACAATCAGCCACCGAGTCGGTTAATAGTTGCGGCTCAGATGCATTCAATAATTCATCGACTCGCCTTTCGAGCAAGCTCTGCAGTTGATAACGCTTGCGCTGGGCTTTGATCTGCTTGACATCTCGATGCTCGGCTTGCCAAGTTACCGCCTGATCTATCGCCTCGCTGAGCCTATCAATCCCCTTGTCATCACGCGCGCACATCCGTACAACCGTGGGGTACCAGCCCTCTAAGCGGCCGCCACGCGCCGCTATTTCACCAAGCTCGGCAAAAATGATATCCGCTCCGGCCATATCATCCTTATTGACGACTAAAATATCCGCCATTTCGACCACACCCGCTTTCATACTTTGAACGGTGTCACCCGAGCCGGGTTGCATCACCAGAATAACGATATCGACTTGGTTACGAATCGCGTATTCGGCCTGACCAACCCCAACCGTTTCAAGGATCACCTCACTAAAGTTAGCATCTTCCAGCAGCTCAATTAACGCAGGAATGTTATTGCAAAGCCCATCATTGGAGCTACGACTGGGTAAGGAGCGTATATAGATATCAGGATTATCGACCAGATCGGCCATCCGTATTCTATCGCCTAAAAGCGAACCACCCGATAGGGGGCTGCTCGGGTCAATCGCCAATATCGATAGTTGCTTATCGCTATTGGCTCGGTACGCCGCTAAACGAGCAATTATTGAGCTTTTACCAACCCCTGGCGCCCCGGTTATCCCAATTCTAAGCGCTGAACAGCCAGCACCTTGGTTCGAGCTGGCCAGCACCTCTTTAACGCTGGCATTTAAGGTTTTAGTCAACCCCTGCGCGATGGCCCGTCGATTCTTCATAAGCCCCCGCAAATTTGTTCGGTATGTTCGCCTAATAAAGGCGATGGTTTATTCGGTGATCGACTATCACTCATTTTTAACGGGTTACCAATAAAGCGCATAACTCCTTCTGGAAAAGGTATCTCAACGACCATATTCTGGCTGGCGGTTAATTCGCTATCTAGCGATTTACCAAGCGTTTGCACCCCGGCGATCACAACCCCTGCAGGGTCTAATAACGACACCCAATGCTCCGCTGTTTGTTCGATAAAAAGCGATTCGATTGCCGTCACCACCAGCTCTCGATTTTCAGAACGCGCTTTTACGGTACTAAAACGTTCATCCTGCAACCATTCCTCACGCCCTACCGTTGTGGCAAATATCTGCCAAAAACGGTCATGACTTATGAACAATGCAACATGACCATCTTTTGTCGGAAACAATTGTGCTGGCACTAAGTACGGGTGCCCACCCCCTCGGTTGCGCTTGGGGTCATCACCACCATTTAGGTAATCCGCTGCCACATAATTAAGTTGAGACAATAAGGTATCGTACAAGGACAAATCAATTTGCCCACCTTTGCCGTGAATAATTTTAGCTAACAGCCCCAGGCTACCCATATTACCGGCAATGTTATCGACCACGGAGTAGCCACACTTAATCGGTGGCCCATCAGGCTCACCGGTTAACGCAATAACCCCCGCCAAGGCTTGAATAACATAATCATAGGCAGGTTTATCGGCATACGGGCCTTCTAGCCCGTAACCGGTAATTGCAAGGCAAACAATTTTATCGTTATATTGTTTAAGAGCCTCGTAAGTTAAACCCAGCTTATTAATAGCAGCAGGGCGTAAATTACAAATCAACGCATGACTATCTTTAACTAAGGCGTGTAAGGTTTGCTGCCCTTCATCGGTAGATAAGTCCACACAAATACTTTTTTTGTTACGGTTTAAACTAGCAAAATAAACGCTCTGCTCACCTATGTAACGCGACCCCATTTGACGGCCTAAGTCGCCTGTTCCCGTTTCAATTTTAATCACGTCTGCGCCCATATCAGCGAGTAACATACCGCTATAAGGCCCCGCTAGCATATGTGTGATTTCGATAATACGAATCCCCGCTAAGGGCGCATTATCATCAGCTAGTTCACTCATACCAGTAAGGAACGCACTTCTTCCAAGGTATCATCGATGGTCATATCCGAGGTAAACACCGCCGCCGCACCGCCTTCTTTCAGCGTCTCAACATCTTGTGGCGGAATCGTTCCGCCAACAAAAATCACCATATCATCCGCGCCCATTTCGCGTAATGAATCACGGGTTTGCTGTAATAAGGCTACATGACTGCCAGATAAAATACTAAGCCCCACCGCGTCCACATCTTCATCAATCGCGATACGTGCAATATAATCCGGTGTTTTACGCAAACCGGTATAAATAACATCAGCCCCTGCATCACGCAGGGCTAGAGCAATAACTTTTGCACCAGAATCATGACCATCAAGACCCGGTTTTGCGACTAAAATTCTTTTATTTTTTAACATGACCTATTCCTTATAACCCTAAAGTCTCTTCAAATTCGCCCCAAATCTTGGTGAGTGTTGCTACCATCTCTTCTACCGATGCGTAGGCATGACAACAATCCACCAAAAACGGCATAACATTCTCTGTATCGGTTATGGCCGCTTGTTGCAGGCGTTGCAAGCTTTCCGTTACCAGCGCATCATCTCGTTTTGATTTCAGCACATGATATTTCTCGGTGACTTTGCTGGCTGTCTCTGGGTCTAAACTAAAGGTTTCGCCGTGCTCATTTTCTTGATTTTCACGCCTAAACCAATTCTGTCCAACGACAACGGTTTCACCCGAATCAATTTTCTTCTTTCTTTCTAGCGCGCGCGTGGCGATCTTACCTTGAATGTAGCCTTCTTCAATCGCTTTAATAACTCCGCCATATTCATCAATTTCATCAAGAACTTTCAACGCCTCAGCTTCCATATCATCGGTTAATTTTTCAACATAATGACTGCCACCGAGTGGATCGACCGTTTTGCTAATACCACTTTCGAAAGCAATAATTTGCTGGGTACGCAGGGCAATTTCGGCGCTACGTTCAGTTGGAATTTGGAAAGCTTCATCATAAGCACAGGTGAAAATAGATTGCGCGCCACCTAAAACAGCCGCCATGGTTTCCACCGCCACCCGCACAATATTATTTTGCGGTTGCGGTGCCACTAAGGAGGAGCCTCCACAAACCACCCCAAAACGTAAACGCAATGATTTTTCATTGGTGATGCCGTAGCGGTCTTTTAACAATTTAGCCCATAGCCTACGCGCCGCTCTAAACTTACAAATTTCTTCAAAGAAATCCATATGCACATAAAAGAAGAAACTCAGACGTTGCGCTAATTTTTCAATATCGCCGCCGCGCTGTTTAAGCTCTTCCACATAAGCCAAACCATTGGCTAGCGTATAACCTAATTCTTCTACCGCAGTAGAACCGGCATCACGAACGTGCGCTCCGGCAACACTAATCGCGTTAAAACGTGGTGATTGTTCACCCGCATAAATAAGCACATCAGAAGTAAGTCGCATAGACGGCTTCACCGGAAAAATCCACGTCCCTCTCGCCACGTATTCTTTTAGAATATCGTTTTGAATGGTGCCCGTTAACTTAGCACGCGGAACCCCCAGCTTATCGGCACAGGCTAGATACATCGCATAAATAATCGCTGCGGTGCCGTTAATAGTAAACGAGGTTGAAATATTGCTTAAATCAATCCCATCAAACAACACTTCCA
>Ga0105358_10001708_pt1 | contig 11687 bp, 6 predicted proteins | sample GOMGulsemesocosm_5_FD_83509 | JGI IMG/M metagenome (GOLD analysis project Ga0105358, IMG submission 83509) | Methane-oxidizing microbial communities from mesocosms in the Gulf of Mexico - GOM15C Gulf of Mexico | ecosystem: Environmental > Aquatic > Marine > Cold seeps | place: Gulf of Mexico...
AACAGGGAAAATACTGGGATATTCGTCAAATACCATGCTGTTATGGGTACATATTGAACCCAGATCCCATGTAATTTACCGCTTACAGAGCATCTTCCTTAAAATCAGAACAGGGAATTTCAAACCTGATATCAGGGAACCCTCCTGACTGAACAGGGAAGTTTAGGATTATCCGAGTAGGTTCAAATCGGGGGCACGCAACATCTTTGGCAGACTTTTTGAATGGTAGTGTAATTATTGCCAATTTATATAGCCAGATGAGAGCCGCTTAAAGTGTGTGTCATTTACGCAATTAGGGTCACTCTCAATATTGCTAATCAAATAATCAACACATTCAATCAAGCGCTGGTTAATTAAATTTTGCTTTAATATTTCCAATGCTGCCTTTGCATTTCCGCGGCACACTTCACTATGTAATCTATTCCTTATTTCAAACTCGGCCAAAGAAGCCATTACATGGGGCGCATATTTATCTCCTGCAAAAGAAATGATAGCATCATAATATTGCTTGCTGCCTGGTGATACACCATTGCAATAATTCACTCCGTTACCAATGCTGCACATCAATATAGTCTTATATAATCTCGATGCTAAGTTTTCTAAAACATCTGCTTGCGCTGGATTATATGAGTATACTTGGGCAGCTACAGGCGCTTCATGATGAAAGTTATCCCATCCATTATGCTTATCTCTTAACTCGGTAATCAATTCATCAACAATAATAGTTCTTTCCGAATTTGATCTGTATTGGTTTCCATTTACTAAATTAAAAAACTGCTCACCAAGTGAATATTTATCTTGATAAAGATTGACGTTATATCCTTCCAAAACAACGCCTAGTCTATATTTTATATCTTCATTGCAGTTTGACCATACAGCCGATGCAATCAATGAAATGTTCTTTCTGACAGTGGGGCCGGTTTCATTGCTTACATAAATTCCGAAGACCGTTCGAAGCATGCTACCGCAAAGATGTGTAGGAAGCTCGGCAAACTTATTAGAAATACTTTGGACGGCTGCAGATTCAAGTTGAACAGATTGGCTCTTTAGGTTGCTGATGAAACTCTGTATTTGCAATGCCGCTTCGGTAGGATTATCGTTGAGAACTTCATGAACACAGGTTTGAAGCCACCCCATTAACTCGAAGGCATTAATGGTATAGTTGGTTGGATGAGAAATTCCGATTTCATTTCTCATATCTAATATATGTTTGAGTTTTTTGTACGTAGGGTTTGAGATAAGCTCAAGCTTGCGACAAGTATCCAACAACACTGAATCTTTTATAGAACCCAAATCTTCTTCGGTTTTATAATGTTCGCGCGCTTTGCTTCCACCAACAGCGGAATCGTAAAAAATATCCAATCCATAAATTACGGCTTTTTGTCGTAAATTTAGAACTACTTCATTCCAAATTGCATTTAAAGAGTAATCGAAAAGACCAAAACCAGCACCAACGACAAATTTCGATAAATACCTAGCATCACGCTTCATTTCTTGAGGCAACCCATTAATCATATTGAATAAGTTGTCACCAATAACTTGTCGCTGCGAGACATCGGCTAGAATATTTTCTGAAGGAAGCCCAACTTCATCCAAAAATTGAAGTAACCTTTGAGCTTGCGGATCAATTAATTCATTTGAATTTTTAGGTATAATATCCGTCATTGTCTATTTTTCCCCATAACCCTTTACGTCTTCGGCAAGAAGATCAGGTAATCCAAGCTTATCTGCAAAGCTCTTATTTCTACGATGCGCTCGTTGATGAATTGAGGACAATTGAATGACCTCGATTTGAGATGAAGCAATAGTATCACGATTCCTGTCCAAAGACTTGATAGGAAGATCCGCCCTTATCCAGTCACCATTTACTGTCTCCTCATAATCTCCAGAAAGATCGATTGAAGGGTTAATGTTCTCACCGATTAGATAACAGTAAAATCTGTCGAATTTCTTAGCGCTGAAATTGGCAATCAAATTACAATATTTGGTCATCTGATTTAAGTGATCGGATAGATCAACATCTGGTGCTTTCAGTTCTACGATTACGCATTTACCTTCTTCTGCGAACAGGAATATATCCGGCCTTCTTTCCGTTTTTATTCCTAACTTGTGAATTTGTTCATCCGTTATGTCTTCGAGAAGGTTTTTGCCTGAACTGTCTGTGATTTGATTAATAGGCAGTTCTGAGCATCCCTCGAAATGCAGAAATTCTTCGTTCAGAATCCACAAATCATTAAGTACCGAACTATCTGGACTTTTTCTCTTGAAAATTAGGTCGTGAACTAAACCTTCTTTCTCTTTCCGTTTACCCTTTTCGCGAGGTGCAGTCTGATAATTTAACTCTTCTGACAAAATTCTCTTTAAAATACCTGCGACCATTTCCCTTCGCAAAATATAGCGACTTAATTCTTCTTTATTTTGTTCTTCAATTAAGCCCGATAATTCGATCGTTTTCTGCTCCAGGACATCTTGGTAATCATTAGAAGTGGGATCTAACTCACTTAAGCTTTCATATAGCTTCTTTGCCTTATAACCCCTGCCCGCCAATCGATTAGATTGTTCAGCAAAAATTTTCTTTGTAATCGTTTCTTCGTTATCCGTTAAATTTATTTTAGCTTTCGACGCAACTTCAAGCGGAATGCCATGCGCCCTAGCAATAGCTTCAACATCTTTTTCCTGATTTTCTTGAAGTTTAAAGATTTTCTCATAGATATTTGGAATAGCCGAATTTATCTGCTCTTTAATATCATCAAAAAATAGAAACTCTTCATTCTCATCAAAGAAGAGATCGTGAACTTGAGATTCCGTTTCCTTCTTCAAGGGAAACTTAAAACTATCGACCGTATCACTTACGTTTTCAGGCTTATCCAGAACCTCACCATAAAAAGCCGTTAGGAAACGATGTTTTTCAACGCTTTCATCCTTTTTAATTTGCCTAAAAGTTAATTCTTTTACAGGCATGTCTTTACTACAAAGATACACTCCATTTTTCCTCAAATCGTCCTCAGGAATCTTGAAGTGTGCCCATTTTATTTTTTCATTTTTGCCTTTGACTGATGACCATTCAATTTTATCAGCGTTAGCATCCACGATCTTGACGTATGGAACTGCAATTTCACCTGTCGATTGAGGTGCAATAATGTCGCTAGAATTTATAGACATCCGTTCAAATTCAGTATTGTCTTTTTCAAAAACAATAGAAATTGAAGGCATGACCAAATTTTCTTTTTGTGCGTCTAAATAGAAGCGCAACAGGAACTGGCTTTTTATTTCCTGCATCAACTGACTGTTTTCTAGCTCATCAAAGAAAACTTCTTCTTCACCTTCAAAGGAAGGCGCTTTAAGACAAATTTTGGTGATGAAGTCTGTATCAGCTGCACAAGGGGTATTTTCTTCGTCTTGAACGAACTTTTCTAGGGAACACACACACTCCCGTTTGAATTTATTACCTTCAGCCTCATAGATACTTTCAATTCTAATTTCATCAAATCGGTGCAAAAATTGTAACCGACCTGTGCCTTTGTTGTCGTAACCCTTGCTTTTATCAAAGAATGCGAGGAAACGACTATAACTCTCAGGAGTGAAACCTGCTCCATTATCTACTATCTCGATTTCTTGTAGTTTTTTTGTTTCATCAAGTAGGCTGGCAAACCTCATATAAATAGTAATTTGAGGTGCTTCACTTTTAGAAAAAATTCGCTGTGAAATTGCTTCTAATGAATTTGTTATTGCTTCATATAATGGAGCAAGAGGATTTTTGGACTTTCCAATTAGGTCCATAGCACCACTTAATTTCATCTGTGTTGTTGCTGAACTAGATATATTCATTACCGTTTCTCCAGCTTCGCACTTGCGATATCATAAACATAGTTGCTAATTGAACCGTCACGAATTTTATCGACCACCTCATCGATTATGAACAAAGGCACAAGGAACCATTCACGTGGCGTAACCGGATTACCAAAACGGTCTTTGATTTCAATTTCCAGTCGAGCTCCATCGAAGAATTTATGAAGTAGCTTTTCCATTTTAGTGCGATTGATGTTAGCTAGTTTGTATGTAGCGACAACCTCTACATCCGCTAAGAGGTATGTCGCTTCATGCTTTGCGTTGGCAATGCGTTTTTCAACATCTCCGCCTGTCACTCCGATTTTGTGGAGGACTTCTCGATTTTCGCTCACCACAGAGTGATCAGATTTGCTGCGAAGCACATAGATCGTGCCGCTTGGCAGGTCATCATCTTCTACAATGCCGGAGAATAACGGGCCCGCGTTCGGGTCGCTTATCAATCTGCTTGTCTCATCCTTGTACATGGCGCGAATAAGTGATCGGAGTAGAATATCACTCTCAGTGCCATTGGAATAAATCACCCGCAACCGAGCATCATCTTCACCATTCGGCGCTCTAAAATATTCTCCAACTTCTGCAATATAGGCTGTTTGCCCACCAAGGATTATAAATTGGCCTTGCTTGATATCCGTCTTCAAAAAGCCTGCATCTTTTCTGAATTTTGCCGTTTCACGAGCCCCAGTGTCGAGGTCATTCCGAGCAACATCAAACAAGGGCTTGAACTTATCAAAGTCCTCACATTTTTCACGACTGGCAATTTCTTCTGCCGCCCTTACCTCTGCACGGGTTCGCACATGCTTAAGAACAGTGACATCATCTTCTTTCCGTTCCACACCAAGCTGAGCTAACAACTCATCATCTCCAATATCGGCGGGAAGTTCATCTGCGATTTCAGGAGCGCTATCCAACAAGCCTTGATGATCCATTTCAGCGACTAGATCTCTGCACTCTGCTTGCTTTCGTATTTGATCCAGACGCGTTGCATAAAGCCTCTCAAAAATGTCATTACTTTCACCATGCGCAGGTGCTCGCCCATTCTCTTCCACAAATTTCTGAATTTCTTCAAAGCCAGCGATAATCCGTTCTTCACGCGGTGTTCGCTTTTTCTTTTGTTCTTCTTTTGCTTCGACACCTAGCGCACCCAGAAGCTCGAGATCAGTCATCTCAACCATTTCAAGCCTCCTGCGGGTTCTGCTGTAAGAAGGCAATGCCTTCAGCCATACGCTTTTCCCATGGGTCAGCGGAATTAATATCAGGTAATCGACCACGTTCTTGTTTGAACTTCAACGCCCGAAAAGCAAGGTCACGCGCTTCGCCGTGTGTCAGCTTTACCTTCTTCGCAGAAATAACAGCAGCTACCTGCTTCAGGCTTTCCTCAGACATGGTTTTTGCAAGGATGGCATAGGCCTCGCCGAATGGATTGATACTATCGATCAGATCAATTTCCAGATCACGAACATCCATCGCGTATTTACGCACCCCATCAATCAGTGCCGTACTGCCTCCAGTTTCAAATTCATCTCCCCCGCTCGCTATATTTTTCGCTTGCTGAGTGAGGTTCAGCGCCGCAACAGCATGTTGACGGACAGCTTCCTGATCTTCTGCGTCCAGCTCAGGGAATTTCTCTTTTACGATCTTACCCATACGAACTTGAGTTAATTCCTCTGGCACCATTTCTTCATCAAAAAGGCCCCGCTCTATGGCTGTTTTATCCTGTACAAAGGCTGTGATCACTTCGTTTAAGTCTTGTTCGCAAATGCGTTGAGCATCTTTACTTTTAGGTTCCGCCAAGCCCTTAATTTCAATCTGGAACTCGCCAGTGTTTTCGTTGAAACCAACATTAGACTTTTCTGGATTATATCCACCTTCACCATAATCAAAGCCGTCGACAGGACCACTTTGTGCTGATTTAGGCGTAAAGTTAAAGCGCGGAGCCAACACCTGCTCCATCAACAAGCTAGCTGCAATGGCTTTCAGTGTATCATTAACCGCATCTGTCACTAGTTCTTCAGAAGCATCAGGCTCAGCAATCAAGTTGGTAAAACGAGCGTGTGTTTTACCTTCTGCATCACGGGTTGCTCGGCCAATGATCTGGATGATCTCGGTCAGGCTGGAGCGATAACCAACGGTTAAGGCATGCTCGCACCATACCCAGTCAAAGCCCTCCTTCGCCATACCTAGCGCAATGATAATGTCTATGTGATCGCGATTGGACTTTGCTTCTGGCAGTTTTAATGAATTCTGAACTTTTGAACGCTGTTTCTCGTCCGTATCATCCACTAAATCAGCAATTTTGATTATTTTACCATTAGCTGCTTTGACAAGGTGAAACCCTGTTTCCTCGTCAACACCCTGCCATTCACCCAGTTCATGGATGATATGTTCAACCTCTTTATATTTATCCTTCGTGCTTTCTCGGGACATCACGCTTGGGATGTGGATGATCGTTTTCTCGTGCGGGTTTAGCACTTCCAAAATGCTGTCTGAATAGGCATCGGAATAGAAATAATATCCAATATCCAGTTTCTTCAGATATTCATATCCATTGAGCTGCTCATAATAGGTGTACGTCACCGTATCAAATTTGGCTTCATCTTCGGGCATCATCACGGCTTCCGCATCCCCACGGAAATACGATCCTGTCATTGCCACCACATGCACCTTGTCACGGGCAACCAAATCAGCCAATTGTGCACCCAACTTGTTATTTGGGTTCGCGCTGACATGATGAAATTCATCAATAGCGATTAAACACTCATCAAAAACTTCTACGCCAAATTTCTGCACTGCATTGCGGAAAGTAGCGTGAGGGCAAACAAGCACAGTGTCATTGCTATCCAAAAATGCGCGAACGGAGTCCGCCTTGCTCCCTTCTTCGCCTGGCGCATTACATAAGTTCCATTTGGGACTTACTTCCCAGTCCCAATAAAACCCATACTTCGTCAGTGGTTCGTCGTTAAAGCTGGAGCCAATAGATTTTTCAGGAACGGTAATTATGGCTTTCTTCACCCCCTGATTATTCAGCTTATCCAGCGCAATAAACATCAAAGCACGGCTTTTTCCCGACGCAGGCGGAGATTTAATTAAAAGATATTGTTCCCCGCGTTTTTCATATGCTCGCTCCTGCATAACCCGCATACCCAATTCATTCGAAGTGGTTGAACTGCCGTTAGTGCTGTAATTTACCGAAACTGAGGGAACCGATTTTATTCTCTTATCATTTGTCATTGTTATCGCTTCCCTGTTTATTTTCTTTATTAATTTTTGCTACTAACTCCAACGCCATATCAAATGCCAACAACCCGTTTAAGGCATCCATAAAAGTTGCCTCTTTTGCCCAACCGTGTGCATGGATATGCCTAAATGACTTCGTATCTTTATGATCCGCTTTTGCCGGATCAAAGTTTTCAAAAGCTTCTTGGAGGTGAAATAAGAACGCACAAGTACACTCACCGATGTCAGATAAACTGAGATTTTCATCAAGAAGCTTAATTTCAGGATGATCGTTTTCTAGCAAAGATTTCAATTGTTGACTTTGAAAGCCCGTTCGGCTTTTTGCATCGACCTTATCCTCCCATTTTGCCAACCATTCTGGATTGGCGAACAGCAACTCATCCCGTAATAACGCCTCAAGTTCGGCATAAATCGACCGACATACCGGCGTGTACGCCCCTATAGTCTGACATTTGAGAATTTGGTTATACCGTTCTCTACGGCTATTCTTATCTAATTCAGAAGGAAACCGCTTCCAAAGTTTTTGGCGAATTTGCTTCCAATTTTCTCGAATATCGTCCATCGAAAATTCTGGCTCAAACAACTCTAAATAAATTGGATGTAACAATGTTTGGCATTGTTGTACCGACATATATCGTTTGAAGTTTGGTGTCTGCGTCCATTCCTGCAACCGCACCAATTGTGGTTGTAGTGTTCTAAAAAACGGGACTAGTGCTTTCTGATATTGCTCAGCCAGTCGCAAAACAGGTTCCATTTCTTTCGCAACTTGTTGCATTATTTGCATTGTAGGCCGAAAGCGTTTCGCAACATCACTTGATAGCTGCTGAAATGCTGCGACGGTTTGTTGCAGTTCTGGTGGGGGCTGATTTACCATTTAGGAAGCCCTCGTTTTCTTGGCTTCGGCCGTAGTCATTTTTGTGTATAGATCGAAAAGTTTCTCTAGCCGTTCAGTATCATTTCTAAAGCGACGACCGATGTAAATGCGTTCCAACACTTCATCGTTACGATCATGCGCACGACGTAAATTTTCTGGCATACTATCCGGCTTATAAAGATCGGCAATTGTTGCAGGAAAGTGTGCTTCACGTGCCAGCAATATATCTTCTGCGCATTTTGCCAAGTCAGCTTTATTTTTTTCAGTTAGTTTAGGAATAGGAAATGTATTCCAACCAAGAGTGTTCGAATATCGAAGCCTTGTTTCTAATTGACCACAGACTGTAGCAATCCACACCAAATGAATACGTGAGCCGATAATAGAGATATTCCAAATCGGTGCGTCAAACAAAGTAAATGCAAGATTGGTTACGATTGTGCCGGGTTCTAAGTATCCAAAAGGCAAGTATTGTCTACCTTCTGAAGAAACACTTGGAATAACTGTCACTCTTTCAAAACCTGTTTGCCTTAATTCACCAAATTTGTAAGGTGTAGATGCAGCTTTAACGGTCGCGGCCTTTGGGCTTGAAAGGCGCATGTTGCGAACATTTTGAATCCGTTGACATATAGAAGGAATTTTCATTGCTTCATCAACGTTGGATTCTTCTATCCACAGGCAATAACGTTCGAGTCCTCTAATAAACTCAGCGGAACCCAGAATCCGCCTGACAAACCTACCGTGCTGCACACTAGAAAGACCTAGGGCTTCTACTTCTTCCGTTGTTAAAAGAAGGTTACCTCCATCAGTTGGTTGGCTACCTTTAGTCATTTCGTTTTGATTACTGAGAGGCTTAGAGCGCTTTTCAATAATAACGTTTGGAGCCGCAACTAGATAGCTATTAATATTCACCACTTCTTTAACAACAGTTCTATGATCTTCAGACAGAGAAGAAAGCTGTCTTAACTGCGCCGCTCGATTTGAGATACCAACAATCACAACTGTGACACCTGCATTGTGACTGGCAAGGTTTGACCATTTGAAGGATGTATGAGCAAAGTCAATTTTATGATGTAAGTTAAAGATCAACGGCCATAAAATAGCTACCTGTTGGCCTTGATTAATTGAATTTGTTGAAACAAAAGCACTTCTTGCGTTTGTGTGAGTTCCATATGTCGCGGCTTTCATGAACCAGCCAGCAACGTAATCCAAAGATTTCCAACTTTTAGTTTTGCCTCTAAAAATCGCTTCCAAATCAGCTTTTTGTTCTTTGGATTGCCAAGTGCTTCCTAAATAAGGAGGATTTCCGCAGATATAGGTCTCACCACCTTCATTCTCAAAATCAATTTCAGCTTGATCAAGAGGCGTGCTTAACAGGTCATCTCCTCGATATTTTACCGTTGTCCCCGTTGGCGGACAAACGCTCAACCAATCAATTTGTAGAGCGTTCCCTTGTGTGATCCAGTTCATTGCGTTTAATGGTAAAAATTCCGCAAGCGCATCTTTTTGTCCACGATAAACAACATCACATTGGAATTCCGCAATAATCAAAGCCAGGCGGGCGATTTCGGCGGGGAAATCGCGCAGTTCAATACCTCTGAAATTGGTTAAAGGAATTTCTGATTTCAGGTGGGTTTCACTCCGCCGCTTGTTGATCTCAAACTCAATCTCCCGCATTTGCTTGTAGGCAATAACAAGAAAATTGCCTGAACCACAAGCAGGATCAAAGACACGGATTTTCGCCATGCGTTTTCGCAAATTTAAAAGCTTGCGATCATTATTGCCAGATTCTGCAAGCTGTTCGCGCAAATCATCCAAAAAGAGCGGGTTAAGGAGCTTTAGAATATTTTCCACACTAGTGTAGTGCATACCCAGAGATCCACGTTCCTCCTCATCCGTTACCGCCTGGATCATGGAACCAAAAATATCAGGATTAATCTTCTGCCAATCGAGTTTACCTGCATGGACAAGATAAGTTCTGGCAATACGACTGAATTTCGGGGCATCGCGTATACCTGCGAACAGACCACCGTTTACATAGGGGAAGATATTTGCCCAAGGTCGAAATTTTCCGGCTTTGCGGTCTTCGATCTTGGTATCCATTGCACGAAATATTTCGGCAATAATTTCATGAGTGTTTTCGGACTTGCTGTCGCTCATTTGTTCAATGGTTGATGTGAAAAGGTCATCACCAACGAAAATGTCTGTATCTTCAGCAAAGAAGCAGAAAATCATTCGCGCCATAAACTGGTTCATATCATGGCGGCGCTCTGGCGACGCCCATTCAGGGTTCTCTCGCAACAGCTCTACATACAGACGGTTTAACCGACCTGTCGCCCGAACATCCAGTTCGGGATTTTCAATGGATTTGGTGAATGAAATACCCGCAAGTGCCGCGAAGAATAAAAAGTGAGCGGGAATATCCGAATATTCACAAGCCAGCGTATCACCAGACGCCATATCCTCAGCCTGCACTTCTTTGCCATCTGTTGCCAAAATAAATTTGGCTTTGGCCTTTGTGGTGGTTCCGCTATCCCGCAAAGCATCTAAACTGTTTGCAACATTGCCTTCATCACAAACAAGAATGTGAATATTGTTGCGCTGAAGAACTGCACCGTCAACGTCAGAGGCATTTCGCTTGCCATTGCGTAGCATTTTGAGTGTGGATTCTTTATTTCCATATGCCTCCAAAAAAGCAAAAGGAAACTCGGCAGGATCAAAACCCTGCTCCGTAAGTTCACTTATTGCCTCTTCAATCTCAACGGCGTTCACTGTTTATCGCTCCCATAAAACTTACTCTACCCACTACTGGAAATGCATTTTGAGTTTAGGTCTTGCATGAACCTTGTAAAGGCACAATTAATAATTGAAATGAACGATACACACTACATCGCTTCGAACGGTTCAACGACCTCGATCTTTGCTTTTTCCCGAGCGTGGATTAGTCTTTGATTTTTATAGCCTGAAAGCATATTTATCCAGCCTAAAATAGGCCCCTGCATATTCTAGAGGCACTTAATTTCTGATGACAAAAACGCTAACACGAAAAGAACTCTATGATCTTGTCTGGACAAAACCCATGACGAAAGCCTCGCAAGAGTTAGGGCTGTCCGATGTTGGGTTGAAAAAGATCTGCGTTAAACATGAAATACCCACACCCAAAATGGGGCACTGGGCAAAGAAAGCGCACGGAAAAAAGATACGTCAAACACCGCTCCGTCCTCCTAGCGATCTAAAATTAGACCAGATAAAAATACAAGGGTCTAACTTTTCAAAGCTCTCTTCAGATTTACAGAAGAAAATTTCTTCTGTTGAAAATAAAAAATCCTCGGCCAATTCAAATGAAGATATTCCGCTGCATAAGGTTTTCGCAAAAACCATAAAGAAACTTGAGAGTAAAAAGCCTGATAGTTCTGGTATAATCAATTTAATTGCGCCGCAATACATCAACTGTTCCATCGGAGAAAACAGCGCTGTACGAGTAATGCGGTTTCTAAGAACACTCCACACGGCAACACATAGAGCTAATATAACCATTGTTGTCGAAGGAAAAGACATATTGCTTCAGTTTGATGGAGAAACCTTTCCATTTAGCATCACTGAAAAACTTGATAAACGGCCACATGAGAATACCGAGTTAGAACAGAGCAAGCTGGAGCGTTGGGAGAAAAAAAGAACATCGCGCGATTGGATTTCTTTGTTGGGAAGACCACAGGTCCCGGAATGGGACTAC
>Ga0105358_10001709_pt1 | contig 11686 bp, 10 predicted proteins | sample GOMGulsemesocosm_5_FD_83509 | JGI IMG/M metagenome (GOLD analysis project Ga0105358, IMG submission 83509) | Methane-oxidizing microbial communities from mesocosms in the Gulf of Mexico - GOM15C Gulf of Mexico | ecosystem: Environmental > Aquatic > Marine > Cold seeps | place: Gulf of Mexico...
GAAGGTAGTAAAAATGGTGGCCCCTCAGTGACTTGAACACTGGACCTACCGATTATGAGTCGGATAATTTATGTGACGGAATTAATCACTCTGACACGAGGTGGTACAGAAATCAGAATAAAATCAACGGATATGGCTTTTATCTTTGTTCGTACTGTATCATTTTTGCTCTGTTAGTGTCATCATTAAGGCACCCATTAAAGCACCTTATGTAAAATGCTAAGCAGGTATCAATGAAAGTACTAACAGCACTAACAGATAATGAAATTAAAGGAGCGAAACCGAGAATAAGCTCTGAAGGCAACCCGATTAAATATGAGCTATCTGACTCGACTCGTGAACGAGGAGTTGGTCGATTAGTCTTACGTGTTTCTGTTGCTGGCTCTAAAGAGTTCGCATATAAATATAAAGTGGGAAAGAAACGAGTTTATATTCAATTAGGTCGATATCCCTCTATGGGTTTGACTGATGCTAGAGAAGCCATTAGCCCATTAATAAAAATGCTTAAAGGCGGATTAAACCCGAAGGATGAACTAAAGCGTTTATCACTCGAAAAAGCTATTTTAGAGCATAACGAATCGATGCAAGGAAGCATAAAGCAACTATTCATAGCATATACAGATAATATGAAAAGTAGAGGTAGACGTACATATAAAGCTGTGCTTACAGCTCTAGAAAAAGAAACTTATCCTGTAATCCTTCCTGATACAAAAGCCAAAGAAGTAACTCGACAGCAGATTATAATTGTTTTATCAAAGCTTATATCTAGAGGTGCTCCAGTACAAAGTAATCGCGTACGTTCATATTTAATGACTGCTTTTAATTATGGTTTAAAGCATGATAACGACCCAAAATTTATCGATAAAGAACTCAGCTTTGGTATTATTAATAACCCTGTAATTGGTATTCCTAAACAAGATGATGTTGAAACAGTAGGCGAAAGATACTTATTATGGCCCGAGGTTAAGATAGTCCTCAGTGAATTCAATAAAACTCCAAGAGTAGGTTTGACATCCTCGCTACTAATGAAGTTATGTATATATACTGGAGGTCAACGACCTTATGAAATATCTGCAAGTTTATGGAAAGATGTTGACTGGAATGAGCGAACACTTGCTATTCATGAAGGAATCTCAAAAAATCATAAAGTTCATTTAGTTCCACTTTCAATTAGTGCAATTGATGTACTTACTGAATTAAAGAAAATGAGTAAAGGGAGTTCATTCATATTTCCACAAAATGTAAATATCAATAAGCATTATTTAACATCTTCTTTTTCAAAAGCTGTAAATAGATTTCTAGATGCCACACCTGATTTCAAACCATTTGATCCTAGAGATATAAGGCGAACAGCAAAAACGTTAATGGGGGGGCTTGGGGTATCAAAAGAGAACCGAGATATACTACAAAACCATTCGAAAACCGATGTTAGTTCAAAGCACTATGATCGCTATGATTACTTAAAAGAAAAGCGACATGCAATTGATGTATGGGAAAAAAAATTAGTGGAACTTATGGCTTAATATTGAGATTTGGCAGCTAATTCCAATGCAATGCTAAACTTAAGTTAACATACCATTTGAATTATTTCGGATAAACATAAACTAGAGTGAATATTAATGACAAACCCAAATAATGAAGTAGGTAATCTATTAAAAGGTACAGTTTCTGATTTTTTAAATGCTTTGGAAAAAATAAAAGGTGCTGGGATGGAATCAGAATTCCAAGCTATTATCGCCCATTTTAACGTGCTAAAACAGATGATATCTACGAACAATAACGAGGTGAAGGCTACTCAAAAAGACAATGATGAACTTCAAAATCTTGCACAATTAATTATAAATTTAACTAAATTGGAGTACCAAGCTTTAAAAGAGAAACCAAAGCACGATGGAAGAAAAGGAAGCCCCCCTATTCAATATCAGGACTATTATGATCTAGTGGATGAGATTATTGAAAAATATGAGAGTGACTTAAGTAAAAGAGGAACCAAAGCAAGAATTGCAAGGATGGCTGAAATAAAGGCTGGTGAGAAAATTGATTTACCTTGCCATAAACAAGCTTCAAATATCATTAAAGAGAAGATTGATAACTTAAAGAAATAGTCCGCTCAATTAGGACCTAGTCTTCATTTCGGAAATGCCCCCCCCATTTCGGAAATGCCCCCCCTACTGGATGATAATCGAAATCACATTGCATTACCTTTACCCCTGTTGAAACAATTAATAGAGGTAAAAATGAATACAAATTTAGAAATCACTCCAGAAAAAGTTATAACAAGGGCTGAGTTTCGTAAGCTCACTAATATATCCCGATCAAAAGAATACAGACTTTCTAGAAAAGGTCTGCTGCCAGCTTCATTTTTATTGGATGGTAAAGTTCAAGGTTATCCTGAATCTGATTATAAGCAATGGTTGAAAGATAACACAATTGGGAGGGATTCAATATGAGCACTAAAATAACAACCATTCATGATGATCTACAATTGAAGTTACCTAATTATAACCAGTTTATTATCGGTAAGTGGGTAGCAAAAAATAATACTGAGGAGGTGTTAGTCTTTGATCATCGGACTAGCATGGAATCAAATATTGAAAAGATTGATATTCAGACTGATAAAACTAGCGCAACTTTAGCAGCTAAAGCATACGGTTCTGAATTCTTAGTTGGCTTTGTCTTAACCAAAAATGATCCTTTTTTCATTATTGAAATAGATATCAGCAATGAAAGCATAGAACCAAACATTAATGATTCTCGTTACTTGAAGACATTATTTCCTGATTCTCTTACATGGTTATCAGCAAATAACAGTCGGCTATTTATAATGGGTATTAGTCATGGTTTGGAAAAGAAAGAAAACCAACAAATCGGTAATGTTAAGTTAATTTTAGATAACTATGTTGTAGGCATTGGGAATATGAAAAACTCCCAAGGAAGTGCTTTAACGGATAGTACTAAAACCTTAGATTCATTACTCAATAGTGATTTCTTCCCCAATACTGCGTATTCAGAACCATCTATTATTGAAACCACTAGTGAAAAAAATGAAGTTTCAAAATCTACAACAGTTGATCCAATATTTGAAGAATATGAAGGTATAAGTACAGAACAAATATCAGATTTAAACGGAGACCATCTTAGAGATGCAGCTAAAATTATGGATATCACATTTAATAAAAAATTAGCACGTTTAGGTGAACAACTACATTTTTTTAACGGCAAAGAGCTAGATCCACTCAATGACAGATTTGTCAGACGGCACATTGGTTTAGCTATGAAAAATGGTGGAGTTAAAGTAAGTCAAAACAGGATATCTGGAACATTGTCAATTCTAAAAGATCAAGTTCCATTTTTAGGAAAACCTGATCCTGTTAGTTTAAAAGTATTTTTCTCTAACGGTGTTTTTAATCTGGTTAGTGATGAATTCGAAGAGCATTGTATTAGCAATAAAAATACAAGGACACTTTCTGTCGATTATTCAATGGATTACCAATGTGTTGAGTTTATAAAGTGGCTAAAGGACATATTTAAGAATGAACCAGAACGAATTGAATATTTGCAAGAAATGATAGGTTGGTCCTTGTGTAGAGATAATTTAGGTATTGAAAAAGGAATGATGTTTTTAGGCCCGACTAGGGCCGGTAAAGGGGTTATTTTAAGGTTAATGAGATTCCTTCATGGAAGAGGTGCTGTTAGCCTAGAGCTTAGTGAGTTGGATGATAATAAACGTCTATCTGCAATGAAAAGTTCCCATATAGCAATTGACACCGATGCGGTTGGACCAACTAAAAAAAATGAAAAAGTGGTCACTACACTATTCAAGATTATAACAAGTAACGAGCCAATAGGAGTGAAGCTTCTATGGGTACAAACGCCAGATGATGGACCATTAGACTGTAAGATATGTATTTCAGTAAATAGTGCTCCTATTATGTCGGATCATTCAGCCGCGACCGCTAATCGGTGGTTACCATTAGTTTTTGACAGAAGCTTTCTTGGAAAAGAAGATCCTGCTTTATTTTCAAAATTAAAAAAGGAAGCAGCAGGTATTGCAAATTGGGCGTTAGAAGGTCTCAGACGTTTAGTTTTAAGAAAACATTTTGTCTTACCTTTAAGTAGTTTATCTCAAATAGATCAACTCATTTCAGATAATGGAAATGTTCATGACTTTATTTCTGAAGGATTAATTTTGGATAAGGATGAACGGTGTAGTAATGCTGATTTATGGGATTGTTATGAAAAGTGGGCGTTAGCAGGAGGGCATGAGCAGACTAAAAAGATCTTATTTTTAAAATCAATAGAAGATGCACTAAGAGGTAGAGGGGCTAGACGATCTAAATCTATAAAAATGGATGATGGTTCAAGTAAGAGAGGATTTTATGGCATAAAACTTATAAAGCCTATTACTACAAATAACACCTCGCCATCCAGTTTGCCCAAATCTGGCGAGCTTATGGCAGTGCCATAAGAATAAATTCTTAATTAAATTAGATATATAAATGCTTTTGGGCATTTTGGGCAAAATATAGAGAAAGTTACTAATAAACAAATATAGTTATCAAGAACGATATTAAAGTGCCCATTTGCCCATACCCTACTAAATGAATGAATTAGATAGAAAATTTCTGGCGATAGCCAGCGGAAAATATAGTGAGAAATTAGAATGAATAATATTAAACATATTAAAGAAAAATCGGTAGAAATAAATCATAGTATCAACGAGATACATTTATTAGAAAACGAAAATAAATATGATAAATCTGAAGATTTAGTAAAAATTAATAACGAGCAGAATTCTGTTGTCGAAGAGTTACTTCTTACGAAGAAGCGCTTGACTTCAGTTGAACAACTTTCAAAGTTAAACTCTCGAAAAATTTATCTTTTAAAGTTAGAAGAAAACATAAGAATTGCTTCTCATAATCATACAAAGCTAACAAATGAAGTTAACTCATTAATGACTAAGCTAATACATACATTAAAAGATCGGAATGAAACAATTACTCCAAATAAAATCGGTTTAAATGAGCCTGAGTTTTTTAACCTATCACCTGATGAAAGACTTTTTTTACACCGCGAGGCTGCTCGCGAAATATATTCTATTGATGACCTCCACATTAATTTAAATAATGAAATAGAACCTTTGAAATGTATAGAACCTCAGTTATCCCAACTAGCTAAAGAGTATTTAGCTAAGGATATTGATTTTAAAGCTTGTGAATATTGTTCAAAATAGTATGTGATTTAGTTTGAGAATAGTAAAAATACGATTTGAAAATATATAAAATTGTCAGTTAGTACTCTAAATAGAACACTGTACAACTTTCATATTTAACACCTGTTGATTATTAACAACCAAAGGGGGTTAAAACAGAGATTAATTAAAAAGTTTTTCATTTAATTCCAAATAAATGAAAAACTTTTTAATATATGAATTTTATAATTATTATAATTGACTGTACTTTTTTTTTGAATGGAATTATGGATAAACGCCATAAAATCATAAGTTTATAGTTGATGTTGCGTGTGATTTAAGATATTTTAGGTTGAGTGATTATTGAAATGTTAATCATAATATAGAGCAGGGTATGTCAAATAATCACTCATAAATGAGTGCTGATTGTGACCCCTGATTTTCGAAGAAAATATAAGACGAGATTACGGAGAAAAAGCTAAACAAAGATGAATTAAGCACTCGTCATAACTAATAAGAGTTTGTTATGACTTTAAAAAATACACACGACGATGAGCGAAAAAAATATCGTACAACTACATACCTTTCTGAATCGGAAAACATTCAATTAAGAAAAGCCTTCAAGCAGTCACCTTTCGATAACTTTAGCCAGTATCATAGGCACCTTATAACCAAGTCAATTTCTGAACCTGAAAACACTTCGGAAGTTCAAAATGTTAACGAATCAACATCTTATGCTTTGAGTGAAACTGTTCAAACAATCTGTAGGTTTTTAACTGTTCTAGAGAAAATAAGTTCTTCTCCTACGTCAAACAATGATTCAGAAGTTATAAATTTAATAAATACTATTAATGCAAACATATTATATATAGGTGACCTTTGCTATCGCTGGGCTAAATGGTATCGAAAAGACGCTCAGAGAAGGCAAATAATAAAGGATATTGCGGAGTTAACATTGAACAATAATGAGCTGCAAGAATTGGCTAAAGCTGCTGAACTAGCGGAGGTTACACAATGATTGCAGAGTATATTCCAAATAAAGAAAAAAATTCAAGAGGCCGAATTTTTCATGTTATTCATTACATATTCGATACTGACGAAAATGGTGTTGTTCTAGACAATAAGTCAGAGGCAGTTGAGTTTATTGGGACTAGCAATTCAATTATCACAGCCGATCCTTTTATTTCATTTAAGAATTATTCTCCAGATGAAAAAAAACAATTGAACCTTGAAGATATTAAATCGGCTTTTGAAGATATTGAAACTAAAAACAAAAGAGTAAAACAGCCATTTAAGCATATTTCGATTTCTTTACGTGAAGGTGAAAGCCTAACTAAATCGGAATGGAATAAGCTGGTATCTGAATACGTATACAAATTGGGTTACGCAGATAATCATTGGCTTGCAGTACTTCATAAAACCAAAAACCATCACGTTCACATCGTTATTAGCTGCATTGAAAATTCAGCACCGCATAGAAAAACAAAAGATGGTAACGACTTTGCACTGTCAGCACAAATTCGTAACTCGCTAGAAGATAAGTTTGGTTTAAGTAAAGACAATAACCCTTTTGTTACAGGGGTTAACGGAAATAAAGTAAACAACAGTCATTATAAGGACAACGTGCAAGCGATAAGGGACAGCATTGACAATGTACTTAGCAAAAGCTGTAACACTACAAAACTACCATACTTTTTAGATGATCTAGCTGAAACTGGAATAGGCTGTCTAGTTAAGCTAAATGGCTATGAAATTGAAGGATTAAGTTACAGTATCGGAGTAAACCAATTCAAAGGTTCTTCTTTAGGTATAGGCTATAGTTGGCCTGAGCTTCAAAAAAGAGGCTTAGTATATGCGCATCAGCATGAATTGGATGATATTCTTTACTCAAATCAGAGAGAAAGCGCAGTAAGTCATTTAGTTAAAAATGCTTACGATAAAGAAGATATTTATGATGATCGTAAAGAGCTAAAAATGCACTATTTGCTCGAACCCAATAATGAAATTACAGAATTTCCTGAAAACCCAAGTTTGCATAGATATAGCGTATTTAGACTCCTTACTCCATTAAATTCAGCTAAAGAGCTTTTATTAAGTGCTGCAAAACAAAAATTGAAACAATTAAAAGATCTTAGGAAAAGCCTCTATTCTATATATGACTTTGTATATCGCTTCAGTACATTAAAAATTGATTCAATTATGCGGTACACCCAGATTAGCTCTGCTAATCTCCAATTTCTATTTGAACAATCGCCAACCTACTCCCCCATTAATAAACTGGTTAACGATCCAAACAATCAGACTTGTTTGGAAAATACAGGATTACTTTTAGTCTCTTCTGATAACTTTAATAATGACTCACCTTCTACCAAAGATTATTCACTGTTAGATTCCTCAGCAGAGCGGCAAAATTCCACTGATACAGAAGATGGAGCCTCTGAAAAATCGATTAGTGTAACTGTCATGGGTGATTATAAGACGGACAACAACGATAAAACATCTATAGAAGCCCCTGTAACGATTTTACCTGATTATCATAACCTACCAACAAATCATAAGGAAAAACGTTCAGAAACGGCTACAACGGTTCAAACAGGTAAAGAACACAGGAACAAAAGACCTAACGATGACATGGGCTTATCACTATAACCTTTAAAACTTAATGGTCATTTACCATTTTTATGCATGTTGTGGCAATCAAGTAATATTGGCTAATATATCAGGAAAAGGATAATAATTGACATGTTGAGTAAATGACCTTTTATTTCGTATTATGAAGGGTCAACACTACTCAATTTATCATATACAAGAGAGCAAATTTTGTTTAATAAAATATTAAGTGGACTCAATAAGGTAATTTGATGCTCTGAAAAACCTTTTTGTCCATGCATCAAGTTACAGCGTACACAATAAATAAATTCCAGAAGCGCATATGCTTTTGTTGCTCTGCTATTGGAACGTAACTTTTCTAAGAGTATTTCATCTTCATTTGGTTGACGTTCACCTGTAACAGGGTGCAGTTTTACGAAGAAAATATTATTTTGAAGGATTAACTCTAGTTCATAAAATGCTGTGATGCATTCCTCATCACGTTGAATTTCATCCAATAAATTACGAGAACCTAAGTAATCTGCAACATATATTTTTGCAGCTTTAGCATCAGGGAATTGTTCTCTATTATCTAATTGAATTCTATTTCGTTCATTTCTGCTAAGTCTAAAAGTAGCCTCTACGTATAGCCTATTGAACAGAACGAACTGCGTTAAAAATTTGTCAAAATACATTCTGGCGCTGTGACCTTTATACTCCGATATTTTTTGACTCCAGCTTGTATAAAACTCTTCAAATTCAGCTTCTAATGCCATAGGTATGCTCTTTAGGTGATAACACTTAAAAATTCACATAGGAAAAAAGTATTAATTATCTAATTTAAATACAGAAACGATATCACCCACTTTAGAATAGCACTCTTTGTTATATTCTAAAGGTTCAACATAGCAAATCTTGATATCTTCATTTTCTATTGCAGCAAGCCCTAAAGCGGCAGTAGATACTTTAGTATTCATTGGGCTAATCGTTATATTACTTGTTTCATATTTTTTTACTTCTTCTAGTATAGAGTTTTTAGCTTTATGAATATCAGAGCAAGAAAAAGTAAACTCACTAACACTCTTATATACTACACCTAAAGAAGAGATGAAATTTTGTATTTTGTTCATTGAGCGTTGATTTTCTAAGTAAAACTCATCAATGTAAGGATCTATTCCAACACCTAAGGATATAGAGGTTGGTTCGTACGCCAATATTAATTCTTTTGCCCTATCTAGTTCAAAACCAACTAAGATAATTAAGTGATGTAGGTTTTTTGATGGAGTAAAGCCTCCTGGGAATCCTATTACTGATCTTATGTCTCTTACACCTCTTGATAGCCAAATCGTTTCATCTGACGACTCTCCACCATAAGATTTAGCACCTACATAGGTGAATGTTACTTTATCCTTTAAGTTAAAAGAATCTAATTGTGATGTTATAAATAATAATAGTTCTTTATTTAGAACCGAAATATCAAAAATTACTGAACCATTACAATTACTTATTAAAGGAATTATATCTAATGCTAGTTGTTTCCATGCATTAAAGGACTTACTGTTATCTAATTTATAGTGATTAATAATATTGCCAAATTTTTCTTCAATAGGCTGAAGAGACTTTGAATCAATGTCTTGCATTGAGTTTATAACTACAAGTTCCTTTAAATTATCAAGGTTTGTACTTAAAGCAATTTTAGACCAACGCTTCTCATGATTGATTGAACAAATAAGTAATTCAGCATCTTCTGGCAATTCATTGTCAATATTATCTATATTTACTTTCATCAGTTCCACCCCTTAAATCAATGAGCCTTGCTTTGGTTCAAATTTCTCTTTTACCCCGTCTAAGCCTTTGTTTTTTAATATGTTAATTATGCTTTTTGGCTGTAATGTAGATTCATCTAAAAACTTGCAAGTAACAAATTTGTATGCAGAAAAGCCAATAGGGTCAAGTTTGAAAACAGGTGCCAGCCTTCTAGTTAAGACATATAGTTTTGTCCTTCCCATACCTTCTTTAGTTCCAACATAACTTTGATATAAATAGCCTTCTTGAACACCTAAAGTTAGTACTCGTCTTAGGCTTTGTGACATTTTTTCAGGATCAGATATTGCGAAAGAAAAAAACTTTCTTTCGGATTTGTTAGATTTCATCGCAGAATAGAATAAAGCGCCCATTGTCGAAATCAGGTTTCGTAATTTTTCTATTGTTTCAAGTTTAATATTTGAGTCCTGTTCGATTTCTTCATTTTCGCATTCATCAATCATATTATCAATTTGTGAGAATAGTAAATTGTCTGCTTCATCGCGGAGTACTGAGTTTTGATATGTTGGATTAATTTCAAAAAACATTTCTTCTTTAGAATGTCTTTCTTGCAGAGAATACATTTTAGACGCAGGGTCTAAAAAATAACGAATTATGCCAGATGAAAGGTGAACCAATTGGTTAAATCCCGCATATTTATATGTGGAACTGTTTTTGGCGTTTCCTCCAAGACTTACTATAAAATCTGTACGAGCATACCTATATGCATCATCTGATGTCCTATACCCTCTACCTAGTATTTCACCTGACTTATATTTTCTTCCGATTTCTTCAACTGCTTTTTGCTGCTTAATATCAAACGGAAAATATGTTTCAGGATCAATATCAATATCTGTTAAGCCATATTTTTTTTTGTAAAAGAAATTTAATCTTTTTTTAGTTACAGCTTTTACCCATTCAGGATATTTATCTTTCTTAGAGCCTGTGTATACACTTGAATAGTTAATTTCTTTAAAATCATGTGGATATTCTATCCTTCTCCCTGAGACAGTCACTAATGTTTTGTAATTCATTTGAGTGGCAAGTTTGAATGACAAAATATCAGTAGTTCTATATGAAACCCATGAGTTAATAACTTTAGTCTGGGATATATTTAAGTTATCAACATCATCTATTAACAAAAATATAGGGCCAGTTGGCATAAAACTCATAGTTTTAATTTCTTCAATAATAGGAAGAAATAAATCATAAAAGCTGAAAAGAGGACCTGAATAGTTAACTTGTTGGCCAAAGCTGGTAACGGCCCTTTTTAAGTAAGATACATAACTTTTATAAAAGTTATCAAATAAATCTACTATATAGTTTAAAAGATCCATACCTTTTCTATCGTTGTATATACTTTTATCGATATTTCTACTGTAGCCAAGATCTTCAAATATCGGGACTAATTTATTAGTAAAAAAACATTGAAGTTCACTTATCTCTTCTTCTGCTGATAAATTAAAATGTGACCTGATCTCAGAAAAAATTTTAGATAAAAAGAAACAAATTAGTACATGTTCAGAAATTATTGCTCTGGTATTAGGGCTTTCAATGGCACTTAAGTCCATCAAATCAAGATCTGTTTTTTTCATTGATGTATAAACACCAAAAAAGTCTAATTCACTTATTTTTTTATTGTGAAATAGACTTTGACAATCAGGCGAAAGCCGTCTAAACATCATGCTTTTACCGCTGCCGCGATGACCATGGAGAAAAACATGGCCAGAAACATTTAGATCGTAATATTCCTGAATTGGTACGAATAGATCATTTATCTCTTGAGCGCTCATACTTTCTGGAGTTTCAACAGAAAAAGGGTTATCAATATTAATCATGAAACTTCCTTAATATCATTTTTTAATGCACAAATTCTATCGTAATTTAGGAATGTCATTATTTCATTATCCAAAATATTATCTTCTGCTAATGGATAGTCTCTTTCTTTAAGAATAAAATAATACGTTTCTAATTCTGGGAAAGTAAATGACTCTGAGCACTTTTCATCTTCCAATATAACGATAGTAACTGATATTTCATTTATTTGTGCTATTTCAGGAAGATACCTATTGCAATAACGCCTCTCTAATTCAGTTTTTTTCA
>Ga0105358_10001711_pt1 | contig 11677 bp, 8 predicted proteins | sample GOMGulsemesocosm_5_FD_83509 | JGI IMG/M metagenome (GOLD analysis project Ga0105358, IMG submission 83509) | Methane-oxidizing microbial communities from mesocosms in the Gulf of Mexico - GOM15C Gulf of Mexico | ecosystem: Environmental > Aquatic > Marine > Cold seeps | place: Gulf of Mexico...
GACTAAATGTCGCCTAAGGTTAATTTCGAGGGAATGTTAGCAAAACCCCAATAGGTGACAGAAAAATATCGGGCGAACTTTATTGTTTCAAATGCTTATTTAGGGCAAACTTTATTGTTCCTAAACAACATCAAACTGCTTGACCACAAGCCCAGCCGCTAGACCAACACCATTGAAAATTATAACCGCCAAGCCAGCCAGTAACACCAGTGACTTCACCAATAAAATATAAGCCTTTAGATTTTTTTGATTCAAAGGTTTTAGAGGAAAGTTCATCGGTATCTATACCGCCTAAAGTAACCTCTGCGGTGCGGTAGCCTTCAGTTCCGTTGGGTTTTATTTTCCAAGCGTGAATAGCACTGGCGATATTATCTATCTCAGCATGGTTTAACTGATTGATGGCTTTATCTGCGAGTGCTGTAGTAATCGTACCATCGTTAATTAATGCTTCAATAAAACGTTTGGGAAATAAGGTGGCTAATAGGTTTTTTAATGACTTTTGAGCTTGTTGCTCACGCCAGTTATTGATTATTTCGGTGAGATTACTTTCGGGTAGTAGATTGATGGTAATCGCTTCACCAGCTTGCCAAAAAGAGGATATTTGCAATATGGCAGGCCCTGATAGGCCACGATGAGTAAAAAGAATATTTTCACAAAAACTCATACCATTTTCACTAGTTACCTGACAATAGATACTAATACCTGATAAACCGTCAAAGCGTTTTTTGTCATGATCATGCAAAGTAAAAGGTACTAAGGCAGCTATCGTGGGTAAAACATTGAGTCCGAATTGTTCGGCAATTTTGTAACCAACAGCAGACGCTCCCAGTTTTGGCATAGTGAGCCCACCAGAGGCAATTACCAATGATTTACATTGATAGTTTTTATCTGAGGTTTTTACAAGGTAACCCTGTTCAGGGTCTTTACTAACTGAAATAACTTCAGTGCGCAGGTTAACAGAAACGCCTGCCCAGTCACACTCGGTCAGTAAAACATCAACGATTTCTTGAGCACTGTCATCGCAAAATAATTGCCCTAAGGTTTTATGATGATAATTAACATTATGCCTTTCAATAAGTTGAATGAAATTATCGGCAGTAAATCGGCTTAAAGCAGATTTAACAAAATGGGGGTTTTGACAAATAAAGTGATTAGGTGTTGTGCCTTGGTTGGTAAAGTTGCAACGACCACCACCACTGATTAACACTTTTCTAGCGGGTTTTTTACCCATATCAACCACAACAACGCCTTTACCGCGATAGCCAGCTTGTGCAGCACACATTAAGCCTGCTGCACCGGCACCAATTATTAATACGTCAGTTGTGATCACTGTTACACCTTAAGAATAAAGTCCAAATAATAAAACTAACGAGTAATGCTCTACGAAGAGTAAATTGAAAGTTTCGAGACTATTTTTGAGACTAATATAATTGTTATATAAAAAAGAAGGGCTATACAAGCCCCTTTCATTTGTTTGCTAAGTTTAAAAGTATACGGTGCTATTAATGCTTACCCTGTGACTTCTGTCATAATGCTGTTTGAAGCACTTTTTGCCATTTCAGCTAAGTCTTTGTCAACAAAGAATAAAGCATGGCCGTCATGGCCTACTAAATTTATTTTATCTAAAACGCTTTTAAATAGTGTTTCTTCTTCGTGTTGTTCAGCGACATACCATTGTAGAAAATTAAAGGTTGAGTAGTCTTGGTTAGTAAAAGCTTGATGAGCTAATTCGTTAATATGTTTAGTAATTTGGCACTCGTGCTCGTAGGTTTGTTCAAACACATCAGCTAAAGATTTAAACTTATGAGGTGGTGCAATAATAGTGCCTATTATAGGTAGTGCGCCTGTTTCACTGACATAGGTAAATAAGCGCGTCATGTGTGTCATTTCCTCCGCAGCATGGTTACGCATAAATTCTGCTGCACCTTCAAAGCCTTTTTCTTCACACCAAGCACTCATTTGCAAATAAAGATTAGATGAATAAAATTCTCGATTAATTTGTTGATTTAATTGTTCTACCATTTCGTTTTTTAACATGGGCGTCTCTTTATCTTTGATTATCTAATTAGGATCTTGCCTTGGCCTTGAGCCTGGGTATGACAATGTTCAAGTGTGATTTTTGTAAGCAAGTATTCATAAGTATAAACGGTATAATTACTATGATGCTAGTTAAGCTTGATCGGTTTACACAAATAATTTTTATCGTGCGCTGCTCGCGCGCATACTTTACAAATAAACCTAGGCTTATTGATGATATGTTTCAATTCACGGATATTAGGTTCGATATCCTTTCTTTTCCATTTACATAATGTTTTTGCCATCAGTTAGCACCACTAAAAGTAAATCATTTATAGGTATGATTATTTATAGGTATGATTATTTAAGTGTAGAGTTAAATTTTTGGAATAGCTTTATTTACATAGACATCAAAACGATTTTTTTTCATATTGATACTTGTTGTTGGGGTTTGGTTATTTAGCGGAGGAGCATAACTAGGTCGTTTCACTACAACGCGATACTTAGCTAAAGCTAGTGCCGGTGACAATAAAGCATCAGCGTCTAAGTCTTCACCCACTAAAGATTGAAATACACGCATTTCTTTTTTTACCGCTGCTGATTTATCACGATGTGGGTACATAGGGTCAAGGTAGACTATATCAACCTGTTCAGTTAGAGCCATACTTTCAATAGATGAAGCATAAATTAACTGCATACGTTGCGCAATTTCACTAACACCTGCATTGAGTCTAGCGCGTTCTAAGCCATCATCGAGTAAGGCAGCAACAACGGGCATACGTTCCATTAATGTAACATGGCAACCAAGGCTTGCTAGTACAAAAGCATCACGACCTAACCCTGCGGTAGCATCTAATACATGGGGAGTAAAACCATGTTTTAGCCCTATGGCTTTGGCAATATCTTGGCCTCTACCTCCCCCAAATTTACGACGATGCGCCATTGCGCCATCAACCAAATTAACGTTTATACCGCTAAGTTTTGGCTCATCGAGTTTGATTAACTCAAGTATTTGATGGTTGAGTTGTAATAAAAAATCTAATGAAGCGTGTTTACCTGCTGATGCAACATCACCAATATAGTTAAGGTGCCATTTTTTCGCAATAAGCTTGCAGCGATCCTTGTCAATTGTATCGCTATAGGCAATAGCAACATTTTGATGAAGAAGGTTAGTCATTAAACTCACTCAAGTTGACCCTGCTCAAGTTGAACATGGTTATCACCACTAGCAAAGGCGATTAGGCGGCTAAGTTGAGTGAGGCTATAACCTGACTCTTTTTGAAGTTGATTAAAAAACGCCTGAATAGCGGTTAAGCTTTTTTTACTCTGTAAACCGCCATCAATAACGTTTTTAGCCCTGAGATAGCCTTCAACGTCTGAGCTCAATACAAAGGTGTCTATACCTAAAACTCTTAACGCATAAGGCCCGGTATTGCCACCAAGGCGTTGACCGTGTTTTTTCAAAAAGGCCCATAAGCCAATAATGTCACTACTAGGCCAATCAGCCATAAATTGTGCAAAGCTATTGTTATGTTCTACTTGATGATCAAATATCATCTGAGCATTAGCTTTAATGGTTTTAACCTTATTATAATTACGAATGATATTAGGATCAGCGGCTTTTTGCTCAAGCATTTCTTCGGGCATCATTAGCACTTTTTCAATGTTGAAATTGAAAAAGCTCTCTTCAAAGCTAGGCCATTTATTTTCTACCACACGCCAGACAAAACCGGACTTGAAAATTTGCTGAGTAAATGCAGATAAAATTCGATCATCACTTAACGTTGGCATACCTTGCTGGGCAGCGTTATCGTTAAGCAGATCTTTATCAATAATTTTTTTACCTATCAGTATTTCTAATGCCTTTGCGCCACCTTTTCGTTCAGCCGCACGTTGATATAAATCACTAAATTTTTCTTTGGTATTTGTACTCATAGGGTTACTCCTCAATACCACAGTGGCGTAATAAAGCATCCATTTCGGGTGCTCTGCCACGGAAGTTTTTAAATAATTTACTTGGCTCTTCACTACCGCCTTTTTCTAATATATTGTTTAAAAAAGATTGGCCTGTAGCTTGGTTGAAAATACCTTCTTGTTCAAATAAACCAAAGGCATCGGCTGATAATACTTCTGCCCATTTATAACTGTAATAACCAGCAGCATAACCGCCACCAAAAATATGGCTAAAGCCATGTTGAAAACGATTAAATTCTGTTGCTTTTACCACTGAGTACTGTTCTCGTACTTGGTTTAGTACTTGTTGTATATGGTTTTCTTTAGCGTCATTGGTGTAGCTAGCGTGCATGGTAAAATCAAAAATACTGAACTCTAATTGACGTAGCATTTGCATCGCTGATTGAAAGTTTTTGGCGGCGAGCATCTTATCTAAAAGCGCTTGAGGTAGTGACTCACCTGTTTCAAAATGGCTAGAAATAAAGGCTAATGCTTCTGGCTGCCAACACCAGTTTTCTAAAAATTGGCTCGGTAATTCTACAGCATCCCAAGGAACGCCATTAATGCCAGAAACAGCGCTTGCATCTATCTGCGTTAGCATGTGGTGTAAACCGTGACCAAATTCGTGAAATAAGGTTACTACTTCGTCATGGGTAAATAATGCTGGGGTATCGCCAACAGGGCCATTAAAGTTACAAGTTAGGTAGGCAACAGGGTATTGAATTTCACCTGTGCTAAGTTTAGCTCTACCCACACAATCATCCATCCAAGCGCCACCACGTTTCTTTTCGCGGGCGTATAAATCTAAGTAGAAGCTGCCACGTAATTGACCATCAGCGTCTAAAATATCGTAAAATTTTACGTCATCATGCCAAACATCAACCCCTTCTCGGCAGTTAACGGTTAAACCAAATAAGCGGTTAACAACACAAAACAAGCCCTCAACTACTTTATCTTTAGGAAAATAAGGGCGCAGTTCTTCATCTGAAATGGTATAACGGCTTTGTTTAAGTTTTTCACTGTAGTAGGTTAAATCCCATGCTTGTAAAGTATCTTGTGAAAACTCAGTACGGGCAAAATCATTTAGCTCTTTAAAGTCTTGTTCACCTTGATGTTTAGATTTAATAGCCAGGTTTTCTAAAAACACCATAACTTCGCTAGTAGACTTGGCCATTTTAGTGGCAAGAGAATGTTCAGCGTAGTTTGCAAAATCAAGCAATTGGGCTAATTCGTGACGAAGTGCTAATAGTTCATTCATAATGCCGCTGTTATCAAATTCTCCAGCATTTGGCCCTTGATCTGAAGCACGAGTGACAAAGGCGCGATAGAGCTTTTCACGCAATGATTGATTGTCACAATACATCATTACCGGTAGATAACTAGGAATGTCTAACGTGAAAGTATAGCCTTTTTTCTCTTTACTTTTTGCTAATGCTTGCGCTGCGGCTAAGGCACTTTCAGGTAAGCCGGTTAAATCATTTTTATCACTCATATTGATGCTAAAGGCTTGTGTAGCATCAAGTACATTATTACTAAAGCTTGAGCTTAATTCCGATAAACGACTGACAATTTCGCCATAACGCTTCTTATTGTCATCATTTAAGGCGACTCCTGATAATTTGAAATCACGTAAAGCATTAGTAATGACTTTTTGTTGGGCAGTATCTAAGTGAGTGAACTCATTGCTGTTTTTTAGCTGTAGGTAAGCTTGGTATAACCCTTGGTGTTGACCAACAAAAGTGCTGTATTGTGACAAAATAGGTAAACATGACTCATAAGCTTCTCGTAATTTATCACTACTAATCACCGAGTTCATGTGAGAAACAGGTGACCAAAGCTTGGATAATATGTCATCTACTTCATCAATTGGCATCACTAAATTTTGCCAAGTAAAACTGCTGTGTTCAGCTAATACTTGTTCAATTACTTTTTTACAATCAGAAATTGCTTGCTCTACTGCTGGCTTTACATGTTCGGATTTTATTTTTGAAAATTCGGGTAAAGGCGAGTTTAGCAATAAAGGGTTAGTCATAATGGTTACAAATTTAAAGAATGGTAGTGTAGATGTGATGACAACAATGGAAATATTCAAGGGTAATACTAGTTTCATTAAATAGGTGGGCTACTTTACACACAAGAAAATGACCAAACACAAGGCGTTTATTTTAATAACTAGTTGTTTTAATTGTTTATTTATAAATAAATAACGATGTGATTGGCTATTTTAACTAGTAGAAATGATTACATACTTAATGAGATTGGGTATAAGTTCGTTGGAGAGTGCTTGGGTTTTTTAATTCCACGGAAGCTTTCAATTTCAATTATCCACTGTAAACTCTGTACTATAAATTCTCGCTGAGACGAGTATTTCGAGGTAACATGAATACATGAGCATCTACTCAAGCTCAAACTCAGTCATGCATTTTGCCTAAGTGTGAGTAAAGATAAAAAAGTTAACCCTAAGGACTCCCTAATGACACAACATTTTGATTATATCGCCATTGGCGCAGGCAGTGGCGGTATTGCTTCCGCTAATCGAGCGGCTAAGCTTGGTAAAAAAGCAGCAGTAATTGAAGCTAAGTACCTCGGTGGAACTTGTGTAAACGTTGGTTGTGTTCCCAAAAAAGCCATGTGGTATGCCGGACAAATTAGCGATGCACTGAAATATGCTTATGATTATGGCTTTAATGTTGAAAATAAAAGTTTTGATTGGTCACGATTAATTGCCAATAGAGAGGCCTATATTGCCCGTATCCATACGGCTTATCAACGGGGATTTGATGCAAATAATGTTACTATTATTGAAGGGTTTGCTAAATTTGTAGATAAAAATACGGTTGAGGTAAATGGCGATTTATATACCGCAGATCATATTACTATTGCCACTGGTGGACGACCTTCTATCCCTGATATCGAAGGAGCTGAATTTGGCATAGATTCAGATGGTTTTTTTGCTTTGACCGAACAACCTAAATCAGTCGCTGTTATTGGCGCAGGTTATATTGCGGTAGAGCTAGCTGGCGTATTTTATGGGCTAGGCACGCAAACGCATTTATTGGTTAGAAAGGAGAAACCACTACGCGCCTTTGATGAGATGTTAAGCACCACATTAGTTGAACAAATGGCAAAGCATGGGCCGACATTACATAACCATAGCACACCTAAGCGCATTGAAAAGTTGGCTGACGGTAATCTGATGATACATTTAACTAATGGCCAGTCAGTTGGTCCAGTTGAGCAATTAGTGTGGGCCATAGGCCGAGCACCTGCCACGGATAACATTAATTTAGAATTAGCGGGTGTTAAGCTAAATGAACAAGGCTTTATTGTTACGGACAAATATCAAAACACCAATGTAGAGGGTGTTTATGCTGTAGGTGACAACACCGGCAGAGCACAATTAACACCAGTAGCCGTTGCCGCAGGTCGTCGTTTATGCGAACGCTTATTTAACAATAAACCAGACGAACACTTAGACTATTCAGGAATTGCGACTGTTGTTTTTAGTCATCCGGTTATCGGTACAGTAGGATTAACAGAGGCAGAAGCGGTTACGCACTATGGTGAAGACAATATTAGTGTTTATAATTCACAGTTTACCGCGCTTTATCAAGCAATTACTGAGGATTACCGTGATCCAACACGAATGAAGCTAATTTGTACTGGTGTTGATGAAAAAGTTGTTGGTTTACATAGTATAGGTTTTGGAAGTGACGAGCTATTACAAGGCTTTGCCGTTGCGATGAAAATGGGCGCGACAAAAGCTGATTTCGATAATACCATTGCTATACATCCAACCTCAGCGGAAGAGTTTGTCACTATGACCTAAAGGGATAGAAATACTAATACCAATCTCACTAAGTATGCGATTCAGTATTAACTGTTAAATTTAACTATCTTTTGTGGGTTGTACTTTAGCTCGACAAAAGTCAGTTGTTTCAATCGCTATCGAAACAACTGACCTTCATTTTTATAACCAACCTAAAAAATCTTTCATTACTGACTAATGAGGTTTTTTAGCTTCGGGATTTTTACCTAATATCCAATAATCAGGAAAATATTACTAGGGATATCAGGTTTAACAAAGTTAAAGGCAGCAGGTTCAGTGATCATAGTTTTTTCTGAAAAATCACTAGTTTGCCAATTAGGGGTAAGCTAAAGGTAGTGACAGTAAGGGTAGCATAACTTCCCCACATGGTGATTACCTTCACCGCCATCATACCCATTCTGCTTGCCATGTTACTGTCAAGGCGCCCTAAACCACTTATAATTGATACAAGTACATAAGGTAAGACGGTCATTTGTAGTAATCGGATATAGACATTGCCGGTAATTTCTAAATTTCCGGCTGGCTCACCTACATAGTCATGTGTTTTTGTTATTGTGAAGGGTAAACAAACAGCTAAAAATTTTAATATTGAACTAGTAATAGCTTAAAATTATGATAATTATTAAGCTCGTTATTCATATAGTTAATCATCTAGTTATTTTTTGTACAATTATAAAGTAACGATAATAAATTTATTTACCCACAAAAGCAAATGTAAAGTATATTTTACAGAAAAAGATTATTGTTAATATTATTTGTAATGTAATCATGGTGATAGGCTAGCTGAAGATAATGATAACGCTTCCTATTCTGGTGTTTCATTGTACTTGTCAACAAAGTTATCCACAATATGCCAGAGCCAATTGTTATCGTGCAGTAGAGCTAAAGCGCACTTTGTGGCATGCTTAGTCAATATTATTGTTTAGACTGAATGCTTATGACAACTTTGCCAGAAAAACGTTTGAAAACCCCCTCAAAATCTCCTTTACAAATAAACCAACCACTTATTTTAGTTGATGGTTCATCCTATTTATTTCGTGCCTATCATGTGCCTTATCTGCAAGCTTTATCCACAGCAAGTGGGCAACCTACCGGGGCGATAACCGGTGTATTGAATATGATTGGTAGTCTGAAAAAAGAGTATCCAAACGGTAATGTTGTGGTGATTTTTGATGCCAAAGGTAAAACGTTTCGTAATGACCTATATCCTGAATATAAGGCAAACCGTCCGCCTATGCCGGATGATTTGCGCAGTCAAATAGCGCCAATACATAACATTATTACGGCAATGGGTTTACCATTGATAGTGATTTCTGGCGTTGAAGCTGATGATGTTATTGGTACTTTAGCAAAACAAGCGCATGAACAAGGCATAGAAACGGTGATTTCTACAGGCGATAAAGACATGGCGCAGTTAGTGACTCCTCATGTGCGCTTGATTAATACCATGACAAATGTTGAATTAAATGAAGCAGGTGTTGAAGAAAAGTTTGGTGTGCGCCCAGATCAAATAATTGATTACTTGGCGTTAATGGGCGATAAAGTTGATAATATTCCGGGGGTTGTCAAATGTGGCCCTAAAACCGCTGTAAAATGGTTAGCTGAACATGGCACATTAGATAACGTGATTGCAAATGCCGATAATGTCAAAGGGAAAATTGGTGAGAATTTACGTGATGCGCTTGAACAGTTACCGCTTTCATACCTCTTAGCAACAATAAAATGTGATGTTGAATTAGAACACAGCGTAGAAGAATTAAAGCCTGCACAACCAGATATCGAAGCATTAAGAGCGCTTTATCAAGAATTTGAACTGAAACGCTTATTAGCTGATTTAGATAAAGGCAGCAGCAGTGAACAAACAACAAGTAGGTCTAAGAAAAAAAATAATACTAGCGTAACGAAATCAACAGGTGTTGAGGTTGCTACAGTGGAAGTCGCTGAGAGTGAATATGATATAGTTTTTGATAAACAGACGTTTAATCACTGGTTAACTAAATTAGCCAGCAGTGATGCTTTTGCCTTTGATACCGAAACCACTAGTGTCTACTATATGAAAGCCGAACTTGTCGGCTTATCATTTGCTGTGGAAGTAGGCAAGGCTGCTTATGTGCCGCTTACGCATGATTACGCTGATGCACCAGAACAACTTGGCCGAGATTGGGTATTGGCACAATTAAAGCCAATATTAGAAAGTAAAAGTATTAAAAAAATTGGTCAAAACTTAAAGTACGATGCCAATGTATTAAGTCATTATGACATTAAATTGCAAGGTGTCGCATTTGACACCATGATTGAATCCTATTGTTATAACAGTGTTGCTACTCGCCACAATATGGATGCACTAGCGCTTAAGTATTTGGATTATAAAACGGTGCACTTTGAGGATATTGCCGGTAAAGGGGCAAAGCAATTAACCTTTAATCAAATAGAGATTGAAAAGGCAGGTCAATATGCCGCGGAAGACGCAGATATAACCTTGCGTTTACATCAGGCTATTTTCCCTGCGCTTGAGCAATTACCTGAGCAACTTAGTGTTTATAACGACATTGAAATACCATTAATGCCAGTATTGGCACAAATGGAGCAAACAGGGGTGTTGATTGATTGTAATATACTTGATCAACAAAGCGAAAGCATTGGCCAGCGATTAGCTGAATTAGAAATTGAAGCGCATAACTTAGCCGGAAAAAGTTTTAACCTTAGCTCTCCTAAGCAGTTACAACAAATTTTGTTTGAAGAGTTAAAAATTCCTGTTATCAAAAAAACACCCAAAGGGGCTCCTTCTACCGCAGAAGAAGTGTTACAAGAGCTGGCGCTTGATTACCCACTGCCAAAAGTGATTCTAGAAAACCGTGGTTTGAGTAAGTTAAAATCAACGTATACCGATAAATTACCGTTAATGGTTAGCCCTAAGACCGGACGAGTACACACTTCTTATCATCAGGCCGTGACTACCACAGGGCGTTTATCATCAACCGATCCAAACTTGCAAAACATTCCAATTCGTTCAGAGCAAGGTCGCAAAATTCGCTGTGCTTTTATCGCCCCAAAAGACTATAAAATTGTCGCTATCGATTACTCACAAATTGAATTGCGAATTATGGCACACCTATCGAATGACATAGGTTTAGTGACTGCGTTTAGTGAGGGTAAAGATGTTCATCGTGCTACCGCTGCTGAAATTTTTACCGTTGAACTTGATGAAGTAACTACAGATCAGCGACGGAGCGCTAAAGCGATTAATTTTGGCCTGATTTACGGTATGTCAGCCTTTGGCTTAGCCAAGCAGTTAAATATTGGTCGTCATCAAGCACAAGAGTACCAAGACAAGTATTTTCAACGTTATCCTGGCGTACTTGCCTATATGGAAGATACTCGCCAACAAGCGAGTGAGCAAGGTTATGTGGAAACATTATTTGGCCGTCGATTATACTTACCTGACATAAATGCCAAAAATGGCATGCGTAAAAAAGCAGCAGAACGAGCTGCTATCAATGCCCCTATGCAAGGTACAGCGGCAGATATTATTAAAAAAGCAATGTTAGCAGTTGCTGCTTGGCTAGCTGAACAAACTGATGACCGCATTAAAATGACCATGCAAGTACACGATGAGTTAATCTTTGAAGTACACCAAGATATTGTTGAAGAAGCAAAGGCTAAGTTAGTTGACCTGATGAATAATGCGGTTAAATTAAGTGTGCCGTTAATTGCGGAAGCAGGCATTGGTGATAATTGGGATGAAGCGCATTAGCATGATTGGTTGATAACTGCACAGGTATTAAGCCCCCCGAAACTCGCATCTTGTAGTGGCTTGGATATATCCATTGTATTTAATGTAGGGGGTGATTTATTGCCCCATGTCAGACTAAAATTTTA
>Ga0105358_10001713_pt1 | contig 11660 bp, 11 predicted proteins | sample GOMGulsemesocosm_5_FD_83509 | JGI IMG/M metagenome (GOLD analysis project Ga0105358, IMG submission 83509) | Methane-oxidizing microbial communities from mesocosms in the Gulf of Mexico - GOM15C Gulf of Mexico | ecosystem: Environmental > Aquatic > Marine > Cold seeps | place: Gulf of Mexico...
GAGTATCAGCTTTAAAATGGAGAATAGTCGATTTCCCCACTTTTTACTTAATACAAACGACGCGCATGATATAAGGGTGAAATATCAAATACCGTACTAAGTAAAATGGTTGAATTGAAGTCACTTATTGTTTACAAGTGCCTAGTCTGAATTATCTTCAAAGCTATAGATGTACTTTTCTACCTCTTAATGATACTTTTCTACCAGTAACGGTGGATAACAATGCAATGAGTACTAATTTGGTATTAAGATGATCTCGTGCCATTTGAGAGAACGCTATTATGAAACCAATGTTTGAGAAGATTTTACCAACCGAAAATTCATCATGGCGATACTGGTTGTACGAATTTGATGTCATTGATTTTAATTGGCACTATCATCCTGAATATGAAATTGCTTTAACACTTAACAGCCATGGTCAACGTTATGTTGGTGATAATATAGAGTCGTATGATGAATGGGATATGGCATTATTGGGCCCACATCTGCCACATACTTGGTCTTCCGGCGTTTCAAAAAATGGTAAACCTGTCGAAGTATTTGTTGCACAAATTCCGGTTAGTTGGATTGAATCCCTTGTTTTTGGCATGCCCGATTTAGCCGACTTAAAAGGCTTATTAGAATTATCTCGTCGAGGAATAAAATTCAGCAAGGATGTAACCATTGAATGTGCTAAGATTTTTCGCGATATACATGAAGGAACACCTTCACAACGCTTTATTGGCTTAATGCAAATATTACTATTGATGGTAAATGACAAGGGTTCACAGGTACTTTCTAGCTCTGGTTATAATATCTCGACAATATCAGACCCTTCAACCGACAAGCTTGATAAAGTTATTCGCTATATACATCAACATTATACCAAACAAATTAAAGCCGATGACGTTGCTGAATTAGTACATATGAGCACCAATCATTTTCATCGATTTATAAAACAACGTACCGAGCAAACATTTACCGAAATCGTTAATCAATTACGCATCAGCAAAGCCTGTTCAATGTTAATTACCACACAAAAACCCATCACCATCATTAGTGATACATGTGGTTTTAACAATATATCGAATTTTAATCGGCGTTTTTTGCAGTTTAAAGAAATGAAACCCAGTGATTTTAGAAAGATATATGTGGGGAAAAATGCTGCGACCTAGCTTTTTCCTTCAACAAAAAACTAAATAGCTATCTTTTTGCATTTGCATAACGTATCCATATATATAAACCACTAAGCGATAAAAGTATTAAAAGTATTGCTGCAATATCCATGAAAATGACTCCAAATAAGCCAAATATTCTACCGCTGTGCGCATCAACAATAATACGCTCCCACGTTAAGAATTGTGAACGATATAATTCAACAGCCTGCATAATTTGTTGATCGATAGCATCACTCGGTTGCAGCCAACTGGGTTCTTTAAGTGTTGCAATAGCCTGCCAAGTAAGAAAATCATCGTCTGCTTGATAATAACCTTTACTGGTATCAATAATGACGTTGTTTTGTGCAACGCTCATAGTAACAATTGCTGAAGGCAGCCCTGTAGCTACCGATATTTTGTCAACTAATTCGCCCGCTTCATTAAACAAAAACAAATATTGATCCGTAGCCACTAACCAAAGTTGTTTAAATTTGCCCATAGCAACAAATCTGCTAGATATTTCAACAAGCAATTTTTTATCAAGCCAAATTAAGTTATTAGTCAATATCAGACGGTTATCTTGATAAAAACGCACATCATTTGGTGAATTGATACCATAGTGATCTAATAACAAAGTACTGGTGATAGTTTGATGAGCCAGAGATAAGCGTTCAGTATGATTTAGGGCGATACCCGTTACAGATAAAAAAATAAGGAAAAATGCGGCCCAAATGCCTAATGTTCTGTGCCATTCACGTAGGTGGCGAACAAGTTTGATGTGCAAGGTTTTTTTAGGTTTCACTTTATTCATGTAAAGTTGATTCTTATTATTTTAAGAGCTTATAAGTACTTTTTTATGTAACCACAGTGCTAAACGAGCAACTTTTTTTAATGCCCGCACCGACATGGTGGCGCCCGTTATACCATCAATATGCTGGCTAAGTTTATTTTTATTATCAATACTTGCCGATCTAAACTGAGAGGTGAAAAATTCATGACGCACTTCGTCACCTCTGCTTTCTCGAAATGCCAAAACTTTCAATTCAGCTATCATATTCTTGCTAATGTGCACACCCACAGTGATTGGCTTCTCTTTACCTATCTCTTCCAAAACCCACACGGTTTCATTATCTTTTAACCAATAACGCAAACGTAAACGATTAAATTTATGCTGCATTATTTCAGCGATTAGTAGTTTATCTTCTTTTGATAACCACAATACTTTTGCTGACGGCATATCACCATTAAAGGCATGAACAATAAATTGCTCAGAGGTTTGATACACACCTTTAGCTAAAGCAGAACACTGTAAACAACAAAATAACAGTAGGGTAAAAAATATTTTATTCACTGTAATCTCTTTGAAATTGTTATTAATTTTTGATAGTTACGCTAACTACCTATTGTAAGTGTCTAAACACAAAAAGTGAATGAGAAAAATCCCCATTCACTTCCTTGTTATGGTGGCACACTTAATTAAGGCTAAATGTACTTATTAACTTTTGTTATCAATAGGCTTAAAACTGATAACCAACACCTAAGTTAAAACCTTGTGAATCACTAGCACCAGTGTTGTCTTCCCAATCAGCTTTTAAAACAACATTTTCATGTAGGTAGTAATTTACACCAACACTTGTCTGTTTTTTATTAGTATCTGACGAGCTACCGGCATTGTTATCATATTCAGCATACCGTGCAAATGCACCGATTTTTTCATTAAACATATATGAAGGTTCAACATACCAACCCGTTTGTTCATCACGACCAAGCGCTTTCGCTTCATCACCATTGATATCCCAACGAGCATATAAAGCGCGAACGCTAAAGTCGTTCACATTATAAATTGCATGTGCCTCAAATAAGGTAGCATCAGCTGTATCAACACCTGCTGCGCTTTGCGTAATATCTTGTTGATATTGTAAAGTTGCTGCTAATTCTAAACCGGGAATGGCAGTGTATTTAACACGACTGGTAAATGCCAAATTCTCTGCATTTGCTTTACCTACTTTTTGACGACCGCTACGAATTAAATACGCTTTGCTTCCTTCAATAGGTGCCGATAAACCACTAGTTACAGCAGCATCAAAGCTTAAGCCCCCCATAGGTTTATAGTTAAATGCCGCACCTGCTTCCCACCATGTTGCTGGGATAATATTTTTTTCTACAGGATTACGTTCAACACCAAAGAATGTTGGTGGCTCATGCGTTTCGTTAATAATGCCAACAGGGATTAAGAACATACCAGCCGTTGCAGTTACTGAATTACTCACATCATATTCGATGTAAGCTTGCTCAAGCTCAACTTCACCTACCTTTCCTTCTCCAGCAATTGAATGCTCTAATTCAAATTCAGAGAAAAAACGTAATTTATTAGTGAACTCATGACCAAAGAATAAAACAAAACGATGAAAATCAATTTTGGCATCAGTATCTTCATAATTATTGTAATGAAGTTCACCATAACCACCAATAGTAGTATTCGATAATGCCGTACTGCCAGCTTCCACTTGATCAGCAGTAGCGTTTAAGCGTTGTTCAGTTTGATCTAAACGTCTTTCTAATGCTTTAAGAATTTTTTGTTGTTCTGCAATAACATTACGTAATTCTTGAGTTTCTTCATTCGCAATAACACTAGTAGAGGCAAACAAGCCTACCAATAGTGAAGCAATTATCGTTTTCTTCATCATTTTGGTCACGTCCATCAAAAGGTAATTTTATAGAGTCTAAATTATGGGCGTGATGATACTGTAAACGTAAAGCAAATGCAAACTATTCGCATTGGGTTTTTCACTTGTATTTGATTTGGATCAATGAAATTATTTTGAATGCTGTATCGCGTGATGGTATTTAATTTGGTAAAAAATATAATGGTTTAGATCTATGCTGTTATCTGATCAAGCAACTTTAAACCGCTAATCCACAATACCTAACAATTCCATCATATTATGGTTAATCTTATTTACTTCAAATCTTTCTAAAACCATTTGATAAGATGCCTCCCCCATGCTTTTTAGTAGCTCAGGAGAGTCTATAAAAATCTTCATATTCGCGGATAATTCTTGAGGGTTCTTGACCTCAGACAAAAAACCATTAATACCATGTTTTACTGTTTCTCGACACCCAGGAACATCTGTTGTTAATATTGCCCTACCAACAGCCATGGCTTCTAGAACCGTTCGAGGCACTCCTTCTCTGTATGAAGGTAATACATAGACGTGACAACCTATGACTACTGTAGTCACATCATCTAAACGTCCATGAAAATTAACAACTCCATCCTGAACCCAAGAATCGAGCTCTGCTTGACTGATACAACTAGGTGTTTCATCTCTCCAACCAACTAAGTCAAATTCTACATTTTTATATTCTGCATGAATAATTTTGGCTGCTTCAATGAAATCAAGCAACCCCTTCTCCTTCATCAATCGACCAACCATTAAAAAGCGAATAATTTTAGTTGGGGGAAGCTCACTTTTTGGAAAGTCTATTAAATTAACCCCTGAACCATTTACTAAAGCAACTTTATCAAAAGCGACTATTTTTTTGTCAACTAATAATTTACAGTCATCTGAGTTTTGAAAAACGACAGTACTTGCCGATGAACAGCCAAGTTTATATAGAAAATGAATACCGAACTGAATAATTTTTTGTTTGAATGAATCGACGTCCATAAAACTGTGACCTAGTCCGGTAATTAGTGCCACTCTTTTGGGGACATTGGCAAATTTACTCGCTATGGTTCCGTAGATAACGGGTTTAATGGTATATCCCAACACAATATCAGGACGATACTCTTTAAAGAACCTGAAAAGTGTAACTAAGGTTCCAACATCCTTTATCAAGTTCAATCCTGTTCTTTGTAGAGCTATATCTTTTACTTCACAACCTAATTTTTCCAATGCATCACGCGTCGATTGATCAAAGTCGGGGGCTATACAACAAACCTTGTAACCCTTTTTTAATATTGATTGAATTAAGTCTTTTCGAAAATTGATAAGGGATGGTGCGTAAGAAGCAATAATACAAACAGAGCGACTCATTATAATGCACCGTCATTTTTCAGGTAATTCTTTATAAGCATATATTTGCCACTCTTTTCTCTTGGGATATTATTCACTAATTCAAAAATAAATGCGGTGTCATAACCAAATCTCAGCTCTAACGCTTTAGTAATTTTTTGCTCTGCATGTTTGTCATAAAGCTGTTGGTCGACATTCAAAAGCACTAAAATTTCTTCTAATTTACGCTGTTGAAATTGAACGCTTTTTATACAGTTTGGTAGCCCCTTAATGACATCCGATAAATGACTTAATGATACCTTACCAAACTCTTTAGATTCTAGATGCTCAACTTGACGACCTTCAATAGATTCCACCAAGGGATGTTCTGAACCACAGGTACACTGCCCTTTTTTAAATTGAATAAGATCGCCAATTCGATAACGAATTAAAGGAGTACCATGAGTAGTAAATGATGTAACTAACATCTCACTTCCTGTGGCAACTTCTAATGTCTCAATAACGCCAGTATCGACATTGTAATGTAAATTACCGGCAATGCACTCAGTGATAAATGGCGCTCCTTCCGCTGAAGCATATTGGTTATAAACATGACAATTAAATATGCGTTCGATTAATTCTCGGTGAAATGGCAAGAGTGTTTCTGAAGTGGTAAAAATAGCGTCAACTTTAAATTGCAGACTCAATTGATTACGTTCGATAAATTTAGCTAGCTCGTAAATAGCAGAGACAAAGCCATTGATAACTGATGGCCTATATTCATTTAGATCATTGATATAATGGGGAATGTTTTTTTCTACGAGGTCAAATGTCGAATACAACCTTTGTTTAAAAGCCCAATTGTTACGCCAAAATATCTTGTATTTATTCGTTGCCCAACCCCGCGTAAACTCCCTACCACTAAACGTCGCTTTTCTTGCGGTAAAAGGATCAATACCTAACTTTAATTTAAACGCATCGAGGTAAGCCATACGCTTTTGCATATCACTTTTGGTAAACAATACTTGTAGTGACTTCCCAGTAGTCCCTCCAGTGAATGAACTAATACCTTGACTTGGATCTATGGTATATACATCATTAATATTAGCTCTCAATACCTCTTTATTTACGATGGGCAACTCTTTAAGCGTATCTAAGTTGATCCCTTTCGTTATATCGATCCCCTTATACATCTCTTGATAAAATGGACTTTTAGCTAGAGCAAATGAGATAAAATTATTTAGCTCAATATTTTGATTTCTTAGCAGTTCATCACGAGAAATAGCTTTATCATTAACGTATTGCTTTCGATAGCGGAAATACTCTTTACCATAACGTTGCTTGATCAAAAGATAACCATAAAAACTGATTAAAATATTTTGCACTAAGATTGGAGTGTATTTAAAAATAGATGTTTTGATACTCATTGGACATCTCTTTTGGTCATGTTTGATTGTTTGGCCACATAAAATAAAATAATGAGCACTCCCCATATCGGTAAACGGCGTAATATATCTCCGCCTCCAGCATATGCCATTATCGATAATACCGCCCCAAAAACTGCTGGATTATCGAAAAATGAACGATTTAAAATTGTAAATAACAATCGTACAAAAATAATAATCCCTAATACCCCAGTTTGAAGTATTATGGTCAAAAAGGTTTGATGGGCGTCATTAAACTCCCCTAGTAAGTAAATATGAGCTCCGCTCCCACGACCAAATATCCATGATTCCTGTATAAGAGTTATTGCTATCGAATATATAAGGGCTCGTCCTCCATGACCATCATGTTCATTAAACAGACCAACAACTTGGTCATTGAAATCAACAAAAAAACTAGACAAGACTAGGAGTAGACAGCCAACAATAGTGGCTAAAATATAAGCAACTATGGGCTTGTACCTATATATTGTTGCTATTAAGTATCCAACACTACCCAAAATAACGCCAAGTTTTGCTTTAGACGCGCCAGTTTCCATTATCATGACTAGAGACATCAAGATAAATATTACAATAAGAAATTTAATACCAAATTTCTTCTCATTACCGATAAGTAATAACCCTATAAATGGCAGTGGTGTCAACATCATCGCTACTTGATGAAGGTTTTTAACTAAAGGGGCAAAATATTGGTAATAACGTAATGGTAAACCCGCGATTGAATTGGTCACTAAACTAAGACCATATAAAACAGTTAATATTAAGAGCAGAGAAAAGAATAGTAAACGTACATACTTGTAGGCATTATCCTCAAATAAAACAAATCGTCGTTCCATTGCTAAACAGCTAATAAGCAACATAAAATAAGCCATTAAATCAAATATAGCGCCAAAAACCGTACCGGTATTTAATCCAACAGCTTTGTTATATAAAAATCCAATGATGGCTAAAATAATATAAAGCAACCAGAATTTTGAAAATACAAATTTATTGTAACCTCGCATGTCCCATAACTGTATTAGGGCTACTCCTCCCAATACAACAAAGATCAGCTCTCCTATGCCTAAAAATGAGAAACGAAGTGAAGTAAAAACAGAAATTGTTAAAGCAAAAACAATCGCTTTTCCGACTGAATTACGGCTTGTTAATCGCATTAACATACCTTAATACATTTTTTTTATGCTGCCGTAAATTAAATTTGGCACGTAAGATCATCACCACACTGTTAAAATTTAATCGCTTTATATACCAATTAAAGTTTCTCATTGTTTTTCTTTTGGCAACATAAGCGGATAAAAGACGATTTCGACGAGCCGTATATTCTTGCTCCGGTTTTGCCAGTAACTGTGTATATGCTGCCAATTGTCGATTCATTTTGTCTTGATGAATATCTAAACTCTTTTCTCCCATATATAAGCCAACAGTTTTATGTGAAATTAGCTTCCCCTTTTCAACCTCTAGCTCAACAATCGCTGAGGATTTATTATTGTCACTTTGCTTTACTAACGGTTCATCTGATTTACTTGTATAAACATCGTCAAAGCAAAAATTTCCTAGACTATAAGCTAGAAGCGAATTATCGTATCTTTCAACGCCTTGTAATACATGAGGATGATGACCGTGATAAACATAAGGGCAAGTTTCTGTAAGGCTTCTGGCTATATTTATATCATGATATGCTGGGCAATTTACATGCTCGATACCCGCATGGACACTGATCAAATTTAATAACCCTGACGCATGATAATGCTCAAGTTTACTTTTAACAGTGGGGATATTGAACGGGTTTACGTTATGATTAAGGCCATACGGATTGGTTGAATAACAACAATATCCGTGCATGGCAATCTTGGCATCTTCAAGAATTAAATCTTTATTATTTACACCAAAATATTGTATTTTGTGCTCTTCTAACAATTTGATAGTGGACTCAAGTCCTTGTTTGCCAAAATCATAAATATGGTTATTTGCTAAGGTAACTATATTTATATTCAAATATTTTAACAATTCAATATTTTGTGGTGAAGATTTCAAATAGGCCGACTTTGACCCTATTGCTCGTCCCCCTTGTAAGAAAGGTAACTCCAAATTACCTACAACATAATCAAATTGATTAAGGTAATTTGCAACCGACTCAAAATAATCGAATACTGAACTATTATTTTCAATAGAATATTTACCAAAAAAACCTATATCGCCAATTAATGCTATTCTCATTAATGATCCTCGATTACTTTATCTAGTCTTGCAACATAGACTGTCAAGAGTGCCATTACCATACTACTTAACACCATCACAATAACAGCCGCTTCTGCTTTCCACTCAGGTACGACCAACCAAGCAAAACAAAATCCTGCCATAGACGTACCAAAGACTATATGTTGATATTGCCTATCAAAACCAATTAACATCAAATAGGCGGGTCCATAGGCTAAACGCATAAAAACAAAAGGGATCATTAATGCGCCCAATTGAACTATTGTGGTGATCTGTGCGAGGTTTTCAGAAAATAATAACGAGGTAAAATAGTTAGCACCTAAACAAACGGCAAAACCAGCAAATATTCCGACCAAAACAACAATATTTTTAAATTTATGGTGAAATTTTATATCTCTAGATAAATGAGGAATAGCGGCATTTACCAGTAAAAATGCAAATGCATTAACAATTTCTATCACACGAATCGCAGCACTATAAATGCCAACAATGATAGAACCATGAAAAACACCCAATATGAACACCATGCTATTTGAATAAAGCGTCGGCGCTAACTGTGTTACAAAAGCAGACCAACCTTGTTTATAGGTCTGTACGACCCCTCTGACACTAGGAAAAATAAAAGAGACCAGTTGTTGCTTTCTAATAATATAAAAAGCCAATAACAACGCCAAAGCCCAGCTGGCACCCAGAAGTAACGGAACCAAATAAGTGTCAGTGGAGTTTTCGATTAGCATCAGCACAGCTATTAAATAGACTAGCTTACATAAGCCATTGGAAATCGCTATATAATGCATTTTTTCGAGACCTTGAAATAACCATGCAGGGAAAATAGATTGCATTAATATAAAAAAAAGTACTGAAGCATATAAGTTAAATTCACTGTTGACCAAATCAAAAGTAAACAAAAACAAGTAGCAAATTGAAACAGCCGAACAAATCAATGCTGAAGAAACCCAGAGTTCACTGAAAACAGTTGATAATAAAAATTTATCTTCTCGACAACGAGCAATACTTCTTACAGCACTAATATTGTATCCATATTGCATAAAAGAACTAAAGTAGACACCAATGGCGAGTGCAAATGATAAAACACCAAAACTACTTATTCCCAACCTACCAACCAAAAAAGGAAGTAGAATCAGAGGAATAATAAAATCGATCCCCTTGGTGATGACTAAATATAAAAAGTTTTTTATTATTGTTTTTTTTGGAAATTCCAATCGAACACCTTAATGCTTATATTAAAGTTTTTTTAAAATGAGTATTACTAATTAACACCCTTAATCGCTATTATTGTCATTCATATAAGATGTTATTTTAAAAGTATAAAATAAAGTCGTATTATAGCCGTATTACATTTTTTATGAAGCCAAATTGAAGATCTATTTATTTTCAATTATCATCAACTAAGTGCGACTTATAATAATTATTAAGAAAAATATGATTAAACGATTTTTAGATATAATTATCTCATTAACTGCGTTAATTATACTCTCTCCTTTATTGTTGATTAGCGCAGCTATTTTATTCTTACTTAATTGCCGTCCAGTTATTTTTAAGCAACCAAGACCTGGTTTTCAAAGTGAAATTTTTGACATGTATAAATTTCGCTCTATGAAAGATACTAAAGATGAGCATGGAGTACTATTACCTGATAACCAACGAATTACGTTATTTGGTCAATTTATTAGAAAATGCAGTATTGATGAATTGCCGGGACTTTGGTGTGTGCTAAAAGGCGACATGAGTTTAGTGGGCCCTCGTCCATTATTAGTCGAATATTTGCCGCTTTATTCAATCGAACAAGCACGTCGACACGATGTAAAGCCTGGAATAACAGGTTGGGCACAGGTTAATGGTCGAAATGCAATTTGTTGGCAGGAAAAATTTAAACTCGATATCTGGTATGTTGATAATCAAAGTTTATGGCTAGACCTTAAGATATTATTTCTAACAGTGAAAAAAGTACTCATTCAAGCTGATATCAATGCTGAAGGTGAAGCTACTATGAGTAAATTCACAGGAAATTAATGGGATTATAATGAAAAAAATTATTATTGTTGGCGGTGGTGGTTTTGCTAAAGAAGTCATTTGGTTGGCTGAAGATTGTGGCTATACAGTTATTGGCATACTTGATGATGACAAAAGCATGCAAGGGAAAAAGGTATTAGGTATCGATGTTATTGGTACTGTTGAACAATGGCATGAGTACGCACAATACGAGTTTGTACTTGCCATTGGTTCTCCTCGGACTCGTCGGCTAGTCTTCAATAAAATGAGTCAATTGGGTCAAGCTAATTTCGCCACTCTTATTCACCCCAGTGTAATGATTTCAAAACATGTAACTATTGGTTCTGGTTGTATTATTTGTGCTGGCTGTATATTTACAGTCGACATTATATTGGGGCAGCATTGCATCGTAAATTTAAGTACTACTGTTGGCCATGAATCTACTTTGGGAAATTTTGTCACTATAGCCCCTATGGTCGCTATTTCAGGAAATGTAGTCCTTGAAAATTATGCAGAAGTAGGAACTGGCTCCTCTATTCGACAAGGAGTGAAAGTTCATCAAGGTGCCATGCTCGGAATGGGAGGAGTATTAACGAAAAACATTCCTAAAAATACTATTTTTGTCGGAAACCCTGCAAAAGAGCTGAAGAAACTACCTAGTGCAGACGGTTAAGTGTAGGAATCATAGTTATAGTTTCAGCTCAATAAAGCTCGTTATCTTGTTGGGATTTAAAAAATTAAAAATAGGAAATTATCGTGCTAAACACTTCATTCTCTCCATGGCCTTCATTCACACAAGAAGAAGCTGACGCCGTTTCCAAAGTATTACTTTCAAACAAAGTAAATTATTGGAC
>Ga0105358_10001715_pt1 | contig 11655 bp, 8 predicted proteins | sample GOMGulsemesocosm_5_FD_83509 | JGI IMG/M metagenome (GOLD analysis project Ga0105358, IMG submission 83509) | Methane-oxidizing microbial communities from mesocosms in the Gulf of Mexico - GOM15C Gulf of Mexico | ecosystem: Environmental > Aquatic > Marine > Cold seeps | place: Gulf of Mexico...
AACATCCGCTATTTTCTTTAGTTGCTCATCCATCGCGATAACAGGCTTCCAGTCTAATAAAGTTCGCGCCTTAGAACTATTGACTTGAAGTGAACTAAACAACCGGTTTGTCACATCACCTTTACCTATTAATTTAGCAACAAATGCTATTAAAAACACAGGAACAGGAATTAACCATGACCTTTTACCAAAAGCACTAGCTACTTTCCTCAATAATTCAGACGTTGAAACATCCTCGCCATCTGAAATAAGAAACACTTTATTGGCTGCTTTTGGGTGTTTTATACAGTGAACAATAAAACTGACTAAATTCTCTAATGCCACTAGTGACCTTTGATTATGAATAGCACCTAATGGCAGAGGAATGGATTTATTCATCCAGCGCACCAAACTACCAAAATTACCCGGAGCATTTGGCCCATACACTAGCGGAGGACGAATAATAACCACTTCCATACTGCTCTTTTGGATTAAAGCCAATAAACCCTGTTCCGCCTCATACTTAGATACCGCATATTTTTCCTTCGGCCTTTCTTTGCTTTCCTCAGAAAAAGGAACCATATTGTTATTTCCATTGACTCCTATAGAGCTAATAAACACAAACCTTCTCACCCCCGCTTTTGCCGCTGACTCAGCAAGGTTCAGAGTTCCAAAAGTATTAACTTTTCGAAACTCATCCATTGAAGTAACCATTTCACCCAAAACATGAGCCTTAGCAGCGCAATGAATTACAATATCAATATCAGTCAGGGCATCACTCCAATCTGTTTCAGGGCAGATGCTTCCTATTACCTTTTGATCGTAATTAGTCGATAGTTTTCTTGTCTGCTTTCTAACAGCACATGTCAAGGAACCATAATTAGAAAATAGGCTTTCAGCTAAAGCCTGGCCTACAAATCCTGTTGCTCCCGTTAAAAGAATATTAGTCATTAGTTTTCCTGTCTGACTTCAGTTATAGTCACCAAGTAAATTTGGCCACAAACGTTATAGTATTTTTCTCAGCAATCTTTGGCTGATAAGCCATTTTATGTCGATGAGGTCTAACTTGACTGTAGACGCAGTTATATAATTAACAATGCTTTCATCATCACTCACTTACTTTTTCATCCTGAAATGAGTAATACCACCTCTTATTAGCTCACCAATTTACCTATTGACCACTACACAACCTAAGACAAGATAAATAGCTTCAAGTTATCCAGTCGCTTGCTTCAGGCCTCCTCAGTAACACCTAAAAAAGTTCATAGAGACCCAAGCCCATACCTCTGGCATACTAAAAATTAATCTCCCACCCATTGCGCCCCTTCCATTACCGACCTAACGACCATATCTGCAGCAAAGTTACTTAGATGATCATCATCAAGGTAGTAAGGAATACCCGCCTTTGAGGCAAAACAAAAATCCTGTCCCTTATCACAAAGCAGTGAAGTGGGGTCAATAAAAGTTAAGTTTGAGTAATTGCGTTCTCTTAAGCTAGAAAACAACTCCAAGACTCGCTTATTTCTATTAAGATAATTTTGGTACATTATCTTGATATCTCCCTCTTTCTGACTCTGAAACATAGATATCTTTGCCAACCGATGTGGGACGTGCCACCCCATCTCGGGAACAGGCAAGAGCACTACCACTCTTTTACCAGATTTTATAAAGAGCTCGATCGTTTCCTTGTATTTATTCAAAACATCGCTCTTGCGTATATCTTCATCTATAGATATATTTTTGACGCCTCCTGCCCCAATAGTATCAAGCCAAAATTCTGAGCCGTGTTCTATGCCACCTTGACCGTTATCATATCGCACTCTTTCTATTGGTAGGGTCCAACGTGCAGCCAGTACGACTGTTTTCAACTCTGAAGACTGAAGAATATAATTCACCGCCTTCGTATTGTATTCAAAGCAGCGACTAAAATTGTTCGGCCCATCAATTGGCAGCGTATAAACATCTATAACAGGCGGGCATCCACCACTACCGAATGCGACAAGACCAATGTTCTTTTCAACACCTATTTTATTAAAAGAACTCCATAACATCGAAGAGTGACTATCTCCGAAGAGCACCGCTTTAACATTCTCATGAGAGCCCAATAGACAAGATGGATAGCGTTTATCACGCTTACATGATCTACCATTATTTATACGCTGCTGCTTTTCAAACCCTTGCCAAGCAACAACACTAGGGCTTTCAAGCCTACCCCAATAACGGTCCACCGCATAACCACTTATTGCTGCAAAAGAAATAAAAACTGTCATTAATGCAAGCAACACCAGAAAGTACCTGCGTGATATTAGCCCAACTTTACGAAAAGGACTTTCTACAAAAAAAAATGTAAGGGTAGCTACTACGATAGACAGCGCGACAAGAAGCATAAAGTCGATAGAACTGGGCTCCTCTAACAAACGAATTCTGGCAAAAGCTAAAATAGGTTGGTGCCATAAGTATAACGAGTAACTGATAAGACCTATACCAACGAGTATTTTTTCGCTCAGAACTCTCGCCACAATAGTACCTTTTGATGCAAAAACAATTACCAAAAATGTGCCTATAACAGGCAACAATCCCTGAACGCCAGGCAAAGGCGAGTTTTTACTGAAAACAAACATCGAAATAATAATTGCGGTTAACCCAGTCAATGATAGAAAGTCATTTGAGTACGCACCATTTTTTCTTACCAAAAACGCTGCCATCACCCCAATAAATAATTCCCACACACGTGACGGCATCAGGTAAAAATTAGCCTCGTAATCCTCTTTGATCATCCACTCACTGAGAACAAGACTAAAAAGTGTTACAAAAATAATTAGGGCTAAAGCCCTAGATGCCTTGAACTTTACAACTGTAAGAAGGAAAACAGGAAAAAATATATAGAATTGCTCCTCGACAGCCAGGCTCCACGTATGCAAAAGAGGCGTCAGCTCCGAGGCTTGTGTAAAATATCCGCTAGTCTTCCAAAAAAAGATATTTGAAACAAAAAAAACAACTGCCAATAAACTTTTAGAAAAACTCTGCAATTCATCAGGTAGCATCCATGCCCATGAAAAAATGATACTCGTAAGTAACACAAAGAAAAGTGCTGGTAGTATTCTTCGGGCGCGACGTTCATAGAACATTAAATATGAAAACCTCCCGCCACCTACTTCATCGAAAATAATTGAAGTAATAAGGTAGCCGCTAATTACAAAAAAAACGTCCACCCCAAGAAAGCCTCCACTAAATACAGAAAATCCAGCATGAAAAAGCACTACTGGGATGATAGCTATTGCCCTTAGTCCATTAATTTCTGTACGGTATCTCATTTCTTGACTTCCAATCTAACACTAGATTTCAAAAATCTAATCTAAAAAAATATTCTCAGCATAAAACAGCACTTCACCCAGCTCAATAAGCCGAATTACCCTGACAAGTATCCCACAGTTTTAAAAAACTAAGACCTTATCAACTATAGGCTATATTATTGAGGTACTTAATTTAATCTATAGTAAAGCGCGTAAAACATGGTCTCAACTACATCTACCAATTTATCGGCAGGCAATGAAAACACATTAAGCGCAGGTTATTTTATCCTCGACCAATAACCAAGTCTTACCCAACACATAAGATTGTCTCATTAATGTAAGCAGATAAAATCTGCTTTTTCAGGTACCACAAATCAATACTCAGCGGTGGACCAACCTATAAAGAATGTAAAAATAACAACTTGAATATTAGCACCTAAATCGACCTCTTTGATCACTCCAAAAAGCTCCACTAAACCCAGAAAAAACATTACTGGAATAGTAGCTACCCCCTCAATCTACCTATTTCCAGAGGACTTCACATTCCCTGATTTCCAACCCTATTTTAGTTTCAAAGGTTTAACCTAGCAAACATATCCTCAACATAAAAAACAGCACCTTCTTCAGTCCAATGAATCGAATCTCTCCAGTAAATACCATTTAAACCAAAAACACGGCATCTCAACTCTGCCATATCACAAAAAGACTCACCTAAAAAATCATAGAATAGCCCACTAGACTCAACGACACTTTCTCGCAGCTCAGAGTCAATCCCCCCTCCTAGAGCTGTAACAGTATCAAATACTCTCCTTTCATAATCTGAAATACTTAAATCCGACTGAATAAAAGATTCCACAGGTGATTCCTTAACATTTTTCGTCCATGCTAACCGTTTACCAAAAACAACTATTTTAGTTGCCGGCAGGGCTGATCTTAACAAGGCAAGTGCCTCTCGAAGAGGCTCCTTTATTGGCACATTAACGAATCCGAGCCCCCTCACTCGAACTTTATCATACCAATTAAAACTAACTACAATAATATCCGGAGCTAACGAACCAGCTTTTATCACCAAATCTCTAAAGGCCATATCACAGGACCTTGCCAGAGAAACATCTTTTGAAAAGCGTGGCATATTTTCGCGATCATAATCTCCAAAGTGACATTTATGTGACAACCCTAGTCTTAAGAATGAAAAACCATCTTTAAGCTTATTTGACAATAAAGCCCCGCCAAGCAAATCAGACGCAGTTGAATCCCCTATAAATAACACCTTACGCTTTTCTGTTGCTTCAAACTCACTGTAATTTTGGGAACGATAAGCCTTTGATGCAAAAGCCTTAAAGCTATTAGAAGCCTCCTTGTGAGCAGCTAAATCAAAAGCCTCTATTTTTGGGTCTGTCCTCACTGTCAAAATCAAAAAAACAAAAAAGTAAAAAAGGACGGACAAGCCAGCTAACCACCTCCAACCTCCCTTTCTTACCATGCCAGAAAGATACTTTTCTGAAATGAAATAATTAACAAGGCCTAGAGCGATTGAGCCAAGCAAGCCAACTAATATAAATACATATCCCTGTAAATATTTAGATAAAAACATGACTAAAGGGAGGTGCACTAAATAAATTGAATAACTTGGCCTACCTAAAATGCTCAATTTTTTCAACATAAATTGACCAGGAGGGATGAAGACAATTAGCAAGCAGGAAAGCCCAACAGCCAAAATTTGAGATAGCAATCTATCCGATGGTGGTTGCGTTATGACTGCCAAAAGAAAAGCAAATATAAACCACCACACAAGCCTAGGAACAGCTTTATTATAACGGCTCATACTTATATAAAATGCCAATCCACCAGCTCCAAACTCCCAAATACGTGCCGGAAGTAAATAAAAAGAGAAGTTGAAAAGCCTGTTTCCATTTAGTAATTCCTGCTCCGAATGCGCACTAAAAAAGCTCATCAAAGAATAACCCAAAGCAAAACTTACAGCTAACGAAAGAACACATAGATACAACCAGAAACGACCAGAAGCGATACGTACAAAAAAAGCCAACAAAAAATAAAATTGAACCTCTAATGCTAAAGACCAATAGTGTAGAAAACTATACCCTGCAGCTCCTGTAAAGTAGTCAACATTTAAAAAGTAAAAGAAGTTTGAAAGAAAACCCAATGTGGAAATAACTTCAGGAACACCAATTACCCTCTGATCACTACCTAAACAAAAGTGGATTAGCAAAGCAACAGTAATAACAGCATATGCTGGGGGTAAAATACGAGCCATACGTCGAAAAATAAAACCAGAAGAAGTACAACCATTTTCAATTATAGAAGCCATCAAAAAGCCACTAATAACAAGAAATATATCAACTCCTAACCAACCGCCAGGAAAAACTTCCTCACTCAGGTGAAAAACCATAACCGATACTACAGCGACTGCCCGTAGAGCATCGATTCTTACAATACGAGTTTCTATAGGCAGCGTATTATTTGACATTTAACTCCCCTAAAATAGTATCTACTATGCGACTAATATCACCTGACTCTAAAAATTCTTTGCGATCATCTTCAATAGGAGTATCGTCAAAAGCTGTACGAATATCGTCACACTCGACATCTAATCCCAGCTTATAGCTACGACCAGCGACGAAGAACCGGCCCAAATTATGAACAAATGGTCTTTCAGATTCACAATATTCCAAAATCTTGTTTGTCACATGCCCTCTAAAACCCACGCCGTGGTAAAAGCAAAAATTTAGTGTAGAACTCCCCATGTACTCTCGAACATCTTCACTGCTTATTCTCCCCAAAAAAATCACCTGAGTATAACCAACAAAAAGCTTTCTTAGCTCCGAACTCCTAGGACCTGACCCTGCTATTAACATCCATGTATCAGGATATCTGGTGCAGATCCTTGAATAGAAATCATGAAACATTTCATAATCAAATTGGTCACCTAATGTACCCGCGAAAAATATAAATCGACTGGGCTTATCACCATATCTAACAGCCGCACTCCCAGCAGCACTTTTCCCGCGCCTACAAATGAAGCTTGTGATTTTCTGTTCTGGGATTTTTAGCATCCTGGAATAGTAATTACTCAGTGTATCGCTCATGCTTGTAAGCCGAGCACCTCGCACATCACCAATTCTAAATAATAGCCGTATGTATAAATCAAAAAATTTTTTTAATGGTCCTTTACTTACGAGCGACTCAGGCCACTTATCTCTAAAATCGACAACTACCTTAACCCCAAATAAACGCATCAAGCGTATCAAGACAAGAGGCTCTGGAGTTGGCATTGAAAATAGCACATAATCCCCTCGTCTGACTTGTCTCGCTAAGAAGAAGAAAACACCTAACGCAAAGAACCACGCATCAACTATACGCGCCACCCCCTTGTTACTCTGATAACCTGGTGAGTAGAGATAATTCACTTGGAATCCCTTATCTATTGAATCAGCCTGATTAGCCCGTTGCTGTTTACTATAATGATCAAAGGAGGAGGTAACTATATAAGAATCCGTTATTGCAGAGAAAGCTTTACAAATCTTTTCCTCACGCCAGAACAAGCTAGGATCAAGAGTGCCTGCAATCACAGCGCTCTGCCTAATAAGATAAAATGCCATCTAGGATGGCCTATTCTGAATCCACGAGTAGCCCCGTGAAGACTTTAGACTCTTTCGCTGTGACAAATAGATCCAAGCTATGAATAAATACATATAAAAAGGTGAGGTCAAAATAAGTATATTACCAGGCGACTCAAAGAGGCCAAGTATTGAATATAAAACTACAAGGTTCAAAATAGAGTCCCCCGAAGTGTCAGAAATGCATGACAACGCAAATGCAGTCCATATAGTGGCTAGCACACCAAAAATCAAGCCTAAGTCAAGAATCCCTGCAATAAAACCTGGGCTAGCACCGGCCCTTGGATGCACTTCTGAGTCAATTGCAATACGCTCATAATTTAAACGGGAATGAGTTTTTTCGACCTTATCTCCTTCTTGTCCAAGCACCAAAGCCACCCGGTAAAGCGAGACCCCTAAGTTAGCATTAATATAGTTCGTACCCACATCTTCGGATAATACTTCCGCCAAACTAGATCTTAATGAGTGAAGTGATGAAGTAGTTCGTACTGAAGCAACTGTCTCTATATACCCAGGCTCCCCCAGTCTATTAACTAAACTACTTAGGTCGCTCGCCTTATAAATAAAGCCCGCAACCAGTAAAGCTGGGACAATTAAAAAAACTGCTTTTAATGACAGTCGACTTCGAACACCCGGAAATAGTAATAAGCAGAGAAGAATATCAAAGCCACTTCGCATTGATGAATATGACAACAAAAGTGCCGATAACAATAGAATTAACCCCAAGGGTGCTATCAAACTCCGTTGCCGATATTTCCAAACTGCTACAAGTTCAAACAGCAAAACAATGCGAAGTAACGGCAGGAGCTGAAAATAAAACATTGGACCAGCACCTAGACTACTAACGCTGCCCCCGTGACGAATTGTCGAAAAGCTAATACCTATAACTTTCAAATAAACAACCAACAAAATAAAGGAAATAGTAACAAGACTCACTGTACTAATAGCTAAAAACCTTGGAACCCTAATCAGGCAAAAAAATCGAAGAGCATTTTCGTAATCGAAGAACAAAAAAATCACCGCTACACCAGTCAAAACACCTAAAAAAAGCAAGAAACTATCCAGCTCAATAGGCGGAGATTGCCAGAATGAAAAGTCTTCAACTAAAAAAAATTCAACTCCCAAACCCAACCCAAGAGTAAAGAAAAGATAGAAAAAAAGGAATTTAAGCGGGCTATTCTTAAAGCTTAAATACACTTAAATTACCATTTATTAGTTCCAGTAAAGCAGGAGAAACCTTACCATTCTCAAAAAAATAAAAAGTTAGCGCATAGCGCCTACCTTTTTGTATTGGTTTCCCCCGATGAATCCCTTTGGTATCGACCACAATTGAAGCACCTTGCTCACCCGTAATAATTTCAATTTTTTGATCGTTTTCTATATCTTCCGCCTGATATCGGCGATTAGAAGAAAAAAGCCCATCAACTTGCATTCTATTCGCAAATGAATTAGATCCACGAACATACTCAAATGGTCCATTTTTAAATTCAACATCTGATAAGTAACTGATGATTTTGACCTGATTTTTATGTGGTGAGTCTCGGTGCCAGCCACCCCCTGAACCAATGTTCCCCAATTTAAAACTCAAGCGACCAGCTAAAACAGTAAAATGGGAGAAGCCCCCGCCATTAGCCCGCTTAGCAATTGAGCAAACATCCTTAAGATAATTAGCAGGGAATTCACAGAGATTTTCAAAACCGTATATCCGCTGATCACTTCCTATATTATCCTCCCACAGCAAACAACTTTTTTGAGATGCATCTTGACAATCCATCAAAGAATCCATTCTCTCTCTCGTCGAAAATATTAACTCTGGGTAATTTTTAGAATATTGGAGATCAATAGCTCTGATTCCATCCGCGTTAAGAATTGACTCCCCAAGTATAGATCTCTGAATAAAGCACTTTAGACTACTTACTAGCTCTTTTATTCCCTCAAGCAATTGCACACGCACTCCTTATTAAAATATTAAAATGTATTTCACTCGCTACTACTCAACCAAAACTTCTGAAATCTAACCCCGAGTCCAACAAATAATGAAAGGACAATAGCTGCAAGGTAAAAGATAAATGGAAAGTTAAATACATAAATACAAGCCAATAAACCTAACAAAAGCACAATAACTGACAGGCTGCTAAACACTTGGTTATATACATGACTTGCAACTTGATTGAACATACCCAAATTCATGAAACATAAGTACACTAAAACTATAGAGTACGTCAGGAAAATCGAACTAAAGCCGTATTTCATGTATTCGTTGTAAACATAATACATGAACACCCCCCCCCCTATAAAAACCGCCAGTGAATTTATAAATAGCCATTTAAAGTTAACTAAGACCACCTCTGACAACTTCTTACTCTCTCCTTCTCGATGAAAACGGTATAATTTCGGCAACGCCCAACTGCTAATTACAATATCAAAAACTGGTACAGCAACCATCGCCGTTGCCAGCCATAATGAGTACTCAGCCGTAACCCCCGCTCCGAAAACAGCATAAATAAATGCCTTATCAAGCGTAAAAATAGCCTTTGAGATTAATGTCGATATAAAAAATGACAGCGAAAACTTAAGCGCCTCTCGCAGTCTAATTACCCCAAGAAATACAGGTTTAATTATGTCTTCATTTTTCAGTACAAACCGCCAGCCGCCATAACAGGCTATACCACTAGATCCTGCCAAAACGACTGCCACATCTACACCATTCACAATGCCACCTTTATAAAGCTGGGCGAACACATAGACAAAAGGTATTACAGTTCTTATCACCATAAAAACTGCTGCATAAAGCTGTTGATTCCTAACGATCATTATACGCGTACTTTCTTGAGCAAGCATTTCAAAAGCGACGAGAACTGCAAACATTGCTAGTAATAGATTACCTACCCCTACTATGAAAGGCGCACTAAAATAAAAAACAACCATTCCAAAAGAACCTAATAAGAGATGCACCCATAGACTGACTAAAACCGCACTGACACCATCTAAAAGATCACCTGATGCGATAGCACGCTGGAACCAACGGGTAAGGTCAAAGCCAAAAAAAATAACAAAGAAAGACAACACCCCGTTTAAGACAACAAATTCAGCAAAGCCTCTCTCAGGCAATATCTTAGCCAACAATAAAAGCAGACCACCACGAGATACGATAGATGCAGCGCGTAAGCTAACCGTAATAAATTTAGTGGACTTTTCTTGCGGGAACACCTGAGTAGACCCCTGACTCATTTAACGAGGATGCAACGACACTATTCGCTCCGATTATGACATTTGAGCAAATCGTCACCCCAGGACCAATATAAACATTTCCCCCAATTATAACGTCATCTTTAATAACTACATCTCGTTCAATGATTTTTTTACTTCCTGTTTCTATATATTCCTGACTATCAACCTTAACAGTATATATTCTCACATTGTGCCCTATAGAAACTCGGCTACCTAATACAAGCTTACTGTTTAAGCCTACATATATACGCGTCAAATAACTAACATAACACTCATTTCCAACTAAGATGTTTTTAGCACCTACTATCGCCACACCATGTCCATTAAACCGAAGTCTGCGTAGATTTGGAAAGCGTATCTTTAAATATAAATATGAAGAGCACTTATATAAAATATAAAATATAAACTCCATTTTAGACCTCAACCTCAGTTAGCGAAAACTTGGACCGGAGACATTTCAAATACTCTTCATAATGAGGGAATTCATTCGTTATTTCCCTACTTGTACGAAGCGATACTAAGTCAATGTCATTTACCATCATCGGTAGCGTTAGCGAGAGTGTGGAAGAGTGAAAAAACAATCTTTTAGGTTTGATACCTTCTCTATGTAAAAAAACTTCAGATGGAATATCTGGAACAACAATCTCTAGTGCAGGTATCTCAGATATAGCATCAAGGGTACGCTCCGACTCGCCTCGATGGCTTAAATATAACAATTGCTTACTTTCACCAGCCGCGTATTCAACACACCTAATGTAATCAGCCTCAGTCATGATCCCAGCCTCAACTAACTTTTGCCCAATAAATATATCACGTTCAACGGTTAATCCACTCCTACAAAAAAATGATTGTATATATTCAAATCTATGGCTCTCAACAAGCTCCGACTCAAGCTCAAAAAAAGAGAATCTTTTATAACGGCCGGGGAAATTCATTTCTTCTAGAATCGTTGCGATCCCGTCATCTAAATACACTATCCGTTCCTTAGAAAAGAGAGCGGTTAATCTAGAGAGCAATCTTGATGTTAAACTCCCAATAACGAGAGGCTCTGACCCAAACCAAACCCTAAACAATGACATCAGCAATGCTATCGACCCTCGTCCCAACAAATAGGATGAGCTGTTAGCCTTGAAAATAGAAACTCCACACCCAAAAAAACTTATAACTTCCAGAAGCTGCCGATCATTCTTTACATTACCACAAAGCCTGACGAAGATTTCCCCGTGAGCACTCTTACTATTTTGATATTCAATGGCACACATCAATTGAAGGGGGGATTCAACAATTATCATTTTTCATTTCCAGTTACGCTTTTAATTGCACCCCAACTTACAGGCTGACCTAAAACTAAATCTAAGGTCGTAATCTTGCCCAGTACGCTACCTAGGTACTTTGGAGCCAAGCCAAAACCTGGCCGAATACTTTTAATATGCTCCGTAGTAATCACCTCACCGGCCTTTATATCTTTAACGAAATACAATGACCGACGGAACTTAACATTAGCTTCTTCACTC
>Ga0105358_10001716_pt1 | contig 11653 bp, 10 predicted proteins | sample GOMGulsemesocosm_5_FD_83509 | JGI IMG/M metagenome (GOLD analysis project Ga0105358, IMG submission 83509) | Methane-oxidizing microbial communities from mesocosms in the Gulf of Mexico - GOM15C Gulf of Mexico | ecosystem: Environmental > Aquatic > Marine > Cold seeps | place: Gulf of Mexico...
AAACTTACACAAAACCTTTTGTATTCCACATGGCGGCGGCGGCCCAGGTATGGGACCTATCGGAGTTAAATCCCACTTGGCACCCTTCGTTGCAGCCCACCCTGTGCAGCCAGTACCCGGTACTGATATTGCTAACGGCGTAGTGTCTGCAGCGCCATGGGGCAGTGCCTCAATTTTACCCATCAGCTATATGTACATCAAAATGATGGGTCGCCAGGGCATGAAGATGGCATCGGAATACGCCATGCTCAACGCCAACTACATGGCGAAGAAATTGGGCGAGCATTACCCAATTTTGTTCACCGGTAAAAACGGCTTTGTGGCTCACGAATGTTTGATCGACCTACGTCCATTGAAAGAAGTCAGCGGTATTTCTGAAGAAGACATCGCCAAGCGCCTAAACGATTTTGGCTACCACGCGCCGACTATGAGCTTCCCCGTTGCGGGCACCTTGATGATCGAGCCGACTGAGTCCGAATCAAAAGTTGAACTCGACCGATTCATCGAAGCCATGGCTATCATCCGCAAAGAAATCGACCAAGTTGCCAACGGCGAATACCCCGCTGACGACAACCCATTGCACAATGCGCCACACACCCAAGACGATGTGATGACCGACGACTGGACTCACCCCTATTCTCGCGAAATCGCCGCACGCCCAGCAAGCTGGTTGAAAGACCACAAAGTTTGGCCAACGGTAAACCGCATCGACAATGTATTTGGCGACCGCAACTTAGTTTGCTCCTGCCCAAGCATTGAAGAGTATATGGATTAGGTTTTACTTTTGTATAGCGTTAAAGAAGTTGGTTAACGTTGTGCAAGTTGCTGAACTGAAAAACTAAAAATGGGCCTACTGGCCCATTTTTGGTTTTGGTCTTTTGGGAGTGTGCTGGGCGAAACTTGAGTAGCGACAACTTGCTCCCATTAAAGACTAGACTGCTTACTCAAACTTCTCTTCAGTTGGGCATATTTGACGGGGCGAGAAAAAACATCAGTCATCCGTTGGTTTAAGTGCTTGAGTTAATGTCGAATAAAAATGAACAATCGCGCTCTCGTAATATCCAAACTCCAAATATTCATTAGCCCCAGACGCCAGCCCGCGCTGGCCAGAAAGTACTGCGGCCCTATCTTCTTCTATCCCTAAATTTGCGACTTCAATGGCGCTATTTAAGTGTGATATTTTTTTCGTATCAGCCATGTCAGCGTCAGTCACCAGATAAGTAATTTGTCTGGTTTTATCGACAGCGATGGGCTGCAATACGATTACCGCTTTAAAACCTGGATGCGTGGCAATGATGACATTGGGGAAAAGATGATGAACATAGGTTAGCCGGCCATCAGCCCTCCACTCGGATACAGGTTTGCCCCGCAGCTTTTCAATCGAACGATAAGGAAAACTCACTCGGCTATCGGGGCCAATTTTTTCTATGACATTAAGGTTGTCATACTGAAGCGGAAAGAAGGAGTCGGCATGAAGAGCTCGAATATGATAACCCTCAAGAAAACTCTCCAAAAGAAGTTTCCAATTGACGGGCAGTTCGACCTGAGTTTCTTCGTGAACTCGATATCCGTCTGGAATCAATGCTGGCGTTTCTGAAAGCGCAGCGATGCCCGATAGAGTTTCGTTATCCTGCAGACTAACAAATACCAAGCCCTGCGACTCTTTACAACCCACAGGCACCAAGCCTCGTTCACATTTTTTAAGGTCTGGAAAACCATCTTGATGAGGGACGCCGCGAAGCGTTCCGTCTAAACCGTAGGTCCATGCATGATATGGACACACAAATGAAGCTAGCCGACCACTGCCTTCAGCCACCTGCACTCCTCTATGGCGGCAAGCATTTTTAAACGCTCTCACAACTCCGTCTTTAGCTCTAACGACAACCACAGGAACAGCGCCAACGTCACGTGCAACGTAGGAACCAGACTCAGCTAAAGCCGCGGATGGACAATAAACGGTGTAATGCTGGTGTATACAATCGACTTCCTGCTCGAAGCGCTCCTGCGACCGATAATGTTCAACGGGCTCCTGCCATACCTTATCGCCCTTATCCGTAGTCTTGTTATCGATATGATTGAAAACCTGTTGAATCACTTCACCGTCGCTAAGTAGTGTGACCTGAATTCTGTCATCACCGGTACCAAAATTGTTATTATTTTTCATAGGAGCCCTGCAAAATTTCTATTGTAAATAGCATCTAAGTCCATACATAAAATCACATGTAACAACAAAACACAAATATCGCCATTCTATGTTATATTTTAATAATGTGTTAAATTGGGCCCATGACAGAAATTACACTCGACGATAAAACAACACCGAAGCGGCTACTGCTGTCCCTTCTCAGCTCTCCAGGGTTTAAGGAAATAGACGTTATTTACCTAATCGAATGGGGCAAGATCTTTAATATCGACCCATCGGCGACCCGAGTCGCGGTTGGCAGGCTCGCCAAACTTGGTTACATCTCATCGGTTTCAAGAGGCAGATACACCATTGGCCCAAACGGTGAAATGATGGCCAAGACCGCACGCCACTGGATTGATACTGAGGATAGAATCGCACCCTGGTCTGGCAAATGGATTGTTGCACACACCGCCCACCTAGGCAGGTCGAATAAAACCGCTGTGCGCTCTAGAGAACGTGCATTTCGTTTAAACGGTTTTGCATCGCCCCTAGCCGGGTTGTGGTGCCGGCCTTCTAATTTCAAGGAGTCATTGCAGCACACCAAACAAAGACTGACGACCATGGGCTTAGAACACCAGGCCGTACTTATGAACTGTGATGCATTTGCAGGCATAGAAAGCGATGAGCTCCACCAGTTATGGCCTATTGAAAAAACTGAATCCGAATATTTAAACGTTCGACAAAAAATGCAAACGAGCAGCGCGAAATTACACAGTTTGGATATCATCGACGCTGTGCGGGAAACTTTCTTGGTTGGGGAATCTGTGATCAAACAAATCAACGCCGACCCATTACTACCAAGTGAGATGATCAATACACAATTACGTCGTGAAATGATTAACGAAATGAAGTTGTATAATGAGACGGGGCGAATTGTTTGGGAAAAATTTCACTCAAGGATTGGAGATTGATTCACCACAACAATCACACCACTGGTGTAACACCTTTCTTAAGCGTGAGGTTGGCATATTTTCGAGTATCGCCTGTCATTACAACGGCAAAGGCTTGCTCTGCACGACCATAGAATTCAAACCGTTCAATGAATTTTATTGGTGATTGACTAGCATTGCTGCTTTCTATTATTGATTGGTAGTCCGTCAAGACTGCAGGGTCGGCGGTATCACCGGCGATGGTTTCCATCATTGTTACAGGGTCATCAACATAGCTATCCAGCTCTAGCAGTGGCAAAACAGCGCCGAGTAAGGCGCTTACACTTAAACCATCTGCCCTAATCACATTAGTGTTAATACTTTCGCCAGGAAAGTGAGCATCGGCAAAAACGATTTCATCACCATGCCCCATGCGATAAAGTACTGATAATAATTCTGGGCTGATCAAAGGAGATATTCCTTTTAGCATTTTTCAATCCTTTCTTTTATTTGATTGAGTTAAATTTTATGCTTAGCAGGTAAATACCTTCTACTGCCTACACGGCACTGTCATAACCCAAGGCTGCCGATATATCTCTAGAAGCAACTGCCACCAATTCGTGAGCTTGCTCAACGCTGGTAGAATTTGAACCATCAATGTGAGCCAGGTATGGCATGACTAAAGCGGCAGCAATCTGTCCAGAGTAATCGTATACCGGGAAGCCAATATCCTGCACTCCATAGGCCTGCCCACTGGTAACATTTTCAAAACCCTGCCCCAATACTTTTTCGACTAATTCTTTCAGCGCTTTTTTAGAAGATTTTTTATGATGCGCTGGAATTTTTTTAAGCATTATTTCACGCTCATCATCCGCTGCATAAGCCAGCAATAAATGTCCAGAGCAGGTATTTATTAAAGGAGCCTCTGCGCCAAGGCGAACACTAAACATACGCTCAGAGGGGGAATCTTGCTGAACGACCACATGCCCCTTGCCATCATAATATATTACCATGTGGCACGATTGTTCGGCCTGTAGCGACAATCGTTTCATTACGGGGCTCGCCGCTCCCGTCAATCTTTTTACCGGAGGAAAGCGATGCGCTAGGTTAAACATTTTTAAGCTCAGAATGTATTTATCGGAGCTCGGAAGGTTACTCACATAGCCTCGCTGCTCCAAAACCACCAACATTCTAAATAACTCCCCTACCGACTTGTCTAAGCTGGAGGCAATTTCGCTCACACTTAAACCTTCTGCCTCTTGAGAGAGTAGCTCAAGTATATCCAAACCCTTTTCCAAGGCCGGTGCAGAATACTGAGTTTTACGGTTATTTTTTGATTCAGCCACGCAGTGTTCCTCAATGTATTAATGCAACCATCAACAGTGCCTTTCAAAATGAGACGAGAGAGCGCATTCATTAGCGGGGATTTTATCCAAGCCTCAAAATTTTAGCAATAAATACATTGGATAAAAACATTTCACCTTTAACCGCACCTACCCCTAGGAGTAGCCTCCATGGAGCGGCGATCGATCACGTTGAATGCTGTAATTGGAAGTCTATATTCACATCGTGGACTTTTCATATGTAAATACTATTTTTATATTTGACGATAAGCTATAAGTCCAATATGCTGCGATGCATACAAAATTGCCAGAACTGTTTTATGGTCGATTACTATGCCCGCGCAAGATTGATGTCCGAGCTAGGAAGGTGTGCCAGTTCATGCTGTTGATTCCATCGACTGCCCTGTAACGAAGCCGCTTCAGAAATCAATATGTATAGATGTAGGTACAGAGAAGATTTAGCGCAACAAATTAGTCGATATTTTTAGAGAGTTATTATGCCAACACAGCCCCCAAATTTGTCTTACATTGCTGGTAACTGGTCCAAAGGTAGCGGCCAAACTTTTAACGCTTGGAACCCCGTTGAGAACTCAGCGTTAGGAGCAACTTTCAATAGCAACAGCGCTGACCTACAACAAGCGGTTGTCGCCGCGAGCGAAGCAGCCGCTATTTTGGGGCGGAAAAGTAAGCTAGATATAGGGCGTTTTTTACAGGCGCTAGCCCAACGAATCGAAGGCCTAGGCGATGAGCTAATCAATACCGCAATGGCAGAGACAGGTTTACCCGAAGCCCGATTACAAGGCGAACGGGGCAGAACCTGTGGTCAAATTCGTGCTTTTGCCGAGCTGGTAAAAGAAGGCTCTTGGATTCAAGCTAGTATCGACACCGCCCAAGCAGACCGCCAACCATTACCAAAACCAGATTTACGAGCCATGTTGATGCCTATTGGCCCAGTTGCAGTATTCGGTGCTTCTAACTTTCCTTTTGCCTTTGGTAGCCTAGGCGGCGATAGTGCAGCAGCCCTTGCAGCTGGCAATCCAATCATAGTCAAAGGTCACCCAAGCCACCCTGCCACATCGAGTTTATTCGCCAAGGCGATGGAACAAGCGATAGCTGATCGTGATTTTCCGGCCGGTACATTCTCATTACTACAAGGTGACGAGCATGCAATAGGCGCTGAATTAGTCGCTCACCCTGCCATTAAAGCCGTAGGTTTTACCGGTTCAGTCGCAGGCGGCAGAGCCTTAATGGATATTGCGGCCAAGCGCGCTGAACCTATTTCGGTCTATGCAGAAATGGGCAGTATCAATCCTGTGTTCATCATGCCTGATGTACTCGAAAACCGCAGTGACTCGACCGCAGCCGGCCTTGCTGCATCCATCGCGATGGCAGCAGGTCAGTTTTGTACCTCCCCAGGGCTTGTCGTAACTCTTGCTGGTGACTTCGCCGAGCAAACCGCAACTCACCTAAAGAGCCAAGCCCAGAGCTATATGCTTAACCCGGGCATAGCCGGAAGTTTAAACAAGGCGCTTAACAAACGCAGCGCAGATAAAACAATTACTGTTCTAGCAGGCGGCGCTGACGCACCCAACTTATTACAGCCTTTTAATTCTCTAATGAAAGTAAACGCCGCTGACTTTTTAGCGTCACCGGAATTACTTGAAGAAGTCTTCGGGCCTGTGTCGCTATTAGTTGAGTGTGAAACCCCAGCGCAGATGATTGAAATTGCTTTCGCGATGGAGGGAAACCTTACGGCGACTATCCACACCGATGATTACGAGAACCAAGACTTAAAAGTTTTATTTGAGCAATTAAGCAAGATTGCTGGTCGCGTATTGTTCAACGGCTTTCCAACGGGTGTGGAAGTTTGTCCATCTATGCAACATGGCGGCCCCTACCCTGCGTCTTCTGCCCCTGCGACCAGTAGCGTCGGCACCGCAGCGATTTATCGCTTTACTAGCCGTCACTCATTCCAGAATTGCCCAGAAAATTTATTACCTGAAGCACTTAAGAGCAGCAACCCCGCCAATATTTGGCGTCAGCTAAACGGCCAGACAAGTCAAGCTGCCGTCAGCGAATAATCGAATCAGGTATAGAGAAATGAGGGATTCAGCCTACATGTTAGACAGCTATAGCACCGCGAAAAATTATAATATGCGCGAGTGCCTACCCGATGAGTGTCGCGAAGGTACTTGGCTTGGCCGAGCTTGGCTGCCGGCGTCCTTTGCCCCTAGTAACATTGCAGGCCCGCACGTTATTACCGTGCGTGACGGCCAGGTAATCGAGCTATCTGACTGCTTTGATAGTATTGCTGATATAACACGTCACCCGACACCAACCGCCGCAGTACAAAACGCTACAGGCGTTTCAATTTGCAGCTTGAACACTCTACTTGAAAATAGCCTGTTCTATAAATTACCGGCTGATATACGCAAAAGCCAACAACCCTCACTGCTCGCGCCTAATGACATTCAAGCGATTAAAGCTTGCGGCGTAACCTTTGTTGCCAGTTTGATAGAACGGGTTATCGAAGAGAAAGCGTTGGGTAACCCTAGCAAAGCTGAAGAGATTCGCGCTGTGGTGCACGCCGCCATTGGAGACAACTTAAAAGATATCGAGCCTGGTAGTCCGCAGACAGAAATTCTAAAAGCCAAGTTGATCGCACAAGGTATTTGGTCGGCCTACTTAGAGGTCGGCATCGGACCTGACGTTGAAGTCTTCACTAAATCTCAACCCATGTCAGCCATCCCCTGTGGCAGTCAGCTTGGTGTACTCGAAACCAGCCAATGGAACAACCCCGAGCCTGAAGTTGCCTTTTTAGTTTCCCCTCAAGGTAGTTTCCTTGGCGCAGCGCTGGCCAATGACGTTAACCTCCGCGATTACGAAGGCCGAAGTTCATTATTATTAGGTAAAGCCAAAGACCAAAACGGTAGCTGCCCAATCGGCCCAATGTTTCGCCTTTTTGATGATAGCTACTCTCTTGATGACGCCGCCAATACCGAAGTAAATCTGAGTATCGTCGGTGAAGATGGCTTCTGCAGTACGGGTGAGAATAGGATGTCTGAAATTAGTCGTAGCGTAGACAGTATTATCAAGCAGGTGTGTAACGGTTCTCACCAATACCCCGACGGTATAGCGATAATGCTGGGTACAATGTTCGCGCCAACTGAAGATCGCGGTGAAGAAGGTATGGGCTTTACTCACAAGGTGGGTGACCGGGTAGAAATTTCATCACCCAAATTAGGCAAGCTAGTCAACTGGGTAAACTACTGCCATGAAATTCCTGAATGGAGCTATGGTATAGCCGATTTTGTCGAATTTACAGTAGCCAAGAAAACCCAAAAACATAAGTAAGTTGACCAAGGCAGTGGAAACATAATGCTCAAGTTAGAACAAAATAAAATTGGCACGACGCCACTGACCGTCGACACTTTAGGGTTTGGTTGCGCACCACTGGGAAATCTATACCAAACCGTTGCCGACGATGATGCGAAAAAAGTATTGCAGGCAGCTTGGGATGCGGGGTTTAGATACTACGACACCGCTCCCCACTACGGCCAAGGCTTAAGCGAACGGCGCGTCGGCGATATGTTGCGCCAACAACAAGGTAAAGACTATTTACTGTCGACCAAGGTGGGCCGCCTACTAAAGCCCGCTGGCTACGCCGCTCAGCGACACGCTTATCACTCACCGATGCCCTTTGATATCCATTACGATTATAGCTACGACGGAATTATGCGCTCCTTTGAGGATAGCACTCAGCGCCTGGGACTAGATCGAATTGATGTCATTTACATGCACGACATCGGCGCAGCAACCCACGGTGATGCCAATGCCGCGTATTTTAACGATGCTATGTCTGGCGGTTATAAAGCAATGGATGAATTACGCAGCCAAGGTTTAGTTGGCGCTATTGGCTTAGGGGTTAATGAATATCAGGTCTGCGAAGCAGCTTTAGAACATGGCGATTGGGACTGTTTCCTGCTGGCCGGCCGCTACACTTTACTGGAACAAGAATCGCTACAATCGTTTTTACCAAAATGCGACGCCCGTAACTGCTCGGTCATCGTCGGCGGAGCTTATAATTCAGGTATTCTTGCCACAGGAACAAAAACCAATGGCACTGTGTATTACGATTACGGCCCTGCGCCCGAGCACATTATAAACAAGGTGCGTAAACTGGAGCAGCTGTGTGCAGAATTTTCAATTCCCTTGGCCGCTGCTGCGTTACAATTTCCCTTGGCTCACCCAGCAGTGGTATCTGTCATTCCTGGCATGAGCAACTCGGCTCGAATCTCTCAGACACGAGAGCTTTTCAACTTGAATATTCCGAAAGATTTTTGGCTGGCGTTACGCCAAAGCAATTTACTCGAGGAAGGCACTCCATTGCCTCAGGGTGCTTAGTGGTGAAAGTCGACGCACACCAACATTTTTGGCAGCTAGAAAGAGGCGATTATGGTTGGCTCAATGCTGATCAGGGTGAAATATTTAGAGACTTTTTACCCCCGGATATACTCTCCCTATTGCAGCAAGGCGGTGTCGATAAAACAATTTTGGTTCAAGCCGCACCGACAATAGCCGAAACCGAGTTCTTATTAGAGCTCGCCGAACAACATGATTTTATTGCTGGGGTTGTGGGCTGGGTAGATATGACGGCCCCCAGCGCAACCACTGACATAAAACGTTTGGCGACCAATCCCTGGTTGAAATCTATCCGCCCGATGATTCAAAATATTGATGATGACCGCTGGATGCTCAAGCCCGAACTGGCTCCTGCCTTTGAATCCTTACTAGAGCAACAGCTTTGTTTTGATGCACTGGTATTACCCCAGCACCTTAAAAACTTGTTAACCCTTGCCAAGCGCTACCCACAATTGCCCATAGTAATTGACCATGGCGCCAAGCCAGAGATTCGCAATGCCATCTTTCATGATTGGGCTAAGGATATCGCCGCCTTTGCAGGCCAAACCAATAACAGCTGTAAATTATCAGGCTTGTTAACCGAAGCCGGTGACGACATTAGCTTTGAGGCCATCAGACCTTATATGCAGCACCTATTGGACAACTTTGGCCCTCAACGCTTGTTATGGGGCAGCGACTGGCCGGTACTGAATTTAGCTTCGGATTATTTACAGTGGTTAACATATTCAGAACAGTTTTTAAGTCCTCTTAGCAAGTCGAAAAAAACACAAATTTTTGGCGGTAATGCTATTAACTTTTATAAATTATAAATCTAGAAAATTAGAAAATTAGAAAATTAGAAAATTTAACTGTGGTTGAAAGCATGACAAAAACAACTGATACTCGATTAGTTCTGCTGCATGACACTGATAATATATTTGTCTGCTGCCAAAAGATTTCTGCCGGTGAGAGTATTTACCTCGAGGGAGATACTTTAATAATAAAAACCGATATCAATGTGGGTCACAAACTTGCCCGTAACAACATCAGCATTAAAGGCAAAGTTTATAAATACGGAGCTTCCATTGGCTCGGCCAAGGCTGACATTGAAAAGGCAGATCACGTTCACCTCCACAATCTTAAAAGTGATTATATGCCTAGCTACCAGCGTAGCGGTGTAATTGATGATAGCCTATCTAACACAAGTTCAGACACGAAATCAGATGCCAGTAAGGTAAATGCATAATGAAAGCCTGGCCCAGAAAAGACGGACGCAAAGGCATTCGCAATGTCGTGGTGGTAGGCTATCTTGTTGAATGCGCCCATCATGTAGCAAAAACTATTGTCAACAAGGCCGACAATCTCGACGTACAATTGATTGGTTTCCCTGGCTGCTATCCAAACGAGTACGCCTTAAAAATCATGCAAGCTATCTGTACCCACCCCAACGTCGGTGGCGCGGTGCTATTGTCGCTTGGCTGCGAAGGTTTTAATCGTGAACTATTAAAAGAGACCATTAGCAATAGCGGCCGCCCTGTAGAAACCCTGGTCATACAAGAAAATGGCGGAACCAAAACGACCGTAGCCAAAGGTTTACAGGCCGTTAGTAAGGTGCAAACTGAAATTTCTAAAATCAAAAAAGTTGATATGCGTGTCGACGAACTCATTATTGGCACCATTTGCGGCGGATCTGACGGCACCAGCGGTATATCTGGAAACCCCGCCGTAGGTTATTGCTTTGATCGCTTAGTTGAAGAGGACGCAACTTGTATCTTTGAAGAAACCGGCGAGCTAATTGGCTGCGAACAAGTAATGACCGAGCGCGCTGTTACGCCTGAGTTAGCCAAAGAAATTGACGACTGCTTAGCCAAAGCAGCCCGATATTACGAAATATTAGGTTACGGTAGCTTCGCGCCCGGTAACGCCGAAGGTGGGCTTACCACCCAAGAAGAAAAATCCATGGGCGCTTATTGTAAATCTGGTGACTCAGAAATTGTTGGCCTCATCAAACCCGGTGACATCCCCCCAACCAAAGGCTTATACCTCCTCGATGTGGTTCCCGATGGCGAAGTAAGATTTGGCTTCCCTAATATTTCAGACAACGCAGAGATCGTCGAGCTAATCGCCTGCGGCTGTCATATTACCTTATTCACTACAGGGCGAGGCTCTGTAGTGGGCTCGGCAATATCCCCAGTGATTAAAATATGCGCCAACCCAGAAACCTATAAAAACCTAAGCGAAGACATGGATGTAAATGCCGGACGAGTTTTAGAAGGTACCGCCACACCGAAAGAAATAGGCGACGAAATCTACCAACTGGTTCTGGATGTCGCTGACGGGAAGTTATCAAAGTCGGAAGAGTTGGGGCATCAAGAATTCATATTGACTTATAAGCATTTTGAACCAGTTGGCCCAGCATGCTTGCCATCGGCCGTTAAAATAAAAGTACTGTAGAGCCTTGGAAGTTGCCTCTTAAGTATGGTCATACTGTCAAGTAAATCTGGCCAACTTCGATTGAAAAGATAGAGAGGACATATTTACTTGTGCAACGCCTTGCCTATGCTGCGCAGAACATGTGCAATCTCTAGATAGGCAGTCAGATCTAGTATTCTAATACGAAAAAAATTAGTGGGCGAGAAATTCGTTTTACCGTGTATTTACAACAAGAGCCTAGTTCCCAACAACTAAAAGACAACGAACTAACACGGGACTAAATTCCCCGCCTGCCCTACCGCCTGCAGGCAAGCGTTAAGTATCTCAGTGGTAACCCTAGCCTTATTAAACGCAATGTCGTAGAGAATAGCGAAAATAAACGCGAGGTAACCAATATAAGCAAAGCCTACGTAGTCGTTGTA
>Ga0105358_10001722_pt1 | contig 11626 bp, 6 predicted proteins | sample GOMGulsemesocosm_5_FD_83509 | JGI IMG/M metagenome (GOLD analysis project Ga0105358, IMG submission 83509) | Methane-oxidizing microbial communities from mesocosms in the Gulf of Mexico - GOM15C Gulf of Mexico | ecosystem: Environmental > Aquatic > Marine > Cold seeps | place: Gulf of Mexico...
TCTGCTGAAGTGCTAATTAGCTGCGTGCTTTCAGTTAAGTTGATGTTATTGGTAAGTACAGATAATGCAGTAAACATCATGGATGTGAAGCTTGAAGTCATCGCAAAACTTACATCATTAGTTTCTTCTGGCATTAAAATCGCTAAGCAGTCATTATTATTGTTGCAATGCTGAAATAATTGCCCCTCTTGATTACAGGTAATGACTAGATGAAAACAATTATCTACCACAGTTGAAGCAATTTCCACAGCAGATGTACTTTCTGGGCTATTGCCTGAGCGGGCAAATGATACTATTAGTGTAGGTATATTTTTTTGTAGGTATTGAGAAGGATTAGACACTAAATCAGTGGTGGCAATAGCTTCTACATTCCGACATAATTTTTGGGATAATGCCGGCGCGATACTGCCCCCTGCAAAAGCCGAAGTACCTGCTCCTGTGAGAATGATGCGTAGATCTTTTTGCTCAATCAATGGTGATAAAAACTCGTTTATAGCCAGATTGTTTTGTTCAATAATCGTTTTTGTATTACGCCATGATAGCGGCTGTTGGTTGATTTCTTTTGCTGTCCAGAAACCACCTAATGACGTTAATTCTTCTTCGCGAATATTTAAATATTTCATTTACTTTCCTTACAAATTTATTATTTTACTTAGGCTGGTTTGCATGCATTTAAATATTGCTTAAGTACTAGTGTAATATGGTGAATAACTATTTGTTCAACAGTTGGAGATATTTCTCCATTTCTAATAGCTTGATACTGAAGAGGGAGATATTGACTTAATAGCGTCAGTGGCACTGAAGATGATGAAAAATTATCAGTCATCTTATTAAAGGCATTTACTACTTCTTGCTGAGGCCAGTAATATCTAATACGATCACTCAAGCTATATTGGCAATCTAATGTAAGTTGATTACCTTCACTGGTGTAATATGGTTGCCAATATTTTGGATTATCTGCCATTACCTTTTTCATTATTACTTTAAGGTTAGAGACTTGTTCGTTAGCCAACCATTCATGCTCTATTGAATCTAGTGCCCACAATGCTTCACGAAGTGCAAAAGTAACCCCTGGCCCAACTTTAAGGATAGCAAAATGATCACGTACCAAGTTATTTAAATTAACAGGTGTTTGATAATCAGTTGAATGTGCTTCAAAAATCATATTCGGTTGAGAGTTAATAAATCCACTCAATTTTTTAGCTTTAGTGTCTTGGTAATCAATAACTTTATGATGATCAAATTCAACGCCAGGTTGCACAACAAGTGCGACGATGCGTGACCAAACATTAGATAATCCATAAGAAAAGAAAGCTTTTTTATGAACAGAGATTGTTTGAATTGCTGCTTCAGGTGAAGTAACGGCTAACTCTTCCAACTCTTCTGTAGCGCCACCTGGAACAGGTACCTCAGTACCTATGATATAAACAGGTGCTTCTCCACCCGTTTCTTTCCAAGCACTTTCTGCAATTTGACATAATTTTGCAGCGCGATCCGCTACAACATCATCTGTTAATGGAATAGGATCATCAGCACAAGACATAGAGCAGTCTAAATGAATTTTCTTAAAACCAGCTTTAACATAATCAGCAATTAATATTTCTGATTTTTGCATGGCTTCTTCTGCAGTATTTTTCTGCCAGCAGTTTGGACCTAAGTGATCGCCGCCTAGTATTATTTTTTCTTTAGGTAGCTTAACTTTATCTGCAATGCTAAAGACTAACTCCTTAAAATCTACCGGTAACATACCAGTATAACCACCGTCTTGGTTGACTTGGTTTGATGTAGCTTCGATTAATGCGTAGGTATTTGTATTTAATGCTAGCTCTAATGTCGCTTGTATTACTAAAGGATGTGCTGAACATACTGAATAGATACCAAGAGCAGCTCCTTCTTTATGTTGTTGAACTATATCTAGTATTGCTTTCATTATACTTACCTTGTTCGTTTCATTTTGGTTTATTTGTTTTCGTTACGACAGCATTATGAAACAAAAAAGTTCATCGGTAAATCATTTTGTTTCATTTTATTGTTTTTTGTTTATTTCACTTTGTTTCATTTTGTTTTTAGTGTTACTATGTGAATATTGGATGAAAAGGTAAGTGAAAATCATGAGTAATAATAAAGTTAGAGTGCTAGCTAGTTTGATAGTTGGGTTACTAATGTTTAGTAATATGTGTGCTTCAGAAAGTTTCTACAAGTTAACTGACTTTCACAGTGTGAGTAAGATAGATGCTCATGTGCATGTAAATACTAAAAACTCAACATTCGTAGAGTTGGCTAAAAAGAATAACTTTAAGCTAATTAGCATTAATGTAGATTACCCTGACTTTCCTCCTATTGATGAACAGTTAGATATCAGTATTGAAATAAGGAAGAAGAACTCTGCTAGCCTAGCGTTTGCTACTACCTTTTCAATGAATAAATGGAATGATAAAACATGGAGTCAAACCATTATTAGCCAAATACAAAATGGTATTAGAGAAGGAGCTATTGCTGTTAAAGTTTGGAAGAATGTAGGAATGGATTTTAAAGATATAAATAATCAGCTGGTTATGTTAGATAACCCGAAGTTCAAACCTATCTTTAACTTTCTCTCTGAAGAACGCATCCCACTTATAGGGCATCAAGGTGAGCCAAAGAATTGCTGGTTACCAGTCTCAGATATGACGGTAACTAATGATCAAATATATTTTACTACACATCCTCAATATCATATGTATTTGCACCCTGAATTCCCCAGTTATGAAGATCATATAAAAATAAGAGATAACGTGTTAAATAACCACCCTAAGCTTAATTTTGTTGGAGCACACTTGGCGAGTCTGGAATGGAGTGTAGATGAATTATCAATGTTTTTAGATCGCAACCCGCAAGCTTATGTGGATACAGCAGCTAGAATGGGACAAATCCAATTTCAATCCCAACGTGAATATAAAAAAGTAAGAGATTTTTTTATTAAGTATCAAGACAGGTTGCTATATGCCACTGATCTTACTCACCAACCTGAAAAACCTATAGGAGAAGAGTTTGATAAAGCATTCTCTGAGCAGGTGGAAGCTAGATGGCGAACAGATTGGGAGTATTTAACAAGCGCGAATACTATGAAAACTGAAGAAGTTAAAGACAACTTTGAAGGTTTACGTTTACCGACAAGGGTCATTAACAAATTATATAAAGAAAACACATTAAAAGCTTTTAATCGAGCATTTAAATAACGGCTAAAATGAATAGTAAATTAACAATAAGAAGAGGGTTTATGTGCAATATTAAACGTGAACATGCCAATTACGCCATGTTAGTACTAACATTTTTATTATTTTCGTGTACTCCTGCGAACAATGATAAAGAAGTTAGTAGTCAAACAATGAACAGTAAACAAGAGCAACTTATTACTTTTGAAAATAGCAATATCGTAATTCAATTTAATAGATTATTGCATAGTAAAATTTTTTCAAAGTATGACAACCAAACAAACCAGCTAACAGGTTTTTCGGCAAGTGAAACAATCACAATAAACGAAAATAGTATCAGCGATTTTGAATATATTAATCATCAAGTTGATCCTGTTAGCGATGAAATAGGTCTAGGAAAAGCCCTAACAATTATTGGTAAGTCTCAAATAGGGGTAGAAAAACATCTTGTTGCTACTACTTATGATAAGTTTCCTTCTCTCGTTCTGTTTCGAGTGTCGTATAAAAATACAACATCAGAAGTAGTGAAAATAACCAATTGGTCAAATAACGCATATCAATTACTGGATACAAATAATCAAAAATCGAAAGAGTCTAATTTAGCGACTTTTTGGTCATATCAAGGAGCATCATTTGAAGATAGACGAGATTGGGTATTACCTATTCATTCAGGGTATGAACAACAAAACTATATGGGTATGAATGCTACAGATTACGGTAGCGGCACACCCATTAGCGATGTGTGGCGAAAGGATGTTGGCCTAGCGGTAGGACATTTAGAGCTTACCCCAAAGCTAGTGTCATTACCTGTTGTTTATGAAAAAGAAGCGCGTGGCGTTGATTTATCTGTTGAATATGAACGTGTAATCCGTTTAAAAGAGAATGAAAGCTTTGAAACATTTAATACATTTGTGAATGTTCATCAAAAAGATTATTACAATACACTGGTTACTTATCGTGAAGTCATGTCATTAAAAGGTTTGAAAGCACCGGAATATCCTGATTCTTCTTATGAAGCTATTTGGTGTGCTTGGGGGTATGAGCGTGGTTTTAATGTCGAAGAGATTATTGCTACCTTGCCTAAAGCGAAAGAACTTGGCTTAGAATGGGCGGTATTAGATGACGGTTGGCAAACAGCTGAAGGGGATTGGTATTTACACCCTGATAAGTTCCCTAATGGTGACGATGATATGAAAAAGTTTGTTGATCAAATCAATGATGCTGGTTTAAAAGCTAAGTTGTGGTGGGCACCATTGGCGGTAGATCCAGGAACTGATCTATTACATGAACACTCTGACATGTTATTACTTAATGAAAATGGTGCTGTGGTAGATATTACTTGGTGGAATAGTTTTTACTTATGTCCTGCTTACAGTAAAACTATAGAGCACAGTAAAGCATTGGTAAAAACAATGATGAAAGATTGGGGGTATTCAGGCTTAAAAATTGATGGGCAACATTTAAATGGTGTTCCACCGTGTTATAACCCCAAGCATAATCATGACAAACCTGAAGATTCTGTTGAAGGATTGCAAGAATACTGGAAAATGATCTATGATACAGCTCAAGAAATTGATAATGAATCTGTTGTTGAAATTTGTCCTTGTGGGACCTCTTACGCATTCCATAACATGCCTTATATGAATCAATCAGTAAGCTCAGACCCTCTATCCTCATGGCAAGTAAGGCTTAAAGGTAAAACACTAAAAGGCTTAATGGGAGAATCATCACCTTATTATGGTGATCATGTTGAATTAAGTGATAATGCTAACGACTTTGCTTCTTCAGTTGGTATCGGTGCTGTAGTCGGGACTAAATTTACGTGGCCTAAAGATAAGCACCCTGAACTAGGTTTTGTATTAACACCAGAAAAAGAGAAGTCTTGGGCGCATTGGATTAATATTTATAAAGAAAAAATGTTACCCAAAGGTATCTATTTAGGTCAGTTGTATGACTTGGGGTTTGATGTACCTGAAACACATGCTATTGCAATAGATGATGATATTTATTTTGCTTTTTACGCAGACCAATTTAGTGGGGAAGTAGAGCTAAGAGGCTTAACAAATGGAAAATATCAATTGCTAGATTATGTTAATGGTAAAGACTTAGGCATTGTCTCTGTTGATAGTACCACAGTGAAACATAACTTTGAATTTAGCCAGTACTTGTTAATAGAAGCAAAACGTCTTGATTAATCGATTGATTAAACAATTTGGGCAATTAGTGCATAAATGTGCACTAATTTCAGCTTTATCCAGTTTATCTTTTTTTACTATGTCAGCTGATGAAAAGCATGACTGTCATAACCATAGCTCATCAGTTGATATGGCAATTGAATTTGAATTACCTTTACTCGATAGTAGTCTTACTCATACTAAAACTAAAACTAAAACTAAAACTGAAAATGCTGTTGAATCAACTGATGAGCATTCATTAACACTCAGATTAAGTGACTATAAGGGAAAGGTTGTTTATATAGACTTCTGGGCGTCATGGTGCACGCCTTGTCTAGTATCTATGCCGTTATTAAACAACTTGCGTAATAAATATAAATCATCCGGGTTTGAGATCATTGCAATTAATCTTGATGATGAACCTGATTTAGCCCTAAAATTTATGCAGTCTATGGGGATTGATTATCCTGTTGTGTCAGATGTTGCTGGAGTAGTTGCTAAGCGATACCAAGTAGTTGGCTTGCCTAGTGCTTATATTCTGAATGAAAATGGAGAAAAAATATTGATACATCGCGGGTTTAAAAGGTCAGATATTAACTTTTTAGAAGCTATCATAAGTAAGTCTATAGATAACATTGAGCACTAATATCAAATGTATTCACAGGGCTATAATTTAACGTCAAATTGATAAAGTGTATAGTAACTCGTTTGTAGTTTTTAAATTATTGATCAACAACAATCACTTTAATTCCTAGACTTATTAAGGCCTCTTTAAAGTCAGGCAATATACCAGAATCAGTGATCAAGGTTGAAATGTCAGAAGGTTCAATAATTTTATATAAGCATACTTTATTGAATTTAGATGAATCAGATACAACAATTACTTCAGTGGCTGCATTACACATAATTCTATTTAAAGTGGCCTCAGGCTCGAAATGTGTAGTTATCCCTTTCTCCATATGAAAGCCATCTACACCCAGAAATAATTTGTCTGCATGTAATTCTTTGAGTGTTTTTTCTGCTTGAGAACCATGAAAATACATGCTTTTACGGCGTAAGGTACCTCCTAAAACGACTAATTCAACTTCTGTATATTTAGATATACAATTGATGGCAGCCAAATCGTTGGTAATGACAGTGACTTTTTCTTTATCATACAATTGTTCAGCAATCCTATTTGTAGTAGTTCCAGAATCTAAAATAATTGAATCACCCTCATCAATCAAGTCAGCTGCTGCTTGAGCTATTTTACATTTACTGTCGACGTTAAGCTTCTCTTTCAAATCAATATTACTTTCAACGATTTCATTATTTTCTGTATTTAAGAAGGCTCCGCCATAAGTTCTTGTAACCACATCACGATCATCTAAAAACTTAAGATCTTTCCTTATGCTAACCGTTGAAATATTGAATAAATTTGACAATTGTTGTACTTGAACACTGCCATTTTCATTTAGTAGTTCAATAATTTTTTTTCGCCTAGCGCTAGTATCTCGCATTAAGTTTCTCTGAAATAACCCTATAAATTGATAAGTAGTGTAACAGGTGAAACCTACAAGTGAAACCTACAAGTGAAACTTTAATGTGATTAGTTGTAAGTAATTTTAACAATTAACTAAACTGTAATTTGAGCGGTTGATACTTATTTACATAAAATAAACATATCGTTATTTAGCTTCATCTAACTGTATCGCCCTAAGTTGCTGTTTTTCAACTGGTATTTTGGGTTTGTTTTCTGGTGTTATTTTTTTTACTTTGTTTTAGTTATTACATTTTAAATTTACATTTGATTTCATTTTGTTGTTTGGTGCTTGTTGCGATGTTTCGTTGTTTGTTGCCTTTGATGCTGAGCTTAAGTATAGTTTAGGTGGTTATTATATTTTGGGGCTATATAAAACATATGTTCTTAGCTTTTGTGCTTTGTAGTTCATCATAATAGTATTAAAGCGAAACCTTTGCGTCGGAATCTCACACTTATTGTTTCGTTTTGTGCTTTTTGTGGTTTTATTTTCTTGACTACAATTTCGTTTTGCTTCATTATCGAAATATCAAATCTGCAGTTGATTTCGTTTGGCTTCATTTTTGTGGTTGGTAGTTAACAAAAAAATATAACATAAGATATAAGACATAAAACCTAATAATGTGGAAGGTATAAATAATGAATCGAAAAATGAAGAGGAACTTTAACAAAACAGTACTATCGATGGCTGTTGCTACAGCATTTGGTACAACAAGTGTTATCGCACAAGAGGAAACTGAAGTCATTACAGTCACAGGCGTAAGAAGTAGTTTAGCTGAATCTTTAGCAAACAAAAAAGATGCTAGATCTTTAGTTGACTCAATTGCAGCAGAAGAGTTAGGTCGTTTTCCAGATGATAACGTTGCTGACTCGCTATCTCATATTCCTGGTATAACAGTGAGTAGAACTCGAGGCGGTGAAGCTCAACATGTTAATATTCGAGGTTTAGGTCCAGAATTTACCATTGTTACTTTAAATAATCGCATTCTTGCAACAGATGATGGCGGCCGAAATTTTGCTTTCGATGTTATTCCATCAGAAATGATTAGCGGAGCCGATGTATGGAAAACGGTACAAGCGAAAAATATCGAAGGTAGTATTGGTGGGGCTGTTAACTTAAAATCAGCACGTCCATTTGCAAATCCTGGTATGCAGGGTGCAGCATCTGTAACTGCCGATTATAATGACTTTTCTGAAGAAACGGGCACTAAGTTTAATGGTGTATTCAGTAATACATTTGCAGATGATACTGTTGGATTTCTTATTGGTGTAAGTTCATCGTCAGGAGCCGAAAGATCAGATGATATGTTTGATAACTATGTATTTGGTGTAGATGATGAAATAGAGTACGACATTAATAAGGATGGCATCATAACGCCTGATGAACAAAATTTAGTTGTTCCCGGTTCTTATGCTGTTGGTTCATATGCTACTGACTTTAAACGTACAGGTATTACTTCAACGCTTCAATGGGCACCTTCAGATCGTTTAATATTAACTGCTGATGTTATGGTTACTAAATTAGAGGCGGATTCAACTGGTTTTTCACAGTCATGGTACATGGTAGATGAAAGTGAAGCACAAAATCGTCTATCGAACATTACGACAGATGGTAATGTAATAACAGGAATGGATGTCGCCGACGTTTCAATGGAAGTTGTAACGTTAGATGAGCATCGTACAGTTGACACTGCTATGTTTGGTTTAGAAGCTGAATATATGTTGACAGATGACTTAACTATAAAGGCTGACATTTATCAATCTACTTCATCACGCGATTCTGGTGGCAAAAATACGTTTGTAGTTGCTGGTAACCCAGGCACCCATACGGGTAGATACCAGTTAAATGAAGGCGGTTTACCTGACTATATTCCAAACTGGACTGAAGGTCGTACCTCAGATGATTTTGGTAATGATGATTTTGCTCCGCATTGGGCATCTCGTGAAGGTAGCGATATTGAAGATAAAGTGAATGGTTTCACTTTAGATGGTGAATGGGAAGTTGATTATAAAAACCTACTTAGCGTAGATTTTGGTTTAGCTTATACAAGCAGAAATAAAACAAATACTGCTTATGATAACTATTCTGGCGTTGATGGGGCTTGTAATTACTGTGGTTACCCATACTTTTTTGGTGAAGTAGGTGCTGACGTTGTAAGACCTTTCCCATATGACAATTTCTTCGCAGGTGATAATGCTAACATTCCACGTTCATTTCCTATTTTTAGTATTCCTGGTTATAAAGATGGTTTAGCTGCATCAGATGGTAAAACGTTAATTGATTACAATGGTAACAGCAGAACATTTGGTCCAAATGAGTCAGCATTATGGGAACCATTACATAATCCAGTAAATTCATATGATATTAGTGAAGACACAACTGCTCTTTACTTTCAAGCAAACTTAGAAGGTGAAAACTGGTTTGGTAATGTTGGCGCTCGATATATAACCACAGATGTTTCTGCAGCTTACGCATATAATGAAATTTTATCGATTGCAATAGTTGACCCCGATTCTTCAAACCCTTCGTGGGATGTAATCTACTCTGATGGTTCAGACCAAGAAGCAGAAGGTGATTATAGTAAGTTTTTACCTTCAGCAAATTTTGGTTACTATATTCAAGAAGATTTATTGTTAAGAGTTGCAGGTGGACGTTCATTGTCTCGTCCTACACTTGATCAAATGGCTCCGTTGACTACAGATAACGCTCAATCAGGCCTATTCACTATGGACATCAGTGGTAATCCAGATATTGAGCCCGTATTTGCAGACCAATTCGATCTCGCGCTTGAGTGGTATTTCTCTGAAAACAGTTTAGTAAGTGCTTCTTTATTCTGGAAAGAATTAGACGGGTTTATAACATCTAATACTACCAATACTGTAATAGCAGGTGAGTCATTTACGGTAACACAACCAATTAACGGAGATTCAGCTGAGGTACAGGGTATTGAGCTAGCTGTGCAAAAATTCTTTGACAACGGTTTTGGTTTTACTGCTAGCTATGCATACACAGACTCAAGTACTGTTGTGGATGGTGAGAGTGCTGGTCCGTTAACGGGTGTAGCTGACACTTCTTATTCATTTTCAGTAATTTATGAAAAAGATAAAATTAGTACACAAATAGCACTAGATTACACTGGAGATTACGTTTCTGACTCTTTCAGTCCTTTAGGCGATAGTTACCACAGTACGGGTGAAGCTGTATCTATGGTTACAGCATCGTTTAATTACAATATTACTGAAAACGGACAAATATTCATCGAAGGTAATAACTTATTGAATGAGCAAAACCGTACTTTCCAAGGACGAAGTGATTTACCTGGTTCTATTCAGGTTTATGGTCGTACCATTAAAATTGGTGCTAGATATACTTTCTAGTTGTTATAGCTCCAAGACGATAATCGTCTTGGAGCTAGATAATAAATAAAGAGTATGTAAAGAGGGAAATATGATAAATGACAAAACCGATTAAAGATGTTGTGATCCTTGGCGGTGGGGCAGCAGGTTGGATAAGTGCTGGATTATTAGCAAACAAACTCAAGCCATTAAGCACTAATAATACAATCACACTTATTGAATCCAAAAACATTAGCACCATTGGTGTTGGCGAAGGGACATGGCCAACGATGCGTGCAACACTGAAAAAAATTGGCATTAGTGAAAACGATCTAATTAATCAATGTGATGCTACGTTTAAACAAGCTAGCAAATTCGTTTCATGGGCTAGCAACTCAAGTCAAGATTTCTATTACCATCCCTTTAATTTACCCAAAGGTTATTCTCAGCTTAATTTAGCGCCCTACTGGCAATTAGATCAAGGTGGTGAACATTCTTTTTCTTCATCAGTCAGTTGCCAAGAAGCAATATGTGAGCTTGGACTTGCTCCCAAGACAATTGCTACAGCCCAATACAAAGATTTATCAAATTATGGGTACCACTTAGATGCCAAAAAATTCTGCGAGCTGTTAAAAAAGTATTGTACTGAAAAACTGAATGTTAAATATATTCAAGATGATATGAAAGGAGTAGTTAAAGATGAATCCGGCAATATCCAAAGTTTATTATGCCAAGAACAAGGGGCAATTACTGGTGATTTTTTTGTAGATTGTAGTGGATTTACAAGTCAACTACTGGCTAAATCACTTGATGTTCCTTTTGTTGACAAAAGTCATCAAATATTTTGTGACAGTGCCTTAGTGATACAAACACCTTACTCAAATCCTGATGACCCTATAGCTTGTTATACTAAATCAACGGCGCAGGAAAGTGGCTGGATTTGGGATATAGGTTTGGCTAATAGGCGGGGCGTTGGTTATGTATTTTCCAGTAATCATACTAATGATTCAACGGCTGAACAAAAGCTATATCAATATTTAGGTAAAAAACCTGAAGTGTTATGCCCGAGAAAAATATCATTCCAAACGGGACATAGAGAAGTTTCTTGGAAAAATAATTGTGTAGCTATAGGTTTATCATCAGGCTTTATTGAACCATTAGAAGCTTCTGCACTGATGTTCATAGAAACATCTGCAGCTATGTTAGCTGACCAGTTTCCAGCTAATTATCAAGCATTAGATAATTGTGCCCAACGGTTTAACCAAGCTTTTATTCAACGGTGGAATGGCGTAATCGATTTTTTAAAATTACACTATGTGCTTAGTAAAAGAGATGAACCATTTTGGTTAGACAATAGAAATCCAAACTCAATACCTGAATCTTTAAAAATCCGTCTTGAAGCA
>Ga0105358_10001724_pt1 | contig 11625 bp, 12 predicted proteins | sample GOMGulsemesocosm_5_FD_83509 | JGI IMG/M metagenome (GOLD analysis project Ga0105358, IMG submission 83509) | Methane-oxidizing microbial communities from mesocosms in the Gulf of Mexico - GOM15C Gulf of Mexico | ecosystem: Environmental > Aquatic > Marine > Cold seeps | place: Gulf of Mexico...
CGCTTGGATCGAGCAAACGCTGTACAATACCTATTAGATAGAGTTGAAATTCAAAAACGAAACACAGAACAACTTGTCTATTAAGCTATATAAAGCCTATTTACCTTGAGCATCGCTAAGTCTCGTAAAGACAAGAACGAGGCTGTAGTCTTTGATACGAATCCAAATCGTTTCAGCCAATAAATCTCCAATTTTATGGTCTAAAATTCTGCCTTCGCCAATTTGTAGGCGTTTGTCGTGAAAATCCTCTGGATAACTTAAAGAGGAAGGATATACGACAATCTTTTCTCCTGATTCTTTATAAAGTCCAACAAAACACTGATCACATAAAGTGTTTTGGCGTATCAACTTGTCAGGCGTGATGATGCCAGCAACAACACCGGTTGCAACTTTATCTAAACTGAAAGTTGGTTGCGACATGGGCAGAAAAGCAATGCCAGAGGTACGCCCTTTCATGGGGGTTCCAATAAAAATTGAACGTGTACGTTTCTGCAGTGCTTCCTTAATGTAGCCACGATCTTTTAAATCTATTCGGCGAGCAGGATAAGAAAAGCTATCATAGGTCAATATACCTTTGGCATCCGTGGCGATAATGGCACGCAGACCGGGTGCCCTTGCAACATAGTTTCCCAAGGCCTCATGGATAATCAATTCATTCGAACTGCTTTTTCGCTCGATCAGGTCAGCCGCACCTAATAAGGCCATATCCATTGTGCGTAAAAGGGATTCAGCATGCAGGGCTTGGAATTCAGCAGACAATCTTAAATTAGAATGTGCATGAACAGGTAATCCAAATACTGTCAAAACGAATAGAATGATCAAGGTTTTCATGGCTGGAATGCACACTTCTAAATTGTTGAATGGCGCAACTTAACGACTTTTTTTTATTAAATCCATTAAGAAATTAAGAGATTGCATACTATTATATAAGATGGGACTTAATATACGGGAAACAACACTGTATTTGATTCTATAGTAGGCCCTATTCTTTCCCTTGACTCTTGTTAGGCATCTCGCGTAAAAGAACGACAAATTAATGACCTCTGACAGTATTGTCACCTTATAGGGGTGCCGCCAGTTCTCGAGTATCGAGCACTGGCGTGTTTTGCGTTGGGATAATTTATATGTTTGATAACCTGCAGGGTCGCCTTGGCGACATCTTCGATAAGCTTACAAAACGCGGCGCGCTCAACGAAGCCGACGTAACTGAAGTCATGCGCGAAGTACGCGTTGCACTTTTAGAAGCTGATGTTGCATTGTCGGTTGTGAAAGATTTTATTACGAAGGCAAAAGAACAAGCCACAGGGCAAAATGTTGTTAAAGGTATTAATCCCGGTCAAATGGTCATTAAAATCGTGCATGATTGCATGGTTGAAATGTTGGGCGGCGAAGGTACTGAAACGCAGATTAATTTAAAAGCTGTTCCCCCTGTTGGGATTTTGATGGTCGGCCTGCAAGGCGCAGGTAAAACGACGACTTCTGCGAAACTTGGTTTGATGCTGACCAAGAAAGAACGTAAAAAAGTCTTGATGGCTTCTCTGGATATTTATCGTCCTGCTGCACAACAACAGCTCGAAGTTTTGGGTAAGCAAGCGAATGTAGCGACACTTCCTATTGTCTTTGGCGAACAGCCGGTTTCAATTGCAAAACGCGCAATGGCCGAAGGTCGCAAAGGCGGTTTTGACGTTGTCATCTTGGATACAGCTGGCCGCTTGCACATCGATGAAAAATTGATGCAAGAAGTCGAACTTGTTCGCGATGCCGTAAAACCAGCTGAAACGTTATTAGTAACAGATGCCATGACGGGGCAAGACTCGGTCAATGTGGCAAAAGAATTTAATGAAAAGATCGGTATCACGGGTATCGCCCTGACACGAGTTGATGGTGATGCGCGCGGTGGTGCTGCTCTTTCAATGCGTCAAGTCACAGGTGCACCCATCAAGGTGATGGGTATCGGTGAAAAAATCGATGAACTTGAAACTTTCCACGCAGAACGTATTGCCAGCCGAATTCTTGGCATGGGTGATGTGGTTTCCTTGGTGGAAAAAGCACAAGAAAATATTGAACAAGATAAAGCTGAAGCGTTAGCCAAACGGGTCATGAAAGGCCTGTTCACATTGGAAGATATGCTGGAACAATTGAACCAAATTCGCAATATGGGCGATATTAATGGTTTGATGGGCATGTTACCCGGTATGGGCAAAATGAAGAAACAGCTTGCAGAAGCAAATGTGGATGACAAAATGATTGCACGCCAACAGGCGATCATCTTGTCTATGACGCTTAAAGAACGTCAAAATCCAAAAATTATTAAAGCATCGCGCCGCCAACGTATTGCGCAAGGCAGCGGGCTATCAGTTCAGGACGTAAACAAGTTGCTGAAACAATATCAGCAAACTGCGACCGTTATGAAAAAAGTCGGAAAGATGAACAAAAAAGGCCTGCTCGGCAAGATGGGCGCAATGATGGGCGGCGGCGGTATGCCAGCAGGTATGCCGGGCCTTCCTTCTCAAGGTGGCATGCCACCAGGAATACCCTTCAAAAAGTGAAGACCTTTTTTGCAATCTGTTTGATTTAGTAATTTATTTTTTTTAACATCCAAACCACAGGAAAGACCAACACATGGCTCTTACAATCCGTTTGGCACGTGGCGGGGCTAAAAAGCGTCCGTTCTATCGTATCGTTGTTGCAGACAAACGCGCACCGCGCGATGGCCGTTTCATCGAAAAATTAGGTACATATAACCCTATGTTGCCTAAAGACGACGAAAAACGTGTGACAATGAACGAAGAACGTATCGATTACTGGTTAAGTGAAGGCGCGAAACCTTCTGACCGTGTATTACGTTTCTTGGTTGCTGCTGGCAAAGCTGAACGCTCAATTCCGCAACAAACGACAAAAGCGGAACAGTCTGAAAAGACTAAAATGCGTCTTTCTGAAAAAGCAGAAAAAATTGCTGCCGCTGCTGAAGCTGCTGCTGCTGCCGCTACTGAGGCTGCTGAAGCCGCCGCTGCTGCCGCTGCTGCACCTGCTGAAGAAGCTGCCGCTGAAGCCTAAGGCTTTGACGGTTTAAGAATTTTTAAGTTTTCACGTTGGAATTATAAAACATATGTCATCGAATACACATAATCAGGATAAGGGGATGGAGCGCATATGCGTTGCTGCCTTTACATCTGCGCATGGTATAAGCGGGGCATTGCGTTTGAAAAGTTTCACTGAAAACCCGGATAATATTGCCTTATACAAACGTGTAAGCAGCGAAGATGCATCTCGAACTTTTGACATTCAAGTCGTCAGCCATACAGGCAAAGGCGAACTGATTGTAAAAGTTGAAGGGGTGAAGACCCGTGAAGCTGCCGATTTGTTGAAAGGTGAACGTCTATATGTGGCTCGTTCCGAATTACCTCAAGCAGAGGACGGAGAGTTTTACCACGCTGATTTGATCGGTTTGACAGCAAAAACTGTCAGTGGAAAAACGCTTGGGACTGTGCGTGCGGTATTTGATTTCGGTGCTGGCGACATGCTGGAAATTCTGCCCAAAGAGGGAACCCTGATTATGGTTCCGTTCACTCATGAAGTTGTTCCAATTGTGGATGTTGAAAAAGGTCATGTGATCGTCAACCCACCTGAAGGATTACTGCCTGAGGAAAAGAAGAAGAAACCTAAAAGAAAAGCGAAAAAAGCAAAAGAGACAGAGGGCACACCAGATGAGCCCGCTTAATCTTCCTTGGACCGCTTGTGTTCTGACACTTTTTCCAGAAATGTTTCCCGGTATGCTGGGACATTCATTGGTTGGACGGGCATTGGACGACGGTCGTTGGAGTTTGGACACCATCCAAATCCGCGATTTTGCCCATGATAAACATAATACAGTGGACGATACCCCTTTTGGTGGCGGGGCTGGCATGGTGATGCGCCCTGATGTGGTGGCTGATGGATTGGAAAGCGCGATTACACGTTTTCCAATGGCCAAAACGGTGTTTTTGACACCGCGCGGTAAACCATTAACGCAAGATAAAGTTCATGAATTGGCCGATGCGCCGGGCGTGATTTTATTATGTGGCCGTTATGAAGGCATCGATCAACGTGTTCTTGATGAACATGACGATATCGATGAAATAAGCGTTGGAGATTACGTCTTGTCTGGTGGGGAATCTGCTGCGACTGTGTTGCTAGACGCTTGTGTGCGTCTGTTGCCCGGTGTGATCGGCAAAGAAGCCAGTCATGAAGACGAAAGTTTCGAGACGGGACTATTAGAATATCCACATTACACCAAACCACGTGAATGGCGCGGACGTAATGTTCCTGATGTTTTATTATCTGGGCACCACGGAAAAATTCTTGAGTGGCGTAAAAGCCAAGCTGAACGCATTACGCAAGAACGTCGCCCAGATTTATGGGCCCGTTATTGTGAAAAAATCAAAGGGCGAGCCTGAATTCGTTAGGTTCGTTTGTATCCGAGTTCATCCTTAGTTTAAAAGGTCGAGAACCATGAATATTGTTCAACAAATCGGCAAAGAGCAAATCGAAAAGCAACTTGCTGAACGTGACATTCCTGAATTTGGCGCTGGCGATACGCTTCGCCTCCAAGTTCGTGTAATTGAGGGCGATCGTACGCGTCTTCAAGCATTTGAAGGTGTTTGTATTGCCCGTTCTAATGACGGCATTAATTCATCATTCACTTTGCGCAAAATCTCTTTTGGTGAAGGCGTGGAACGTGTACTTCCATTGTATTCTCCAAACTTGGCTGAAATTAAAGTGGTTCGCCGTGGTGACGTTCGTCGCGCGAAATTATACTACTTGCGTGGACGCACAGGTAAAGCAGCTCGTATCGCTGAGAAGAAAACTTGGTAATAAGAAACGTAAGTTTCTGCCAGTTACTCTCGGTCTGATACATAAAAAATCAAAAACACTGAAAGGGGATAATATGTCCTTTCAGCAAAATTTTGATTTTTAAAATACAGAGCCAGTGTTGAACGCCGTGCTTTTCGCTCCTTGTCGAGCGTGAAAAGCGCGGCGCTTCCTCGTTGTTAAAGATGTTTATTTAGGTGTGACTATGTCCGTACTATCTGCCCTTGAGCCTCAATCTATCTGGTCTACTTTTGAAGAGATTTCTGCTATCCCTCGCCCATCAGGGCAAGAAGAAGACTCCCTTCAAATGTTGGAAAAACGTTTAGATAAATGTGGTGTAAAACATTGGCGTGATTGTGCCGGAAATTTAATGATGCAAAAACCTGCATCAACGGGATGTGAAGATGCACCAGGTGTGATTTTACAATCCCATATTGATATGGTCCCGCAGAAAACAGATGAGTCTAATCATGATTTCACCACAGATGGTTTGAAATTGATGATCGAAGATGGCTGGGTAACAGCTGACGGCACGACCCTTGGTGCTGATAATGGAATCGGTGTTGCAGCGATTATGGTTGTGATGGAAAGCACAGATATCCAACATGGCCCGCTAGAAGCCGTGGTCACGATAGATGAAGAGCGCGGTCTCACAGGTGCCCAAAACCTAGAACGCGGTGTTCTAAAAGGTGACATTTTGCTGAACCTTGATTCAGAAGATGAAGGTGAAATTTTTATCGGTTGTGCAGGTGGTGCAGACCTTGATATCTCATTTTCTTATAAAACGGGTGAAATTCCACCGGGGCTTATGCTTTATAAATTAAGCCTGTCTGGTTTAAGTGGAGGGCATTCTGGTCTTGCTATTCATGCGGGGCGTGGCAATGCGATTCATATTTTAAGTCGTTTTTTAAGTAAACAAATGGTCCGCTTAAAACTAGGGCTTGTTAGTTTTGATGGCGGTACACTTTCGAATGCGATTGCGCGTAATGCTACAATTGTTGTTGGTCTGCCAAAACGTTTTGGGGATGAATTTACTGACGCGGTAGATAATTTTCGCGAAGAAATCTCAGCACAATATTTGCCAACGGATCCAGGCCTAACTCTGGAAGCTGAACGTCAAGATCATCTGCCGTTACGTATGATGACACAGGATTTTTCAAAACGATTGTTAACAGCGTTGCGCAGTTGTCCATCACAAGCCATGCGGATGAGCCCAACCGCATCGGGTGTTAGTGAAACATCGAATAACTTGGCCATTATTAAAACAGAAAAAGGCATGGTGCATATTACCTGCATGACCCGAAGCCTGATTGATGCCGCCCAAGAAGATTGCGTGAATAGTATTGTTGATTTATTCACAATGGCGGGTGCTGAGGTACGTAAGGGTACGAGTTTTTCAGGTTGGACACCTAACCCAGACTCACAAGTCCTTCAAGCAGCAAGAACGCTTTATAAGGATCTGTATAAAACGGATGCAAAATTGAACGTTATTCATGCTGGATTAGAATGCGGATTAATTGGAGAAGCCTATCCAAATTTAGACATGATCTCATTTGGGCCAACCATTAGACGCGCCCATTCACCTGATGAATGTGTTGAAATTGAAAGTGTCGCCCTGTTTTGGGATTATTTAATTCAAATGCTGAAGAAGCTAAGCCACTAATTTTATTTGATGTGGCGTCGTGGCATGGGTGAGCGAAAACTGGACTTTTGTCACAAGCTAGTATGAGAATGGCGACTTTCTATAAAACATTTTTACAAACCCATATGATGCGACCTATGGGTTCTAGGTTTGTCATATCTTCGCCTTGTATACGATGTGCAGGGTAAAGTGATTTATTATCACTGATGACTTCAACCCCGGCTAATATATTTACAATACGTTTGATACAGATTGTCTCTTTAAAAATAAAAGCCATGAGACCATCTTGCATTTGATTTTGATCTCTGTCGATGAGAACTAAATCGCCATCGCCCATGGTGGGGAGCATTGAGTCGCCTGTGATTTCTAGAACGCATAAGTTGTCAAAATTTGATTGGCCTAGTCTATTTTCAAGAAATGTTTTTGAAAAAGGAAAATGGTCGTTAATTTTTAAGCGTTGGGATATGGCCAATTCTGAATTTGCCAATTGATTATCTAACCAAGCAATCATAATCGTATTCTGGCTTGTATCAGCATGGCTGCCTAGGCGTGCTTTAGGCGGAGTACCGGTAACAAGCCAGTCAATTGTTACACTTGCAGCGGTTGCGATGGCAGAAAGGCCAATGATTTTTGGTTCGGATGATCCTGATAACCAGTTGGCAAAGGTGCGTTCTGATATACCAGATTTATGACATAAAGCACGATTCCCCCCAGCTTCTTTTGCTATTTCTTTTAGGCGAGCTTGAATAAATGTTGTCATGTTTTCAGCTCATATTTTGACACTATATGCTGGTTTTTTGTAGGTTCTATGAGTTGCGGTAAGCTTATCCTAATAAAATCTCTAGCTTTATTTTTTCCATATATGGCATACTCTATCGCAAGGGATGAAAAACTTGGTTGAGAGTTGGTGCCAGCCATTTATTTGGTCCCGTTCGTGATATCAATTTGTTTTAAAAAAACGGTGCTTAAACCGTTAATCAAATCGAGGCCAAAATGCCGTACTCTACTTCTAGATTGTGCAATGTTCACCCTGAAGACATCAAAGCAGAAGTCCGTAAAAAATTCGGATCATTGGCACAATTGGCACGGCAAAACGGTGTGTCGGATTCAGTTGTCCGTGCGGCCCTTATTCGTCCGCAGCCAACCGGGAATCGGTTAATTGCAGATTGTATAGGTGTTAGCATCCATTCTTTGTGGCCAGATTGGTATGATAACGACGGAAAACGCATCCCCCTCAACAAGATTTGAACACAGCATAAGCATTGATTGTTTTAATTTCCAATTGAGAATCATCAAGATGATGAAAAAATTGTAATATTCAACCACTAGAGTTCAATTTGGCGTAATAATCAATTTGTGAGTAAAGAATTGTGGCGTATAATGATAAATATGATGGATAGGCCACCTGCGAATCAATGGATAAAAATGAAAAACTTAATAAGCTTAGGGTTGGGGGTGTTGGCTTTTATAAGCTTTACTCCTTTTTTAAGCTATGGTGCGAATGAAGATAAAGTCATCAAAGTTGTTGCAGATAATTGGTGTCCCTATAACTGCAAGCCTCTTGATGAAAAACGTGGATATATAATTGATGTCTTACAAAAAATTTATGAGCCAAAAGGTTATGTCATAAAATATGACTTGGTTCCTTGGACACGATCAATAAGGGGAACGCGCAATGGTCAGTATGATGTGATTGTGGGGGCTTATAAAACAGATGTTCCAGATTTTATATTCCCAAAAAAGACCATTGGTTTGTCACAAAATGTGATGGCAAGGCGGATAGGTTCCGACTGGACATATCAAGGAATTTCTTCATTACGAGATCAATATATCGCGTTTGTAGATGGGTATAGTTTTGGTGAAACGTTGGATAGATATTTCGAGAGCACAACTCATAATATCATGCGATTACATGGTGCTGATGCACTTGGACGCGCACTCAGTATGATCAATGGGGCTACGCTTCATGGGGTACTTGATGATGAGAATGTCTTAAAATATAAAATCAAAAAACTAGACCTAAATGGAGAAATAATTCTTACAAATGCGATTGGAGGAAATAAAGATGTTTATGTGGCTTTTTCTCCACAAAAACATGGAAATAAAATCTTAGTTAAAATATTTGATGAGGGCTTGGCGCGGCTTCGACAAACTGGCGCGCTTGATGAAATCCTCATTCGATATGAATTGAAAGATTGGCAAACGGGTCATTTAGAATGATCGCTGTGTACAAGTCGTTTAAAAAAACGTGACCTTTCGTGTAAAAACCCTTATAGAAGGGGCGAATTTCATAGTAAAATAGATAGCTGTATATCCGGAGAAGCACAATCATGGGCAACCCCCGCACACTCTTTGACAAAATTTGGGACAATCATCTGGTCGAGACACAAGAAGATGGCACAAGCCTTATCTTCATCGATCGTCATATGGTTCACGAAGTTACATCGCCTCAAGCCTTTGAAGGGCTGCGTATGTCGGGCCGTAAAGTTCGCCACCCTGAACTGACATTGGCCGTTGCAGATCACAACGTTCCGACGTCTGATCGCTCTAACGGTATTGTGATTACCAATGAAGCATCACGCATTCAAGTGGATGCTTTAGAGGCAAACGTTAAAGAGTTTGGCGTTCCCTATTTTGCAATGGACGATATTCGTCAAGGTGTGGTTCACATTGTAGGACCCGAACAGGGCTTCACTGTACCTGGCGCGACAATTGTGTGTGGCGACAGCCATACAGCGACGCATGGTGCTTTTGGGTCATTGGCTTTTGGTATTGGTACGTCTGAAGTTGAACATGTTCTAGCAACACAAACGTTGTTACAGAAAAAATCTAAAAACATGCGTGTCCTTGTTGAAGGTGATTTACCTCAAGGGGTGACGGCGAAAGATTTGATCATGGCCATCATCGGCAAAATCGGCACAGCGGGCGGCACAGGGTGTGTTATTGAATTTGCAGGCGAAGCGATTATGAACCTGTCTATGGAAGGTCGCATGACCATCTGTAATATGGCGATTGAAGGCGGTGCACGCGGTGGCTTGATCGCAGTTGATCAAAAAACCATTGATTATGTGCGCGGTCGTCCAATGGCGCCAAAAGGCGCGACATGGGAAGCTGCACAAGCTTATTGGTCGACGTTGCAATCTGATGAAGGCGCGGTTTATGACGTGGAAGTTGTCATTAAAGCAGCTGATTTGGTGCCTTATGTTACATGGGGAACAAGCCCTGAAGATGCGCTACCTATTACAGGCAATGTACCTTTCCCAGCCGATGCACCAAACGAAGGTAAAGCTGGCGCAATTGAACGCTCACTCGCTTATATGGGCTTAGAAGCGGGTACAGCTTTAACTGACATTCCTGTAACCCGCGTATTCATTGGGTCATGTACAAATGGCCGTATTGAAGATTTACGCGCAGCAGCCGCGGTTGTTGAAGGCCGCACAGTGGCAGCGGGCATGAATGCAATGGTTGTCCCTGGTTCTGGCTTGGTAAAAGAAATCGCTGAAGAAGAAGGTTTGGATAAAATCTTTACAGCGGCAGGTCTTGATTGGCGCGAAGCAGGCTGTTCAATGTGTCTTGCGATGAATGATGATCGTTTGGCCCCAGGGGAACGTTGTGCATCAACATCTAATCGGAACTTTGAAGGCCGCCAAGGCCGTGACAGCCGTACTCATTTGGTCAGCCCTGAAATGGCAGCAGCTGCTGCCATCACAGGCCGTTTGACAGATGTCCGTGAATTTTTGAAAGAGGGGAACTAAGATTATGGAAAAGTTCACCACACTTACAGGTGTTGCAGCACCTATGCCATTGATCAATATCGATACGGATATGATCATCCCAAAATTGTTTTTGAAAACAATTAAGCGTTCAGGTTTGGGGGCAAATCTTTTTGATGAAATGCGCTTTAACCTTGATGGTACTGAAAAACCAGATTTCATCTTGAATCAAGCGGCCTATCGCAAAAGCCAGATCATCATTGCAGGTGATAACTTTGGCTGTGGGTCATCGCGCGAACATGCGCCTTGGGCGATTGCAGATTTTGGTATTCGTTGTATCATTTCAACGAGTTTTGCAGATATTTTCCATAATAACTGTTTTAAAAACGGTATTTTACCCATTCGTCTTTCAAAAGAAGATGTGGATAAATTAATGGATGATGCATCACGTGGATCTAACGCAACGATTAGCATTGATCTTATTAACCAAGAAATCAAAGGCCCTGATGGCGGCGTGATCAAGTTTGACGTGGATGCGTTCCGTAAACATTGCTTGCTTGAAGGTCTGGATGATGTGGGTCAAACTTTGCAAAAAGAAGACAAAATCAGTTCTTTTGAAACACAATATAAGACCTCCATGCCTTGGATGGCGCTTTAACCTATACTCTATTTAAGAAGCCTTACAGATGTATCATGTAAGGCTTCTTCCTAAGGAAAATCAAAAATGTCCGACGTGAAAAAATTACTATTCTTGCCCGGTGACGGCATTGGTCCAGAAGTCATGGGCCAAGTTCGCAAAATAATGGAATGGCTGGCGAAAAACCGTTCTGTAAATTTCGATCTGTCAGAAGGTCTTGTTGGTGGTGCATGTTATGATGCCCATAAATGCGCTGTCACTGACGAAACCATGCAAGATGCGATGGATACGGATGCGGTCATGTTGGGTGCTGTTGGCGGTCCCAAATGGGATGATGTTGAACGTCACCTACGCCCTGAAGCAGGTCTTTTACGCCTGCGCAAAGAAATGGATTTGTTCGCAAATTTACGTCCCGCGATTGTATTTGATGCGCTTGTGGATAGTTCAACCTTGAAGAATGAAATTGTTCAAGGCTTAGATATCATGATCGTTCGTGAATTGACTTCTGGCGTGTATTTTGGCGAACCACGTGGCATTGAAGATCTTCCCGGTGGTGGCCGTAAAGGTTTTGATACACAAGTTTATACGGATGCAGAAATTCAACGTGTTGGTCATGTTGCCTTTGATTTGGCGAAAAAACGGGGCAATAAATTGCATTCTGTTGAAAAAGCCAATGTGATGGAATCTGGTGTTTTCTGGCGCCAAGAAATCTCAAAACTGCATGAAGCATCATATTCAGATGTTGAATTGCAACATATGTATGCTGACAATTGCGCCATGCA
>Ga0105358_10001725_pt1 | contig 11623 bp, 8 predicted proteins | sample GOMGulsemesocosm_5_FD_83509 | JGI IMG/M metagenome (GOLD analysis project Ga0105358, IMG submission 83509) | Methane-oxidizing microbial communities from mesocosms in the Gulf of Mexico - GOM15C Gulf of Mexico | ecosystem: Environmental > Aquatic > Marine > Cold seeps | place: Gulf of Mexico...
CCAACATATTCACTATCAAGGGCATAGTTGACTACGCCGGCAATAGCATCTGAACCATAAACAGCAGCAGCACCATCACGTAATACTTCTAATGAACGCAGGCCTGAAACAGGTAAAGTATTTGAGTTTACTGTATTAACAGGAACTTTGTTTGCGCCTGATTTAGATTGTGTACCTGGATGGTTAACCATACGGCGACCATTAAGTAAGACTAAGGTATTACCAGCGCCTAAACCACGAAGGTTAAATGAACCCACATCACCACGTGCGTCATTAACATTAGAAGAACCCGTGGTTTCACCAAAGTTAACAGAGCCCATTTGTGGGATCGAACGTAGTAGTTCATCCCCCGTCATTGCCGCACTATTTTCAATATCAGCTGCAGTCATTGACGTAACAGGCAAAGTGCTAATATCTGTGGCACGTTTAATGTTACTACCTATGATGGAGATACGTTCAACTTCAGCTTCTTTTACTGGTGTTTCTTCTTGCGCAAAAGCAACTTGAGAGCTTAGTGCTGTAAATACACATAAACTAAGGTACGTTAACTTATGTTTGTAATTTGAATTCTGTTTCATAATTGTTCACCCATGTTGTTTCCACATATTTTGTAATCAGTCAGGTTATTAATTACCTGTTCGTTTATCTCTGCCTACTACCATGAACATAAACTTTACTTTGAACAATTGACTCTTCATTGCCATCCTATAACCTAAAGTTATAGGGTGATTGCATAAAATCAAATTACTTAGGTAAAATAAGTTGTTAGTTTATCTCTAAGATCTAATAAGTGAATAAAAAGTATAGGCTGAAAGGAAAGCTTAATAATGAAAAATAATAATATCTTTGCACTGTTAATTTTAATACTTGGATTAGGCTCTGCGCTCTATGTTAATAGCGACGTTAAACAAACATGGTTAGAACAATCTTATTTATATGATGTTTATCAAACTGAATCTGGGCAATCAGCTTATAAATACAAAGGTAAAGAGATCATCATAAATGATGCTGTACCTTACGCTGAATCAGCTGTTAATCAGCAATCACTGAATAAAAACAACGGTCAACCTGAATTTGAGCAACAATGGGTGTTTGATCAAGAAAATCAGTTAAAACTGTTAAAACCTGCTTTTCATTATGGTGTATGGTCCCTACTCCCTGCGTTTATCACCATCGCTTTATGTTTAATTACCCGAGAACCACTTTCCGCATTATTTAGTGGCATCGTAGTTGGCGCGTTTATGTTAGGCCAGTTTGATTTAACCGATAAAGTCATCATTCCAAATTTAGCAAAAGAAGGTACCGCTTCGTTATTACTTTTGTATCTATGGTTATTAGGCGGGCTACTCGGAGTTTGGTCAAAAACAGGTGCTGCACAAGCTTTTGCTAATTATATGACTTTGCATTTTGTCAAAGGGCAGCGTTCTGCAAAGCTAGTTTCTTGGTTGCTAGGCGTATTATTTTTCCAAGGCGGCACCATGAGTACGGTACTTGTTGGCACCACCGTTCGTCCTCTTGCTGATAATGCAAAAGTTAGCCATGAAGAAATGAGTTACATTGTTGACTCAACCGCCTCTCCTATTGCATCCGTACTAGCATTTAACGCTTGGCCAGCCTACATTCAAGCACTTATCTTTGTACCCGGCGTCTCTTTTTTAGCAACAGAGTCCGACCGCTTAAAGTTTTTTTTCAGCAGTATCCCTTTTAGTTTTTATGGCATTTTAGCGGTAATTGGTACGTTATTACTCAGTTTAAATATCATGACCTTTTCAGGTCGAAGAATTAAGGAAGCTCATCAAAGGGCAGCAACTACAGGTAAATTAGATGCGGACAACGCTAAGCCATTAAGCGCTAAAGAATTACAAACTTGCGATGTTCCCAAAGGTTACAAACCTCATGTTTTAGAATTTATTTTGCCATTGGTCGTATTAATTGGTATTGCCATTTTTACGTTCGTCGCCCTAGGTTCACCCAAAGTAAATTGGGCATTTGGTGCCGCATTATTATTATCCGCTTTTGTCGCTTTAGCTAAAGGCATGTCATTAGGCAACGTTGTTGATGGCTTTGCCAATGGTTTAAAAGGCGTTGTGGTGGCATCAGTCATATTAATGTTAGCCGTTATCATTGGCAGTATTAGCAAAGAAATTGGTGGTGGCCTATTCTTAGTTTCACTACTAGGTGAACAACTGCCTTTCTGGTTACTGCCCGTAATTTTACAACTTATTACTATGGTTATTGCATTTTCTACGGGCACCAGCTGGGGAACTTATGCGATAGCATTTCCGCTTGCAATGCCATTAGCTTGGGCAGTTTGCCAAACACAAGGTTTAGCAAATCCAGAACTATTTATGATGGTATGTTTTGCGACAGTATTAAACGGTAGCGTTTATGGCGATCAGTGCTCGCCCATATCTGATACCACTATACTCAGTGCGATGACTACCGGTTGCGATCTTATGGATCATGTTAAGTCTCAGCTACTTCCGGCAACTTTTGCCGCCAGTGCTGCTGCAACGCTATGGACAATAACCGTTTACTTTTTTGCTTAAATTAATAAGTCAGTTTAACACCGACAACGAGGGGCTAACATGCGCTTAAGGCATATTGAAATTTTTCATGCTATCTATACAACAGGCTCGATAACAAATGCTGCAAAAATATTACATGTGTCCCAACCCTCGGTGAGTAAAGTATTGTCTCATGCAGAAATGCAGCTAGGTTTTAATTTGTTTGAGCGGGTTAAAGGAAGGTTAATTCCTACTGATGAAGCAGAAATGCTGTTTGATGAAGTGGACAAGATTTATCAACAAATGCGTTCAATAGAAAACACCGCTGAAAATATTAAAAAGTCTGAATACGGTAATATCAGTATTGCCGTTACACCCGCTCTAGGCTTTGATGCGATTCCAAAAGCCATTGCTCAATATCATCAAAAATACCCAAAGGTTAATTTCAACTTAACGACGGTACATAATGATGCGGTAATGCAGACATTACTCGAACATAAATGCGACCTTGCTATATTGTTTTCCCCAAATATCATGCCGGGAATTACCTCTGTAGAATTTACGAAGTCAGAGTTAGTCATTGTTTACCCAAAGGAATATTTTCCATCTACGCCTGAAAAGTTAACATTAAGTCAATTAACCGACTTTGAGTTCATAGACATTGGCGATAGTGGCCCTTTGGGAGACTTACTATGGCAAAGAATGATGGAGGAGAATGTCTCTTTGGAATCGAAAATAAAGGTACAAACTTACTTTATTGCTGCAAGGTTGGTTGCTCAAGGAATGGGGATTTGTATAGTTGATAGATACACTGCTCAGGGTAACTTATCTGATAATATGGCAATTGCACCTTTTGACCCACCACTCCACTTCGGTGTGAACGGGTTACATTTGGAAAGTAAAAGCATCCCTAAAGTATTAGAAGAATTCATTCCATATTTAAACTGTGAATTTTCAAGCAGTTAGAGCGACACATAACCTTAGGTTATAGGGTAAAAAAACCTTCATACTTCCAATGATTTCCTACAGGTATAAGCTCAATGAATGAATATTTGATTCGACTTAGCTTAAAGGTTCAGGAAATAAACTATGAAAATTCATCCTCCTTATTTATTGTTTATTGGTGATGCGACAGATCAACTGTCAATAAAAATGGCACAAAGTGCTGCTGACTGGTGCCCAGAATTATGTATCGGCGAATACAGTGTTTCAGGCTGTACCGTATCAACAGGGCTAACGAATACCACAATAGGTGATGCAGCAAAACAGGGTGCAAAAACATTTGTTTTAGGATTTGCTAATAGTGGCGGAATATTAGATAAAAAGTGGCTTCCTACCATTTTAGAAGCCCTTGATAATGGCATGAATATCGTTAGTGGTTTGCACGACAAATTAACGAACTTTCCTGAAATTGTCGAAAAAGCCGAGAAACTCAATAGAACCTTATTCGATATCCGTCATCCGTCTTCAGAGTTTGTTACTGGAACAGGCGTAAAACGTTCAGGTAACCGTATATTAACAGTGGGTACCGACTGCTCTGTTGGTAAAATGTATACCTCATTAAGTTTAGAAAAATCGATGCTTAAAAAAGGATTTGATGTCAGCTTCTGCGCAACAGGACAATGCGGAATATTAATAGCAGGAAAAGGTGTTGCTATTGATTGTGTTATTGCTGATTTTCTTTCTGGCGCAAGTGAATCCTTATCACCTGATAACAACGAAAACCATTGGGATATCATCGAAGGGCAAGGCTCTCTTTCTCACCCTGCATTTGCTGGCGTTAGTTTAGGGTTATTACATGGTTCACAACCAGATGCTTTGGTGATTTGTCATGCATTAAATCGCTCTACTATGCGTGGTTTACCTGATAGTCAATTTCCAAGCATTGCCAAAACAATCGAATTAAATTTACAAGCGGCAAGGCTTACTAACCCTAACGTAAAAGTTGTGGGCATCTCTGTAAATACCTCAAGCGTTAGTATCGAAGATGGAAGAACGATTTGTGCGCAATTGAGTGAACAGTTTTCAATGCCATGTATTGACCCATTACGTGATGGTACTGATGCCATTATCGCGGAGTTATGATGAAAAATATGCTTAATAAAATCGTAAACAAAGCAGACAGCGCTCTCACTAACTATCAAATAAAAGTTTATCACCAGCAACTACCTCTAAAGTCAGTATTTCGTATTGCACGGGGTACAAAAACGCAAGCTGATGTTGTTGTGGTAACAATCACAGATGGTCAATATTCAGGTTGGGCTGAAGCAGTCCCTTATGCGAGATATGAAGAATCTGTAGACAGTGTTATCACACAAATAAATCAATTAGCAGAATGTAAAATAAACAGCCAAAACATCAGCAGCTTTATTAATATGATGTCGGCAGGTGCAGCTCGCAACGCCCTTGATTGTGCGCTTTGGGACTTAAAAGCAAAGCAACAAAACACCTCGGTAGTAAAGCTCTTATCATTGCCCCCACCTATACCTTGTATCACTGCACAAACACTTAGCATTGATACACCAGAAGCAATGGCAAAAGCCGTTCAAGATTTAAACGAGCCTCCTTTGGTAAAAGTAAAACTCGATAGCGAAAATATCATTGAAAAAATGACCGCAATCAAAGAGGCCGCGCCCAACAGTAAGTTTATCGTTGATGCAAATGAAGGTTGGTCGATGAAAGATTTACTAACCTATACCCCTGAGCTAAAAAAACTCAACGTGGTATTAATTGAGCAACCACTGCCCGCAGGAAAAGACGAAGCACTAATAAATTTTAACTCCCCTATTTCCTTGTGTGCTGACGAGTCATGTCATACCCGCGCAGAATTAGATTATCTAAAAGGTCGCTACGAAGTCATAAATATTAAACTTGATAAAACTGGCGGGCTAACAGAAGCATATAAACTCGCTCAAGCAGCAAAAGCACAAGGGTTTGATATTATGCTTGGTTGCATGGTTGCCAGTTCACTAGCGATGGCCCCTGCATCACTGCTAACCCATTACGCAAAGTTTGTTGATTTAGATGGGCCACTACTTATTAGCACAGATAGACCATTAGGGTTTGAATTTTGTCAGGGTGAAATGCAAGTGCTGAACTTCGCATTATGGGGCGGTGCAAACCAACAAACATCCCACCAGCTATAAACATTCATCTATGAGGACAAAAGCAGTTGTTCTTCATTTATCTAGAGGTATTATTGTAGTGATACAATGATACCTTACTGATTAAAGTCTCCTTCCCTTCATACCTATTCCTAAAAGCTAAAACCAGATTTAACAGGTATTAGCGAACAGTTTATTAGTCCTAAGTATCATGACTAATAATGAGTTTAATAATCACTTTATACGCACAGCTGACATAGCATCAAATTATTTTTGTGTATTTCCTCTATGCATATTTAAGCTGTATTAACATACGGTTTTATGAAAAACCTGCTTTCCACAAAAGAAACTGGGCATTTTGCCTTCTTCCCCCGACTACATGTTAACAACAAAGCAGTAACCTGTTGAATTTATGTTACTAACCCTATAAGGTGATTCAAATTAATTATTTAGAAATTGATTGCTCACTCGTGCATAAAGGGGAATTTTGCCTTCTAAAAAGCTGTTGTTTCCCCGTCAAGCTCTAACTGTCGGGGAAATGTCGGGGAAATGTCGGGGGAAATTCGTACCTGACATAGTTAAAATTACAACATACTCCTCATTGAAAACAAAGAGGGCAATTGGTAATTATGATTCTCAAACAAATACGTATTAGTAAACGCTTATCACAGGAACAACTCGCTCAAATGTCTGGTTTAAATGTACGGACAATTCAGCGTATAGAAAGTGGTGCCAATGTTAGTTTAGAGTCCGAAAAGTGTCTTGCCGCTGCTCTCGATGTCAATATCGAAACATTGAATCAGGAGAATATTGTGATGGACAAAACTTCAGAGAATTGGAAAAACTTACCCATATTATTAAAAGTTTGGTTTATCTTTAATTTTTTACAAATGCGTCCAATCCGAAAAACAGCGGAGAAAATGGAGGTCTATGGTCATTCATTAGGCTTTTTCTTTTGTTGCTTAGGGCTAATGGATGAAGCTGCACTAGTTGGTGGCTTAATGATGCTTTTAACTGGATATTTGTTTACCTTTCTAAAGTGGCAGGGCGACAAATACCAAATATGGTTCGAACCGACATCTAATAATGCCACAAGTCAATCAAAAGGACACTGAAGTTTCCCCGTTATAGTGGGGTATAGATACACAAGGATCTCACATGCAATCTGCTGACAATCAAACTTTAAAGATTATTTCTTCAATTATTTTAGTTCAAGGAGGAATATTACTTTATTGGATTTTTACATCAAATAACTTTTTAGGATCAATAGGTTTTACTACATTATCAAATATAGGTGTTTATGCTTGGGGCGTAGCTGCTTTAATTGTTATCTCATATGTTTGGGGAGCAGCAAGTATTTCTAACGTACGTCAACATATGTTTAATTTCAACAAGTTAAAATATTTGGCTCTATTAGGTGCTTTAGTCTCTGGTATTTTTGAAGAAATACTATTTAGAAAAATATTAATGGATTATCTTCATGAAGAGGGCTTTAGTAATTTCTTGCAAATAGTTATTTCTGGCTTGGCATTTGGCATTGCGCATTTAGTGTGGGGAGGTAAGGCATTATCTGCTGCTATAAATGCTACTTTTTATACGTTTTTTCTAGGTGCTGGTCTAGCCCTTATATATATAATGAGTGATAGAAACCTCGCTCTTTGCATTATTACACATACTGTCGTTACTGGCTTAATTGAGCCGGGGTTAATTAAATCAGCGGTGTTGGATAAATTAGGGTATTTGAAAGAGCGCACTTAATTAAATTAACCTGAACTCAGGATAATGAGTGCTTGATATAGAAATAAAATCAACATGTTGACTGTAAACTCAATATTAATAGATTAATTAAGGGTAATAAGAATTTTCACGTAGAAAATTTGATGAATTTGGGGACTGGAATTTTGTTCACCTTTTCGACAACTAATGGAAAGTGAAAAGAGCCATGCTAGGAAAGGAACGAGAATGCCTTGTTAAGAACTAGTACGAGGTTAAACGTTAGTTACACGTGCATTAAAACGGAATAAAAACAGTTAGTTTTGTTTCTCCAACAATTTTTAGCCGCTGATTGCGGCCTTATATGGCAGTTTGAATATGCGAAAAACTGATAAGAAAATAGATAATCAACTTAGAATCGCTCTGACTGATGTTTGCGAAGCCGCTTTAAAGGAAATTGAGGGATTTCAATGGTTAACTCACAAAGTTAGCTATTCAAACTTCCCGCATAGTTTATAAGTCATTTGTATTTTTGATTCAAATGAGCATCTTTCTGCTTATTCTGATAGTAGAGGAAAAGAATTACTGCTATCTCTAATTCAGAAGGAACTAGATCAAATTGGTATTAAACTCAAGAACGTAGCAAATCATGTTGTATACGACACTGAAGAAAATTGCTCGAAGATTCATAACGGAAATTGGGCGAATAGATTGGCATAATTGCTAATATAATAAGGTCGATTATGGCGCAGTTGATCGATACAAAACCTAAATCATAATGTCATTTATACATTAATCCCTGATGTATAAATGAAGTGATTTGTTTTGTTAGTACGCACTTGAAAAGACACTCGCATTTATGAAAGATACTCTTAAACATTGGTACTTTTAATTACACAGTCACCATGCCCGTCTTTAGGCCGAAAGCAATGGATATTTAATATTCAAATATTTGATGATGTTACGATAAACTTGTTCAACTTTAGCAACGTCTGTTGGGATCACGAGAATGGTATTGTCACTACCGATACAAGCTAGAACACCTGAAGCTTCATCCATTGTCTCAATAATTTTGGTAATTAATCGTCCACCACCTACAACGGTCTTAATAATAATTTGTGCATTGTTATGTTTAATATCAAGCACTACGGAGTCGATAGCTTGTTTGACTCGCGGCACATTCTGTTCACCGGGTAATTTATAGATAAAATTATTACGATGATTACGTATTTTAATCGCCCCCAATTTAATCAATAATCGTGACACTCGGGTTTGTGTAATATTAAAACCGTGTGACGACAACGCTGCAACTAATTCTATTTGAGAACCAAAGCGCTGTTCATTCAGCAATAATTTGAATGTTGTTATCAAGGCCGGATTTGTTACTGAATTACCATAAAGCGTCATAACTATTAATACTAAACCTAGTGAGTATTGTTAACAAATTAGTACGTTAGTACTGCTGAGTGGTCACCTTGACGGTCTATACCAATAAAAGACGCTTGGCTCACTTCAAATTTGAATTGTTGAGGTGTGAGAGCATTACTAAATGCGGTTTGCCATTCAATAACTGAAAAATCGTCAATATCAACCGTGCCTTTAGTACCAGCATTTTCTTCGTTGGCGTTACTCTTTTGGTTACTATTCAGCAGTTCAAATTCAACCAATACTCGATAGCTTTTATAACCAATACGTGGGGAGTTAAAATCTACTTCAATATTTTGCCAGTTATCTTGATTGTTAATTTCGATAGTTTTAATTAGATGCTTAGGACTGTTTTTAAAAGCATCAAAAAGTTTTTGACGCTTTTTTCTGCCCTGCCAATAAAAAGAAGCTTTAACTACTTTTTTGGATTTAAGTTTTGTTTTAATTGTCATTGGGTTACTTGCTTTATAAACACGTTTAAAGCTCTGCATACCAAATAGTTGAGGTTGTTTATCTGCAATTGTTATTGAGAGACTGTGCTGACCACTTGCTCCAAAAGAATTGAGTTCCATGGCCTCTTTTGCGTATAACCAGCCGCGCTCAGGTGCATCAAAAAGGTCAAAGCTCTCAAAGTCGCTACCATTAACTAAATTTATACCCAATCTATAATTCAGCGATGCATCATTTAATGTCACATTATTAATTGACGACTGCCAAGGCAAGTTGTAAACATTTTTTACCTGCTCGTCATTAGAAAAAGAAACTAACATGTCATTTTCTTTATGGTTATTCTCTTGAGTTAGCGCTGTGATAACACCGTGTCCACCAGAATGCTGGATATTTGTATTTCGTAATTTCGATAGTTCACTTATACGTTTCATTACAGTATAGCGATGCATCCCCGTAGCTGGTGTAGGTTTATAGGCTTTGTTATAAAGTGGCACAATTTCAGCACGATGAAAGGTATCGCCATCAAGCCAAACATACAAAATAAAACTATGTTGAGTGGCTGAAAAGTTTTGGTCAAATATAAAGTTCCCCATTGAATAGGCAATCAATTTACCGTTATGTAATTCCAAACCTTGTGTTACATGGGGATGATGTGCAATTGCCAACGTTGCGCCCGCATCAAGTGATGATTTAAGCCGATGTTCAGTAACCATAGTCGGATTATTGGCATACTCTTGGCTGCCATGGTACTGAGCGATCACAACTTTATCTTGTGCGATTTCCTGATGAATCGAGCCAAGCATATTATCCATTGAACCATATGCCGCGCCGCCATGTTCGTCATTAGCAGTTTGGGTTGGATTTGAGCCACCTTGCCATCCTACATAACCGAGCATTGAGAATTGCACATCATTTATTTTTTTATGATATGGCAATAATGCCTCGGTTTCGTTAAATCCAGCGCCCGAGAAACCTAACTCACTTTTGTTTAAAAAAGCTAGCGTTGAGGTTAGCCCGGCAGTCATGTAATCAAAAGTATGGTTATTTCCTAACGTTACATAATCAATACCTGCCCAAGTTAACGCATCAAGTAATTCAGGACGCGAATAAAAAGTAACGGATTTTGGCGCACGTTCGCCCGGAAGTTCCTCAGATATTTGAGATTCCAAATTAACCGCAGCATGGTCTGCCAAGCTCATATAAGGTTTGATAAATTTCACGATTGCTTTGCTATCTGCAAGCTTATTGTTTTGATGAATAAGAATAGGATCATTAAAGTATGGTTTGTAAAAACGACGCCCCATCATCACGTCGCCACCAAAAGCTAACATTACTCGCTCTTTTTTCTTAGCAACAAGCGTAACGTCAGTGAGCTTTCGACTTTTGTCACTCGACATCAATTCAAAGTGGCTGTAACTATGAATACTTTTGTAATATCCCTTTTTCTCAAACTGTAATTGATAAATATCTTTTGATGGTAAAATTATGGAGAAATAACCTTTTTTGTTACTAAGCACCATTTCATCATTAACCAAAATATTAACAGCATCGATCGGCTGACCACTCTCTGTGGTTACCGTACCTTCAACGGTAAACTTATCTTCAGCAAAGCAGGCAGTAGAATAGCTAGTACTGTAGGTAAATGAGATAATGATTAAGGTAATAAAAGTTAATTGTCGCATTTTCATCCTGAGCATTTCTAGGGAGCTTGTTTCCAGAACGTTGCTTTGGCAAGTTCGTATCTAGTTATCTCAGTATATACAAATAGTTTTCAAGGGCTCATTCCAATAAATGAACACCCCATAACCTAAAGGAATGGAAACAGTGCTTAGTTGCGGAGTGATAAGGTTCATTAATTTAGCACCACGCAGGGAGAAGAATCTGTGAGAAATGATTTTAGAGTAGTTCAGACTGTTTTTTTGATATGTGTTGTTGCTCTATATATTGAGTATAGTTCTCGATTGCTAACGGGTTGCCTTTATTACCACGACATTTACTTTTTTGATATTGAAAACTAAATACGTCAAACCATAAATCGAGTACATTGGCATTAGTGTTTTCATCAATCATGGCAAGCATCCGTGCAGCGACTTCGGCAGTAGCAAATTGATTTTCAACATTAGCGTTTCGTATTTGATATCTTGACGCCAATTGCTCGTCACCCACTTTTTCTGGGTCAAAGGCAACCACAGGGAACTTGTTTAGATAAGGGCTTTTTCGAAACATTTTCTTAGCTTCACGCCAACTACCGTCAAGCATAATAAACAAGGGACGCTTGCCTTCTTGTAACGGTAAACTCTCTTTAAAAACTTCACGTTCTGGCTCAGCATACTGCTCAGGGAACACCACAAAAGGTTGCCATTGGGGATCATTTATAACATTAAGTAATTCGGTGTTTTCTTGTGTTCGTGACCATAAAAAAGC
>Ga0105358_10001730_pt1 | contig 11615 bp, 6 predicted proteins | sample GOMGulsemesocosm_5_FD_83509 | JGI IMG/M metagenome (GOLD analysis project Ga0105358, IMG submission 83509) | Methane-oxidizing microbial communities from mesocosms in the Gulf of Mexico - GOM15C Gulf of Mexico | ecosystem: Environmental > Aquatic > Marine > Cold seeps | place: Gulf of Mexico...
AACATTAACGAGCGATCATCTTTTTTTGCAATAAAATCAATTTCTCTATACCTATATTTAGAACTTGATTCCAAATACCTCAATATTCTATTTTCTTCTTCAACCATTACTTCAGCTAACAGGGTCTGTAATACATACTCCCATTTGCGTAATGCTTTTTGATAATGGGATACAAATGGGTCGCTTGCTACTTTTTTACTGTTAAGAGCTTTATATCGTCTACCTAGTGCCACATATCCAGAATGATCCGTACTCACTAGTTCAACATTTGTATGATATTGACCGACACTTAAATTACTGCTAACAATACCTCTATGAGAGGTGTTTATAGAGTTTATGCTTTCACTATTGGTTCTACTAATCACAATGCTTCTCCTTAAAAAATTCCTCTAAATGAGTAATATTTATTTAGACTTTTATTGTCTGTATATAAGGAATAACTGTGAAACACGTAAGAAATAACATTAAAGGAAAAAATTTATTGGAAAGAAAGGAAGTGTAAAAAATGGTGTTGTAATTGGTAAATATCCTGCCCCCATACAGATCCACCATCGTTAACACTTTTACGATTTTCCAGAATAGGTGTTCACGATAAAATAGCACCTTTTTAACGCATTAATTTTTTCACTGCTACCCTAACTGATTTTTTATTTCAGGAAGGGGTATGGTGACAAAGAGAATACCAATATGACAATTACGAGAAATATTACGATTACGACTGTATGAAAAATTAAGCTTAGGAGCTATACAAAAGATCATTAGTAAAGCAGATAAATTAAATCTGACTTGGGGAGCGGTTGAAAAGCTAAATTCCCCAAGGCTTATTCAGAAATTTTATTCACCGCCTACACTATGAAATCCAGTAAATTTCAAACATCCCCACATATATATTTTAATGATTAAAAACCACTTATTGAGAATGCTTAAAAATTTGTTCCGTCTGGGAATGTTCCTCACCATTAAATTTCTGTGAATTTTATTCCCCGTCCTTAGGGACGATAAAATAAATTTGCATAGATGATACACAGACACCGCTTGCGGCGGGTAGTTTCATTATAAAAAATGATGAATATTAGATGGTTTTAATATCAATTTACTTATTTTGTATTAAATCAATTTTAAATTTCCCTTCCGAAGGCTGAGAATTATCAATAATAATGCCGTCTCCTTCAGCCTCATCCGCTTCAGGTGAAACATACATTTCTGCGGATAACAATGACGTTCCGTTATTGCTGATAGAGATATGTATCTCTTGATCTGCATAGGGGGCCAGTATTTTCTGGAGTAACGCTTCGCTACCTGACTGAGGTGAAATTGTAATTTTAACTTCGTTAGAATCCTTTCCTCTAGTGTTTATTTCAAGAGAAAACCCACCTTCACCATCAACAGCACCAATTGTAATGATATGTTCATACCATTTTAAGTTGCTGGGCTCTTCTGAGGCTGCTGCAAGTAATTCAAATTCGCCAAATAAGGGGATAAATTCAGAAATTTTATTTACGATTTTTTCTTGAATGTCCCTAAAGTTAATAGGAGTAATTTTGGGTGATTTATTTTGATCTTTCTCAATAAAATCCATAAATTGATCGACTTTTCTTTGTAAATTAATTTCGTCACCTATATAAACATCATTATCAATTTTATTACGGATATTATCTATAAGATCTTGTTCATATAGCCCTATTATTTGTTCTGTAACATCTATTGTTTTTTTCATAAGATTTCACCTTCTTCTGGGGCAATATTTAATAGTACGCCTTCTTCTATTTGTAAAATAATCCCTTTTTTTTCTAGCATAGGATTGATTTTTTCTTCGCCAAACCGTTTGAAATCTTGAGATAAGTATCTATGATCACGATCATAACCAACTTTTTCCGCAAGATCTCTTAACTTTAATTTCTTTCTTTGTCCCCACAGTAATATACTAAAATATTCCCTTTTAGAAGGTTCAAATTTATCTAATTCATGCTGAATAATTTTAATTGCTTCCCCAAACACTTTTTCATTCTGTCTTTCATTATCAACTTTAATTTCGATAGCAGTTAATTTTGAGTTTATGGTGTCATTATCATTGTCAATTTGTAACTGATAACTTACGTACCTAGCAACACTTTCATCTTCAATTTCTTTCTCATAAACATCATTTTGTAAGAAATAATTGATATACTTTTTATTTTTAGGGTTTTCTTCTTCCTCATCATAATCCTCATTTTTTAACAAATATCCTTGCTCTTCTAACACATCGATTTTTTTATATGAAAAAACCCATATAACTCGGTTCCTCATATCTTTATCAAAATCTTCTTTTTGTTTAAAACATTCAGCTTTATATAATGATAAAATTATCGTTTGTACAACATCTTCTCTCTGTTCATAGCCATTAGCATCATCATATGGAATCCGATATCTAACCAACTTTTCTATCCACTTCCTCATATCTAATACTTTTTCTCTATCTTCCCATAACATTTCATATCCTCTTTAGAGTCAGTTAAATTACTTTTTATATAAAATCAGGTAGCATACTATTTTTAGCCAATGCTTCTTACCAAATCAATCTAATCTTGTTTTTCTATAAATGCCTTTAAACTTACGGCTTTATCAAAAAGGTATTGTTAATTACTGTAACTGTAAAATATTGAAAAAATAACATTTCGATGAAATTTTTTTTCGTATTTTAGTTTTTTAATCATTGTATAACTATCTTTCCATTAGCTCTCCAGCACTATCGGAAAAAACTGATTCAATTTCCTTTCCTTCGGCATCATACGTTATAGTATTTTTTGCATAGCCACATAAAGGAATAATTAACTTTCCATCAACTCCAAAAAAAACTTCCTCAATCACATTTTGATTGTTATCGTAAGCTATAGTTTTTTTTGCATAGCCTATGTATTCAAAAATCATTAGGTTTCCATCATCTCCATAAAAGGCCACCTCAACTAGTTTTTCATTTTTATCATAAACTTGGTTCTTTTTTGGATAAGATGGTACATATATTGATGGATTACCTATAGATATATAATCAATAAGTTCTGGTTGGAAAATTTTACCTTGAAAAAAATAGCATTCAGATTTTTTGCGAAGCTGTTCATCATTTAATAAGAACTCGCCCTCAATCTTTCTTGTTTTCCATTGAGAAAATAATCCGTCAATAGCCTTCCGCCATTCGAGATAATTTATATTATTACCAATCCATTTTTTTAATCTGTCCCATTGGAATAACAAGCTATCATGAGAAAGTTTAACGGTCGTAACGTCACCACTGCAATCAACGTCAATGATAAGTTGAGCATCAATAAAACATTTAATTAGATTATATAACTCAAGGTTACTTGATTCTATAGGTGCTATCTCGACACTGTGCGCAAAAGGAAGCCCCTCAGTACTTAACCCAACAAAGTAATCAAAGAATATATTTTCTAATGAAGAATGTTTGTTTAGTAAGGCTTCAGCACGATTAGTAATAATTCCTTGTATTCCTCCTAACACATCATAATCAATGTGTTTAAGTTCACGCGTCCCTTCATTTTCTTTCTTTGCCTTAATATAGAGCTGATCGAGCATCTCTTCCACGACAGATAAAACATTATCTCCTTTACTGGCATCATTGATAATACGAGATATTAGCCCTTCTTCATAAAATAACCCACTACGTCTGGCTTGCTCTTTAACAATAGCTTGCCAATCTTCTGGATTAAGTTTGTATGGAACTTCAATATCTACTCCGTAACGACCAAATGTTTCCAGATATTCTCTTCGTATTGAGATAATAATATTTAAACCACTTACATTTTTAGACAGTTTTTCAAGTAATGGAGCCAGTGCTTTGGCTTTGGCTCTTTCTTTTTGAATCAGACTGTGATTAAAAACATCTTCATATTGATCAATGAAACATAACAGGTGATTTGTATTGTTTTCAGTTTCACGTTGTGCGGCACTTAACTGTTGAAATAATTTCTCTGGACTAGAAATTGCGAGTTCGGTAAGCTTTTCTGCTGTATCGTTTAGAGACCATGTTTGGACAACAAATTCAAAAAGATGGGTCAACAACTCATTAATACTATTATGTAACTTTGGGCTCGTGACAAGCCAATGAAAAGAGTGTCCATCAGTTAATGGTTTTTCTATTTCAGGAATTAGTCCTGCTTTAATAACAGATGATTTTCCGCTACCAGAGACCCCAGTAATGACTAGTAATTCACCATCTGCATCTTGGTATTTTTGAATCAACTGGTTAACTAAACATTCTCGTCCAAAAAAACGTCGTTGATCTTTGTAATCAAAACTTGATAACCCTTTAAATGGAGACTGTCCTCCTTCTGGACATCCATCATAGGAATTTCCTAATAATTTTTTTAAAGCTTCTTGTAATTTTATAACAGGACTTAATTGACCGCCTAATTCATTGACACGCTGTTGTATTTCAGGAGTAATAGAATCTTGATTTTCCTTAGGGAAAAAAATAATAAATGGTTTATTACATCCTGTTTCTGCTTTTCGTTTATCCATTAAGCCACAAGCAGCATTGATTTTTGTTACAAGATGACCTATAGCTGTGACTGTACCGCTGTTATGTATTTCTCCTGTAGCAAATACTTCACATTCAAAATTATTTATCTCACCTAGTTTATCAAGCCGTTCCAGTGCTAAGGCTAAGGCATAACCTAGCCCGACACTACTGCTATTAAGATCAAAACTAATTTTTGCATTATTATTAGCCTCTAGCAGCACCTCTGCATGAAATGGTTGATTATAGCTAGGCTCATTAAACGAACAAAAGGCTGCTTCAGATGCTGTATTCAAAAAGCCATCCTGTTCATATCTTTGTTTTTCAGGTAGTTTTAATCTATTACGAAGACGTGCCGAAAAGTCGTCAGGTATACCTGGTCTAGGCGTTTCTTTTATTGAAACTTTATAAAGGGTTTCTGGACTATTTAATAAAATATATATAATGCAATCATTCTTCATAAGACTTCTAACCTACCTATGTCCTTGGTGGTTAACACTCTTTCTTGAAGCTTTAATAACCTCTTCATTATTTATCACGAGATAGATATCTGATAATACCTTCTTTGATCCACTATAAAGACTACCAAGATATGCCTTAGTTTTTCTCATCCCTTTTTTATCAAGGCTCAGTATTTCATATCCATTATGGGCATCAATAGAACCAAACTTAATAACAAGATCTATCATTGCTTCTGGGATACCTATTTGATTACAGCTTTCAACTACCTGATTTGTTAATATCATCTTCATCTCCGAAAAATTACATTATTAATGTGCTCATGTAAGTTAACTGAGTTTTTTCAGATAAATAACAACAAAGGTACAATTTATTTCAAATAATTTTTAGAGGACAAAACACAATCTGATAGAGGGAGGTACTTAACTGTATTTCCTCTGACTGGCTTCATTTCTAAGCAAAAATTTTTAACAGTACCACCTAGCTCTATATAATTTACTTGGACAAGAACTTTTTCAACATTTGGTTTTACAAAATTAAAACTTCTTAACTCTCTTCTAGAAATACGCCTAAAATTACGCTTTTCTTCAGATTTAAAACCTCTCCTATGTGGATATCTTGCCTTTAATTCTAATTTTATAGCTTCTAAGTCAAACATTTCAGCCCAAATGTTTTTATAGAACCCTTCAATATTAATAAATTTTACTTTCATATTGGGGGGATCTTGAAGAATATTATTTTTTCTACTATTCCAATGAAATGATATATACAATCTATCTGGTCCATTAGCTTTTCTGCGTTTTCTGCCAGTAGTAATTTGTATTTTTAAAGGAGCATTCACTGGTACACTCACCTTAGATAACAGCTTATAATAATGATTCAGCGAAGCTGTAGATGTATTGAGAAATGTTTTGTCAATAAAAAACATAGACAACCCACCACCTTCCAATACTTTTTTTAAATTCCGAGATTTTTCTTGAGCAATTGCCGTGAGACTATAAGGTTTAAAACCCTGAGGTAAAGACATATATTTATCTAAAAAAACAATATCCAAAGGTGGGTAGACATAAGATTTCCTTCCTATGTCAATTAATAAATTTACAATATCTTCTGGTTCGTCAGTTAATAAAATACGTCCATAATCACGCAACTCTGGTAACGCTGTTGCAAAAAGTAATTTAAAAGTATTTTTGGCCTCTACAGAATCATATTTTAAACGTAGAAGGTCAATTATTTCATGAAAAGGATCTGCATAGAGAAAATTTAATCTTATCAACTTTTTATAAAGCGCAAAGGATTTGTCGATATCTCCCTGCTGGGATAATAAGCGAGCATTATGATAAATTTCTACTGGATTTTCTGGAGCCAAAACCATGCTCCCCTTCTGAGACAGTCGCCGTAAACTGTTTGCTATGTTAGTCGTGATTTCTTGTCGATTAAGCCTTGTTTGCTCATTTTTTGAAATAGGCTTTGTACAATCTGATAAAGGACGGTAATTAACTTTTCTAGTTGTAATAGGTTTCAATTCTAAGCAGAAACTTTTATTTGTACCTCCTAACTCTGTGTAAGCAACTTGAACAAAGAATTTTTCTATATTTGGCGTTGCGAAAATAAAGTGCCGTATTAATTGTTGTTTAGAAATAGCTTCTTTTTCAGATTCAAAATTTCGTTTCCTAGTAGGGTTCCTTTTCATTTCTTCTAGTTTTATGGCATCTAAGTCAAACATTTCACTCCAAATATTTTTATATACACCTCCAACATTAATAAATTTTACTTTCATACTAGGGGGGGATTGAAGAATATTTTTCTTGCCATTCCATGAAGGCCATACTCTTAATTTGCCTTTACCATCATGTCTACCAAAAACTTCATTCATCATTACTAATGGGTTATCGACAGGAACATACAAATTTGATAATTCAGAAGAATAACTATTTACACGAGCTATTGATGTATTGAGAAATATTTTGTCAATAAAAAACATAGACAAACTACCATCTTCCAATGCTTTTTTAAAATTATGAAGTTTATCTTGAGCAATTGCCGTGAGGCTAAAGGGTTTAAAATCCCAAGGTAACGACATATATTTATCTAAATAAATAATATCTAAAGGTGGATACTCATAGTGTTTATTTTCTATTTCAAGTAATAAATTTACAATATCAATTGATTCAATTGTTAACAAAAGACGGCCATAATCACGTAGTTCTGGTGATACTTTAGCAAAAAATAATTCAAAGGCCTTTTTTGCCCCTTCTGTACCATACTTTAAACGTATAACACTAATAAAATCGCGAACAGGATCAACATAGGGTAAATTAAAACTTAGTAATTTTCTATAAAGTAAAAGCGATTCATCAACCTCACCCCGTTGTGAAAGTAACCTAGCATTATGGTATATTTCTGCTGGGGATATTGGGTTTAAAACAATTCCCCCTGTCTGGGACAATAACTGTAAACTCTTTTCTAAATTGATAACAACTTCTTGCGTTTTAAGACCTATTTTCTCAATATTTGAAGTTTTCTTTGCAATAAAATCTGTTGTTGCTTCAATGTTTTTTGTAGTTTCTTTTATGTTACTAAGATCCTTTTTGATTATTCCTAATAAGTTTTGAATTTCTACATGCCAAATACTGATAAGAATAGGAATAAGAACAAGAATAATAGCTGTACGAATTTTTGAGGAACGGTGTGATTTGATAGATTTATGGATATAAATAACCATATCGTTTTGAAAAATATTTTCTTCATTTAAATATCTTTCCGCTTGCTTTAGTAACCATTTATTTTTTAATAAAAAATGTCCTGATTTATTTTTTGACTGATTCTTATCTTTACGCCATTGATTGAATTGTCCCTCTATTTGTTGCCGCCATTGAAGATACTCTTTATTATCTTTCAGCCATTGTTTTAACCTGTCCCATTGGAAAAATAGACTGTCATGAGCAAGCTTAATTGCTGTAATGGACTCATTGCCACAATCAATGACAAGTTGAGTATCAATAAAGGATTGAATCAATTTATATAATTCAGGATTACTTTTTCGAATAGGTTCGACTTCAACACTACGTGCAAAAGGTAATTCTTCAGAATTCAATCCTATAAAATAATCAAAAAATTCATTGGTTAAATGTGGGTATCGATTTATTGAATCTTCTGCACGGTAAGCAATAACTCCTTGAACACCTCCTAATGCCTCATAGTCATGATGCTTAAGTTCACGTGCCGATTCATTTTCTTCTGTTGCTTTAATATAAAGCTGTTCAAGTAAATATTCCACTACAGGCAAGGCATGAACTACATCATTAGCATCATTGATAATTCTTGTATCTAAACCATCTTCATAACGTAATCCACTACACTTAGCTTGCTTTTCTACGATAGCTGCCCACTCATCTGGGTAGAGCTTGTGTGGAACATTAATATCTATCCCGTAACGACCAAATGTTTCCAGATATTCTCTTCGTATTGAGATAATAATATTTAAGCCACTAACATTTTTAGACAGTCGCTCAAGTAATGGAGCCAGTGATTTAGCTCTTTCTTTTTGAATCAGGCTGTGACTAAAAATATCTTCATATTGATCTATAAACCAGAACAGATGATTCGTATTGTTTTCAGTTTTACTTTGTACTTCATTTAGCCTTTGAAATAATTTCTCTGGACTAGAAAGTGCAAGTTCGGTAAGTTTTTCTGCTGTATCGCCTAGCGACCAAGCTTGTACAATAAGTTTAAAAAGATGGTTCAACAACTCGTTAATACTGTTATGTAACTTTGGGCTAGTAACAATCCAATGAAAAGAGTCTTGATCTGTTAATTGTTTTTCAATAGCAGGAATTAATCCTGCCTTAACCGCTGAGGATTTCCCACTACCAGAAACTCCTGTAATGACAAGAAATCCTCCTTCCACATCATTATAACTTTGTAGCAGCTGATTAATGGCTCGTTCTCGTCCAAAAAAACGTCGCTTATCTGCATAATCAAAGCTCGATAAACCCTTAAATGGAGACCAACGCCCTTCTGGATCACCATCATAAGAATCTCCTAACAAGGTAACTAATGCCGTTTGTAATCGTGTAACAGGACTTAATTCCCCTCCTAATTCAGCAACACATTGTTGTATTTCAGAAGTGATAGAATCTTGATTTGCTTTAGGGTAAAAAACAATAAATGGTTTTTTACATCCTGTTTCTGATTGTTGTTTAGCCATTAAGTTACAAGCAGCATCAATTTTTGTTGCAAGATGGCCTATAGCTGTGACTGTACCACTGTTATGTATTTCACCTGTTGCAAATACTTCACAGTTAAAGTCATTTGATTTACCTAGTTGGTTTCGCCATTCCAGTGCTAACGCTAAAGCATAACCTAGCCCTGCACTGCTACTGTTAGGTTCAAAACTGATAGCAGTATCATTACTGGCCTTTAGATAGACTTCTGCATGAAATGATTGCTGTAAGTCGAGCTTGTTAAGCGATGCATAAGCCGCTTCAGCGGCTGTATTGATATACTGAATCTGCTCTTTTCTTTGTAACTCAGGTAAAAAACGTCTAATTTTATGATATAAACCTGCGGAAACGTCTACAGATGTTCCATGACGTGTTAATGATTTTGTTGAAACCTGATAGAGTGTTTCAGCACTAGAAAGTAGAATATAAATAGTTCTATCTATTGTCATTAAACTATCCTTATCAGATAACATTTAGCTACATTATTAAAGTATAGTTTTAAAGCTATTCTAACGCTGCCTTTTATGGTGATGTGTCTTGCGAGCTGCTGTAACAATTTTTTCTCCATTTACAACAAGATATATTTCTGAAAGTGCTTTTTTCGATCCACTATACAGATTACCAAGGTATTCTTTCGCCCTTCTCATACCTTTTTTATCAAGACTAAGTATCTCACTACCGCTATGGTACTCAACCGCACCAAATCTGATAACAAGATCAATCATTGCCTCAGGAATACCTCTTTGATTACAACGTTCAATTGCATGATTTGATAAGATCATTTGGTCATCTCCAAAAATTAAATTATTAATGTCTTCATATAAGTTAACTGATATTTTTAAAAAAAATAACAGAACATTAAAAATTTAATTGCCAACAGTCATATAAAAGACATTTTATATGTTTGAATAGACAGAGGTTCTTTACCTTATTTGAAAATATTTTTCCAATCTCTCAGTCCAAAGACCTTTGTTTTAGAATTATGGTGGATAATTATGGGTAAAAGCGAACAAAGGTACCAAATCCGTCATAGGATTAATGAATTATAGTTAACTAGACTGCCTTATTGATGTAGGGGTAGAATTTGGTTCGCGAAATTTTCAAGGTTTCACAAATATCACTGATTTTTATACACTTGTCGTTGTGCATGGTTTTAGCCATCAGAATTATAGGGGTATCTGCTGAGTTGATTTTCTACCACCTTTACGGCCTATCGCTGCATCTAGTCCCACTTTAGTTCTTTCTTGGTTCAACCGCCGCTCAAACTGAGCCAATACTGAAAAAAGGTTGAATACGAACTCTCCTGAGGGACTTGTGGTGTCGACGACACCATAAAAAACACCTTCAACAGATCTTCAGGGCAATAATGAATAAGGTCGTTTTAGATTCTTTTGTGTTCAGAAAATTATTCTTACAGGAACCCGGTCATCAAGATGCGATTGATTTAATCACTGAACTGAGTCAGAGAAATATTAAGGTGCTAGTAGCCTCGCTATTTTTATATAAAGTCCTGAGTATTGCTGTAGCAAGTCCCTTTCCGGTTAAAAATCGTCTATGCATTAATAACGCAATATCAATCTGCTAATCTAGAAATTGTGGAGCTGGATGAGAAAACTATTCAAAAGGCCATTGATATCTGTGCGCATGGTCATAAGAAATCAGGTTGCCCCTTCTTTCTACAATGCCAGTTATCATGCCTTAGCGATTAGCAATGAATGTCAGTTTATTGCTGCAGATAAAAGGCATGTGCTCTTGTTGAGTGACTGGAAAGGTATTTTCAAGTAAGCCAAAAAAAGGGGGTAGGATCATGTAAAAGGTTCTAACAAAAGATAAGTAAATTGAAGGTAGTCGGTGTTTTTCAAGACAGTTGCTCAATTAGTTACAGTGGCGGCCTAATTTTTCACAAGCGAATTAAAGATAAAAAACATGAAATGTAATTTCATTGTAAGTAATTGATAGTTAAGCGTATACAGGTTTTGATATCAAAGTTGATAGCAAAAATGCTATCAAAATTCGTATCATAAAAAACAAATGTTATGCAATACCACTATATTTTCTTACATGTAATATATTGATATATAAATGATTATAGGTTTTGATACCAAAAGTGCCATCAAAACTGATACCAAATACGATATCAAAAGTTTATTTTAAAGAGTATTACGTTGTGTGCGGCCTTATAAACGATTGATTTCAGTGTTTTTCGTTAAGGCTGTTATCATATTATTACCGTCTCATTTTTAGGCGGTAATAATATGGCACAAAAGGCTTTTAGCGATAGCGGTTTTGTGCTTGATACGTCAGTATCACAGCTCTGGGAGATCAATTATGGAAAATGATATAAGACCTTATTATGCATTGATGAACGACCTTAAAGAATACGTTGATCAACTGCCTAAATCGAAACGACAACCTTCTGA
>Ga0105358_10001732_pt1 | contig 11609 bp, 7 predicted proteins | sample GOMGulsemesocosm_5_FD_83509 | JGI IMG/M metagenome (GOLD analysis project Ga0105358, IMG submission 83509) | Methane-oxidizing microbial communities from mesocosms in the Gulf of Mexico - GOM15C Gulf of Mexico | ecosystem: Environmental > Aquatic > Marine > Cold seeps | place: Gulf of Mexico...
GGTTATTGTTCATAATGATAAATTTCTTCTTGTTGTAGAACTTGAATATGGTAAAACTGTATACAACCAACCAGCGGGTCATTTAGAAGCCAATGAAAATTTAATAGACGCAGCTAAAAGAGAGGTGTTAGAAGAAACAGGGCTTGTATTAGAGCCTGAATATTTAAGCGGCATTTATTATTTTCACCGTCCTGAACTCAATTTGTATTTTTTACGATTTTGTTTTGTTATTGAGCTTTCACAACAGTTACAAGCAAAGCCTTTAGATGATGAAATAATTACAACTCACTGGTTTACACTTGATCAAATAAAAGAGAAAAGGCAGCAGTTACGCAGTTCAATGGTATTAGAGTGCATTGAGGATTATTTAGCTGGTGGTAAAAACGGCAACAAAATTTCGTTGTCCTTGCTAAAAAGTAATCTTTAGTCTGTTTACTGATTAAATCACATGCTATAATTTCGCGCCTTTTTTATCATCTAAATTAATGTAAATGACAACTGTACAAACTTCTCTCCCAGAAAATAATGCTCAGGCTAAATCCCCTGCACAAACCAAAGTTATTGTTGGTATGTCTGGCGGTGTTGACTCCTCTGTTTCTGCTTATTTACTTCAACAACAAGGTTATCAAGTTGAAGGCTTGTTCATGAAGAACTGGGAAGAAGATGATACTGATGAATATTGTGCTGCAGCGGATGATTTAAAAGATGCACAATTAGTCTGTGAAAAGTTAGGTATTAAATTACATACCATTAATTTTGCTACTGAATATTGGGATAATGTTTTTGAGTATTTTCTTGCTGAATATAAAGCAGGTCGTACCCCCAACCCCGATATCATGTGCAATAAAGAAATTAAATTCAAAGCTTTTTTAGAGTTTGCTTGTGAAGACCTCGATGCTGACTATATTGCTACAGGTCATTATGTACAACGCGAATTTTCTACCGATAAAAATGGCAATGGTAAGTGGAAGATGCTGCGTGGTTTAGACAATAATAAAGACCAAAGTTATTTTCTTTATACGTTAAGTCACGAGCAAGTGGGTAGAACGTTGTTCCCTGTTGGTCATATTGAAAAACCAGAAGTACGCGCTATCGCAGAAAAAGCAGACTTAATTACTCATAATAAAAAAGACAGCACCGGTATTTGTTTTATTGGTGAGCGAAAATTTAAAGACTTTCTCGGACAATACTTACCTGCTCAACCCGGGATTATTGAGTCTGCAGAAGGTGAAGCCATTGGCAAACACGATGGTTTAATGTACCACACACTAGGACAACGCAAAGGTTTACATATTGGCGGTCTAGCCAATGCTGGTGAAGAACCTTGGTATGTCGTTGAGAAAGATTTATTACGTAATGTTTTAATCGTGGGTCAAGGTCATAATCATCCACGCTTATTTTCAAAAGGTTTAATTGCCAACCAATTACATTTAGTTGACCGTATTGAACTATCACAATCATTAACTTGTACTGTAAAAACGCGTTACCGACAAGAAGACGTTATTTGTCATCTTTCTCCCATGGCCGACGGTGAATATCGGGTCATGTTTGACGAAGCACAAAGCTCTGTAACTCCCGGTCAATCGGTAGTTTTTTATCAAAATGATGTCTGTCTTGGTGGCGGCATTATTCATTCCCTTATCCGGTAGTTCCTCTAAATAATATGATAGATATGAAAGAACAAACAATAACATTAGCCGCAATATGCCAAACAGCGTATTGGGTACAGAAATTATCTCGTACAGGCCAGATTAATGAAGAAGATTTAGCGCTATTACTTAATAGTGTTATGAATACTTCACCTGAAAACACCATGGAAGTTTATGGTGGTCAGATTGAGAATCTAAAAGTAGGCCTTGAAACCTTAGTGAATCATTTGGGCAATCAATCTAAAAATAAAGATCCTGAACTAACTCGTTATGTGGTGAGTATATTAGGATTAGAGCGTCGCTTAAGTAAACGCAATAAGCAAATGTCATTACTGGGCGAACGTATTGAACAATCTCAGCGTCAGCTTACTCATTATGACATTGCCAGTGAAACACTCATTGCAAGTATTGCTAGCATTTACAGTGACTTGATCAGCCCTTTAGGTACACCTATTCAAGTTGCTGGCGAACCAAAAATATTAAAACAAGCACTTAACCAGCAAAAAATAAGAGCGTTATTACTCGCGGGGATCCGTTCAGCTGTATTGTGGCGCCAAGTTGGTGGTAAACGAAGAAACATATTATTTGCACGTTCAAAAATAGTTGCATGTGCACAAGATCTTCTTAAACGTATATCTTAATGGCATGCATTAATCAGTTTATTAATAATTTAAATTTAACATTTATTTAGGAAAACACTATGGAACTTTCAGCACTTAGTGCCATATCACCAGTCGATGGTCGTTATGGCAGTAAAGTTAAATCATTACGTCCTATTTTCAGTGAATTTGGCTTAATCAAGTATCGTGTAACGGTTGAAGTACGTTGGTTACAAAAACTAGCAACGGCAACTGAAATTGCAGAAGTCCCAGCATTTAGTGAAACAGCAAATACATTGCTTGACGCTATTGTCAGTGAGTTTTCTGAAGCTGATGCACTACGTATTAAAAAAATAGAAGCAACGACCAATCATGATGTTAAAGCGGTTGAATACTTCTTAAAAGAAAAAATTTCAGATAACGCTGAATTACACGCAATCACAGAGTTTATTCACTTTGCCTGTACGTCAGAAGATATAAATAACCTTTCTCATGGTTTAATGCTTAAAGATTGTCGTGAGCAAGTTTTATTACCTGCAATTGATGACATTTTAGCTGAAATCAAAGCATTGGCCGTTGAGTATAAATCAATTCCAATGATGTGTCGTACTCATGGTCAACCTGCTTCACCTAGTACTTTAGGTAAAGAAATGGCTAATGTTTACATTCGTTTGAAACGTCAACGCCAACAAATTGCTGCCGTTGAGTTCCTAGGAAAAATTAATGGTGCTGTAGGTAACTATAATGCTCACTTATCAGCTTATCCTAATGTTGATTGGCATCAATTTGCTAACGAGTTTGTTAACTCACTTGGCTTAACCTTCAATGCTTATACTACGCAAATTGAACCACATGATTACATTGCCGAATTATTTGATGCCATTGCACGTTTTAATACCATATTAATCGATTTTGATCGTGATATTTGGGGTTACATTGCCATAGGTCATTTTAAGCAAAAAACCATTGCGGGTGAAATTGGTTCATCGACCATGCCACATAAAGTTAACCCTATTGATTTTGAAAATTCAGAAGGTAACTTAGGTATTGCCAATGCATTATTTACGCATCTTGCACAAAAATTACCTATCTCTCGCTGGCAACGTGATTTAACTGATTCAACCGTATTACGTAACTTAGGTGTAGGTTTTGGTCATGCATTAATTGCTTACCAAGCAACTATAAAAGGCATTAGTAAGCTTCAAGTTAACGAAGCAAATCTGGCGAAAGAGCTAGACACTAACTGGGAAGTTTTAGCAGAGCCCATTCAAACCGTTATGCGTCGCTTTGGTATTGAAAAACCTTATGAAAAATTAAAAGAGTTAACCCGTGGTAAACGTGTTAATGGTGAGTCAATGCGTGATTTCATCATGACCTTAGAGTTACCTGATGTTGTAAAAGCTGAGTTATGTGAATTAACACCAGCCAAGTACATTGGCCGTGCTGTTGAATTTATCAATGAACTTGATTAAACATACGCTGTAATACACAAAAATTTAATTGTAAAAAGAAGACTCCGGTCTTCTTTTTATGTTCAGGATGAACGGTATGTAGCAGTGCCATGGATGGCAATGAGCGACGATGTTCAGGATGAGCACATAGTATTTTATTTCAAATAAGAACAAACCATCCAAACTCCCTTAGTAACAATTTTGCTACATAAATAATTAAAAAAAATTATATTTGACAATAAGCACTCATAAATATCATTAGTTGTTCTTTTTAAAAGAATAGTTTCATTTACTTTGCCAAAATTAATTTTAATAACGCCCTGAGACTATACAAAACATAAAAAGTTCCCTTTTTATGTTTGATAAACACGCAATCGTTAACTAGTGTTTAAATAAGTGTCATTCGTAAGTAGAACCCGTTGTTATGTCGTTCAGTATTAGTCGTGTAGAGTGGGAATTGGCTGCCCCACTATTAAAAACAGTCAGAGAAAGAGTATTTATTTGTGAGTGGCGAATTCCTAAAAAAGTTGAATTTGATCGTAAAGATAAAAATGCTTTTCATATGCTGGTATGTGATGATTCAACACAAGAGCCAGTTGCTACAGGAAGAATATTAGCAAGTGGTGAAATTAGCCGTATCGCAGTGATGATGAAATATCGAAAAAACTGTATTGATAAAGTCGTACTAAAAGGGTTGATTTCAATTGCCAATGATTTAAAACTTAATGAAGTCTTTATCAATAGTCCACTAGAGTCGGTTAGTTATTTTAAACAGCAAAACTTTAGTGTAAATGGTGCAGTTTTCATGGAAGCAGGCATTCCACGCCAACGCATGGTCTGCCCTATTAAGAAATTCAGCATGGCAAAGTACTATTTAATACATTAAATTAGAACATTAGATTAGTCGATTAAGGTTAGTGTGTTACGTTTCCATACCTGACGAACGCACTTTGCTTAATAATTAATTATTTGCCCATAATTCTTCTTTATCAAATAAGCCATATAAGCCTTCCGCACGGCCGATAAGTAATTTAGCAAATTCTGCTTGCTCGGCATTACCAATTTTACTGATGTTTTCTGCTTGCATTTGCCATTTAAAAGAAAAATGACGAATAGCATCTCGAGCATTTTCAGCAATATCGGTACTTGCATGATCTGTAGGTAAGTCACCACAAATAACCCAGACACTAGTTTTATCTAATAAATTTAATTTCCATACAGCTAATACGGGTACTAAATAACGACTTTCAGATTCAGCTACTGATTCAGTAACCATACCTTTATCGGCCAAATATTTAGTTGCCGTTTTATAGCTATTACGAACCCAATCTTGTTGCTCTTGCTCACTCATTGCTTGTTGTTCTGCCATGCGATTTTTTCTTTTTTTAAATGGAAATTATTGTGGCATGACTATACCGTTCACTAAAAATAGTGCAAGAACTCAGTGTTCTTTTTAAAGTTATTAGCGACTACTAAAATGAACCATCCGTAGTAATTAACGAGAAGACTAAACTTGTATTGATTTGTTAACGCATAGGCCGAAATTAAATTTAAAGACTAGTGTAGCGCTAACATTCACTTAGTGATATTGTGCGCACCGAAACATTACATCAATAGTTCCATAAAAAGTTATAGGTATCGACTTAGCAGTTTGAAACCTTAATAATTTCGTTACTACTTACAAAATAATATTGATACGACATCTTCACGGAGAATTACATTGGCCCTTTTTAATTTGATAGATTTTGATGATCATGAGCAAGTTGTTTATTGCAGTGATGACGCGTCTGGCTTAAAAGCTATTATAGCTGTTCATAGTACCGCTTTAGGTCCTGCTGCTGGTGGCTGTCGATTTTGGGATTATGCAAATGACGAAGAAGCATTAAAAGATGTTTTACGCCTATCTAAAGGTATGACTTACAAAAATGCTATGGCTGGTCTAAAACTTGGTGGAGGTAAAGGTGTTATTATTGGCGACCCAAAAGTTCTAAAATCAAATGATTTATTTCAAGCTTTTGGCACAGCCGTTAACAACCTCAATGGTCGTTATTATACAGCCGAAGATGTCAACATCACGACTGGCGATATGGCAATAGTTAATCAGGCAACCGATTTTGTTTCAGGCCTAGAGGGAAAGAGTGGAAACCCAGGGCCTTTCACCGCATTAGGTACATTCTTAGGTATTAAAGCGGCTGTAAAATTTAAATTGGGTACCGATAACTTAAAAGGAATAAAAGTTGCCGTACAAGGTTTAGGTAGCGTTGGTTATTCACTATGTGAAAAACTACATCAAGCAGGCGCTGAGTTATTTGTTACTGATATAAACCAAGCAACATTAGACAAAGCGGCAACTGAGCTAAATGCGACAATTGTTGAATTAGATGAAATTTATAGTCAAGACGTTGATGTGTTTTCACCTTGCGCTTTAGGTGCATCTATTAATGATGACAGCATAAATCAACTCAAAGCAGTGATCATTGCCGGCTGTGCAAACAATCAATTAGCAGAAAGCCGCCATGACCAAGCCTTACTTGAAAAAGGCATGTTATACGCACCTGATTATGTAATTAATGCTGGTGGTATTATTAATGTAGCCCTAGAGATATACCCTGAGCCCTACAATGCTGATGAAGCAACAGCATTAGTTGAAAATATTTACGGTACGTTAATGCAAGTATTTGAAAAGGCACGGTCTGAAAATCGTCCTACAGGCGCTATTGCCGATGAAATGGCACGTGAGATTATTGCTAACGGTAGAAAATAACTCTTCACTACCGTCTATTTGTAAAACATAAAAAACCAGTCATTTGACTGGTTTTTATGTTCAGGATGAACGGTATGTTGTGGTGCCATGGATGGCAATGAACAACGATGTTCAGGATGAACGGTCAGTTTTTTAGTTCCTAACAAAAAACTGAACATCAACTTACAAATTTGCTAATAATGCCGCTATCGGGTGTTTAGTTTCTATATTACCTAAACGTTTTACTTGGCTTCGACACGAAAACCCCGTCACTAAAATTTGTTCTTCGTTAAGAGAATTAACTTTTGGTTGCCAACTCAATTCAAACAAGCCTTTTGAATTTTCAAAGTTAGCTTTCTCATGACCATATGTTCCCGCCATACCGCAACAACCAACAGGTACAATATCAAGTGACAAACCAAACTGTTTAAATATTGCTGACCATTGTTTTTCACTGTTAGGTAACATGGTTTTTTCAGTGCAGTGTGCAAACAATTTATAATTTATTTTTTGTATATCTTTAAAAGGTGTTGGCTTTTCATTTACATGTTTAATTAACCATTCATGTGCTAATAATACTTCAAATTCGCCACGGTTCTCTTTTAGCACTTGTTTGTATTCATCTCGATAACACAAAACTAATGATCCATCGACACCCACCATTGGAATATTTAACTGATGTAATTCATTTAAAAAATTAGCCGTATTTTGTGAGGTTTTGGCAAAACGCGCTAAAAAACCTTTAACATGTTGCGCTTTACCGTTAGGTTTAAAAGGCAATAAGACAGGTTTAAAGCCAAGTTTATAGGCAAGTTCCATCATAGTTTCAACGGTTTTTGCGTCATAAAAAGAAGTAAAAGGGTCTTGTACGATTAAAAGGTATTTTAGACGTTCTTGATCAGATAGCTGTTGTAAGGTAGTTAAATCAAACGAATCATACTTGCCTTGTTTAATTCCATTATTAATATTTTCATTCAGTGTGGGCACTGATAATAAAGGCGTATTTACATAACCAATAGTTGCGCTGGATAATTTATCGTAGAGTTTCGACTCAATAACCCTATTAACCAGTTTTGGTGCTTTTGCCATTAACGGCGCTAAGATCTCAACATTGGCAACAAGGTGATCTTTTAGTGGTCTGAAATAACGTGTATGGTAAAGATTGACAAAACGTGAGCGAAAGTCTGGTACATCGACTTTAATGGGACACTGGCTAGCACACGCTTTACAAGCCAAACAACCTGACATCGCGTCCATTACTTCATGAGAAAAGTCTTCTTTATTTTCTATTGAAAATTTATTACGAATTTTATGAATACTCTGCTCAAGTAGCCTTTTCACTGACCAGCCTTGAATATTTTGTTCAAGCGATAAAACATCAACTCCTTTTTGTTCTAATAACCGTAACCATTCGCGCATTAAACCTGCTCGCCCTTTTGGAGAATGTCGGCGATCACGGGTGATTTTACTCGAAGGACACATTGGACTATCAGCATCATAATTAAAGCATAAACCATTACCATTACATTCTAATGCTGATTTAAACGAGTCTTTAACTTGCACCGGAATTTGTCGATCATAAAACCCTCGTTTAGTATCATCAACAGAAACTAAGGACTCATTTGAATCAATAGGGGTACAAATTTTTCCCGGATTCATTTTGTTTAAAGGGTCAAATGCTGTTTTTATTTTTCTAAGTTCAGTAAATAACTGTTCACCAAAAAAGGCTGGGCTGTATTCGCTACGGTAACCTTTACCATGTTCGCCCCACATTAAACCGCCATATTTAGCTGTAAGCGCAACCACTTTATCTGAAATTTCTCTTAGCAGTTTTTCTTGTTCAGTATCACACATATCAAGCGCCGGACGTACATGTAATACGCCGGCATCAACATGACCAAACATGCCATAATCTAAGCCATAGCTATCAAGTAATTCTCGAAATTCAACAATATAGTCAGCCAAATTTTCAGGAGGAACAGCTGTATCTTCAGCAAAAGCTAACGGTTTTTGAGTGCCTTTGGTATTTCCTAACAGGCCAACGGCCTTTTTACGCATCGCATAAAGCTTATTAATACTGGCAAGGTCAGTGGTGACTTGATAACCAATAACACCGGCATTATTTTTAATGTCTTTATCTAAGCGTTGTGTTAACTGAGCAACTTGCTCGGCTAGTGCTTCAATACTGGTGCCGTTATATTCAACAATATTAATACCATCCATGACTTTATCTGTAACATCAGTGATCAAATCACTAACCGAGTTCCAGACAATGTCTTGTTTGGCTAAATTAAGGACCTTACTATCAATTGTTTCAACAGAAGTTGCTTTTGCAGAAACTAAAGCAGGAGAATGACGCAATGCAGAGTCAAAGCTATCGTATTTAATATTGATCAATGTTTTAGCTTTTAAAATAGGCGTTAAATTTAATTTGGCTTCACAAACAAAAGCTAAAGAGCCTTCTGACCCCGTAATTAAGCGTGATAAATCTAGTTGAGATAAGTCATCGTTAAATACATTTTCTAAATCATAGCCAGTTAAAAACCGATTTAATCTCGGAAATTTTTTCAAAATCAACGAACGATTTTCACGACAGGAATTTAGTACTTGTTTAACAATGTTCCCATAGGTATTTTCCTGTTTAGCAAGCTCTTCAGCTGCTTCAATATCCATAGGTGAAGTCGATAACTGCTCGCCATTAGCTAAGACTGACTCTAGTGCTAAAACATGATTGGATGTTTTACCATAAACCAATGAGCCTTGACCTGATGCGTCAGTATTAATCATTCCACCAATGGTTGCTCTATTACTGGTAGACAAATCAGGAGAAAAGAAAAAACCGTGAGGACGCAAATAATCATTAAGCTGATCTTTTATTACACCTGCTTCAACCTTAACCCAGTTTTCTTCGACGTTAATCTCTAATATTTTGTTCATATATTTTGATAGATCAACAACAATACCGGGCGTTAAACTTTGTCCATTAGTACCTGTTCCGCCACCACGTGCACTAAACTTAATTTCATTAAAGTTATCCTCATTAGCCAAAACAGTAATTAACTGAATATCGGCTTTTGATTTAGGATGTAAAACTAACTGCGGTAATTGTTGATAAATACTGTTATCCGTCGCAACAGCGAGTCGTGCACTGTATTGACAATTAACATCACCTTTAAAAGGTTGTAACTGTAATTTTTGAGCGAATTTTTGATAAAGCGGAGCAACAAGTTCTAGGTGATCAATCCGAGGTAACATGTGGATAAAAGTCTGTAAAAAGGCTTAGAGGCGGCAAGTATATCACGTCATTTTTATAATTGATGATCGGATATAAAAAAACCTAAGAACATTTGTTATACCCAATGGGTTTTCGGTATTAGCTCTTAGGTTCTAAAAAATTATACTTATGGCTTATTTTGCGTGTTGCTCAGCTAGGTATAACCATGTTGGTAGGACAGTATCAGGATTTAGTGAAACACTATCAATGCCCTGCTCAACTAACCAAGCGGCAAAGTCTGCATGATCTGAAGGACCTTGACCGCAGATTCCGACATATTTACCACGTGCTTTACAAGCTTTTATCGCCATCGACAATAAGGCTTTAATCGCTGGATTACGTTCATCAAATAAATGAGCAATTAAACCTGAGTCTCTATCAAGTCCTAAGGTTAATTGGGTTAAATCATTTGAACCAATAGAGAAACCATCAAAATAATCTAAAAACTGATCTGCAAGTAAAGCATTTGAAGGTAGCTCACACATCATAATCACACGTAAACCATTTTCACCACGTTTTAAGCCATGTTCGGCTAAGATATCAATAACGGCAGCAGCTTCTTCTAAAGTACGAACAAAGGGGATCATTACTTCAACATGAGTCATGCCCATATCATTTCGTACTCTTTTAATCGCTTCACATTCAAGGGCAAAACAATCACGAAAATCTTCAGAAATATAACGAGCAGCACCGCGATAACCAATCATCGGGTTTTCTTCTTCAGGTTCAAACTCTTCACCGCCAACAAGGTTTGCATACTCATTTGACTTAAAGTCTGACATACGCACAATCACTTTTTCAGGCGCATAAGCTGCTGCTAATGTAGAAATACCTTCGGTTAGTTTAGCAATGTAGAACTCAACCGGACTTTCATAACCCGCAATAATGTCATTGATTTCTTGTTGAAGCTCAGCAGATTGTTGCTCAAAGTTTAATAATGCCTTTGGATGAATACCGATCATTTTATTAATGATGAATTCTAAACGCGCTAAACCAATACCCGCATGGGGTAATCGGGCAAAGGTAAAGGCTCTGTCAGGATTACCAACATTCATCATAATTTTAAGCGGAAGTTCTGGCATAGCATCGATTTCTGATGTGGTTACCGTATAATCAAGTTTACCTTGATAAATAAAACCGGTATCACCTTCTGCACAAGAAACCGTTAGCGCATCACCATTCGCTATTTTTTTGGTAGCATCACCACAACCAACAACAGCAGGTATGCCCATTTCACGGGCGATAATTGCCGCATGACAAGTTCGTCCACCTCGATTAGTAACAATTGCTGATGCGCGCTTCATGATCGGCTCCCAGTCAGGATCCGTCATATCAGTGACTAATACATCGCCAGGTTGAATTTTATCCATTTCAGCAATAGATGCTAAAACTTTGGCTTCACCGCTACCTATTTTATGACCAATTGAGCGACCTGTACAAATTACATTTGCGCTTGCTTGAAGTTGAAATTGTTCCATTACATTAGCGTTTTCACGACTTTTTACCGTTTCAGGCCGCGCTTGTACAATATATAGCTTACCGTCTAGACCATCTTTTGCCCACTCAATATCCATCGGTCGTTGATAGTGTTTCTCAATAATTACGGCTTGTTTAGCAAGCTCTTGAACTTCATCATCAGTTAAAGAGAAGCGATTGCTATCTTGCTCATCAATATCAACAATTTCAACTTGCTTACCATGTTCTTGGGCTGAAGAATAAATCATTTTTATCGCTTTACTGCCGATATTACGGCGCACAACCGCTGGTTTTCCACTGGTTAAGGTTGGTTTATGTACATAGAACTCATCTGGATTAACAGCGCCTTGCACCACCATCTCACCTAAACCAAAACTTGAAGTAATAAAAACAACATCTTCAAAACCTGACTCAGTA
>Ga0105358_10001736_pt1 | contig 11592 bp, 8 predicted proteins | sample GOMGulsemesocosm_5_FD_83509 | JGI IMG/M metagenome (GOLD analysis project Ga0105358, IMG submission 83509) | Methane-oxidizing microbial communities from mesocosms in the Gulf of Mexico - GOM15C Gulf of Mexico | ecosystem: Environmental > Aquatic > Marine > Cold seeps | place: Gulf of Mexico...
CAGGGTAGTAGCAGGGTAGGCAAAGGGAGAATGAATATGCGTTATACCGTATTTTTCTAACATTACTTTTAAATCTTCGTGAGAAGAAATCTGATATTGAGGAATCTTAAAATCCAATTCTGTTTTTTGATCTGCGTCCACCTTATAAAAAACATGCACATCAACATTATTTTTTATCAACCACCGCAACTCATTAATGACAAACGTTTGTGATAATGCGGGCCAATCCCAAACAACATACGCCACCCTAATACCACTCCAATCCAACATCCCACTAGAACCGTTCTGATTTAAAGCCTTGCCCTCCCCCTCTTTTAAAATAATTTCGCTACAATGATTAAGTTTATTAGATATACCACCTTTATCTCGCCGTGATATCAAATCGCGCTGAATCCCACTAACCACAGATTCCAGTTTGCCATCCGTATAAACTGTTTTTGTAATTCTATCGCCGCAGCACCCATCGTAATACCGAACACCAATAAAAGGGAGAAACACTGAACCAGTCTCTAATGACATTCGCATTATAAATTCCCAGTCTACCAATCTTTTTAATGTTTCATCAAATCTATAAGCATTACGCACATGCCCAAAGCAGTTCATATCAACATAGTTGGCTTGCAAGCACTCTTCCCAGGAAAAATCATCTCCGCGATAATAATCTATAAGATCGGAATCAGATACAGATTCAACTCCAGAGTATGCACTTTCATAACCATGACAAAGCATACTGGTAAGTAGATATTGGACATGAGATTCTTTCCATTTATTATCACTGTCCAAGTAAAAAATGTACTCCCCTTGCGCGTGGTATAACGCAACATTTCTAGCTCTCGACACACCACCATTTTCTATTTGAATAAACTTTAACCGACTGTCTATTAAAAGCGGCCCTATCACAGCAGATGTATCATCAGTACTGCCATCATCCACAATCAGCAATTCGAAATTCTTGTGCTTTTGATGAAGAACAGACATTATTGCATTAACAATAGAATCTGCCCGGTTAAAAGTCGGCATTACAATCGATACGAAAGTACTATCTACTTTTTCTTGGTTTGTTAAATAAATATCCCTAACAAAACACTTAAAATATTCCTCCCTTTCTATGTCCCAGTTATCTATTTTTCGTTGGATAAAAAACTTCGATCCAGGTTTTATTGTCTCTGGAACCTTCATCCCTACTCTCCTTCTCCTTCTCCCCTCCTTCTCACCCCACTTGATAAAATGATGCAATGGGCTATAACCCGCCTTTATAACATCTGGATATCTCGCCGCATACCATTTGGAATCAAACTCGGCACTTGGGTTCCTTAACAAACAGGATCCGTATTTTAAAAAATGATCATTAGCACTAATTCCAATCAATTTCAGGTCTAGATAATGTCTCTCATACCAGTCCTCATCGAAATATTCGGATTGCAAATATTGAGAGTCTAAAATTAATTTTTCCAATATCTTTACTCCATCCTAATCTAAGAATTTTTTACTGTGCGCCTAAATAATTAACTAACAAGCTAGTCTTGTTTACTCTACCGAAATAAAATACGTAAATACTGCACGACCAACATCTTCCGAATCGGAAAAATTATAACTATCAGCCAACACGATATTGTTTAGCTGCTCTTTTATCCAATAAAATATTCTCTGTAAATTTTAATTCATAGGTATAGTATCAACATTTTTTTAATTTTTATTCTGATACTCTCGATATGCATTAACCACTTCTCCAGAAGGCCCTATCGCCTTCATCTCACCACCATCCACCCAAATACACTTATCACACAAAGCTTCTACCTCACCCTCACTATGAGACACAAAAACTACCGTTGTATCACCATGTAACCGATCCAACATAAGGGCTTTAGACTTCTCCCTAAACCGTGTATCCCCCACAGCCAATACCTCATCAACCAACAGAATTTCTGGTGTCAGCGTAACACCCACTGAAAAAGCTAAACGTGCGCGCATGCCTGCTGAGTAGGTTCTAAATGGTTTATCTATGGCCCCACCCAACTCACTGAAATCAATAATTTCATCCATTTTGGCTCTTATTTCCTTTAACCTATGACCCATAAGCAGTCCACCGGTGATTATATTATCTCGACCTGACAGGTTGGGGTCGAAGCCCGTACCCAGGCTCAGTAAACAAGCGGTGCCATGGGTAGTAATTTCACCTTTATCGGGCCGTAATATACCGGCCATTAAACGGAGCAGGGTAGATTTACCCGCACCATTTGAACCAATAACACCCAATGTTTCACCTCTTTCTACCGAGAAACTAAGATCTTTGGCTACCCAGACAGGTTCTTTTTGACGAAAACTAAAACGGGATGACCCAGCAAATGAAAAACTTACATCTTCAACAACAATTGAGTACTCAGCAGGCATATTACTTCACCACCACTCTTGGGTATTCCTTGTCAAATAGACTAACCATCAACCAGCCCATTAGGGTAAAGAGGACACCAACTTCTGTAACATATAGTAATCGATCTAATGACGGGGCAACACCTGATATCATTATGTCACGGGCCATCTCAATTGAGCATGCAAACGGATTAAGATAAAAATATTGCTGCACATTTTCAGGCATCATATCGATGGTAAAAAATACGCCGGACAAGAACATAACTAGCATATTAATAGTGCTCACCAGATAACCCAGGTCTGCAACAAAGGGAACCAGGGCGCTATAGCATAACGAAACACCCAGTATTACTAAGCCTGTTGCCATTAATACGGCAGGAAAATATAGATAGGCCTGCACATTCTGTCCATACCCCATTAGCAACAGTGCCGTTACTAAAATAGCAATAACGATGAAACTTTTAATGCTTGCACTGGTTACCTGTATTAGCGGGAATACAATTTTGCGCACATCAACCAAATTCATTAAGCCGGCACCGCCGGTAATACTGGATGCGGCACCACTAAATGCTGATCCAAACCATCGCACTATTGCCAGCCCTACCAAAAGCTCTAGAGCATATTCACCAGTTCTTATGTTCAACAATTCACTAAACACGATGTAATAGGCGGTCATTTGAATTAATGGTTCTATGACCCACCAAAGGACATTAAGGTAGGTTCTACTCACTTGTGAGCGAAGCGAACCCAGGGCACGAAACCAAATTAACTGCGTGTATTGAATTAGACCGCGTGTCATTCTGCTAACATCTCCAAATGTTTAAAGGCTTTAAGACTCCAACGATAGAACTGTGCGCTATCGTTTTGTCCCATTAAACTAACATCGAGCGTCAAAAGTCCTAAGCAATAAAACCTACTGACCTTAGATATGATCATCTCAATATCCAGCTAAATCTTTTAGATGCTTGCTCACCTCTAGCCCATTAGCCTCCAGAGCTGGCGCGTACTGCGATGCATTTCCAAGCCTAACAGCATCATAATGTTCTGCATCATTTTTACTCCAACGGCATAGACCCAACATATCTTCTGGACATAAATTTTCAACTTTTTGATAGCGAACAAAAGGCACACCTGTAGCAGCTGACAGCTCCTCAGTTCTTGAATCTATTGCTATTACCTTACCTGGCACACCCACCTGAATAGGCAATGCCACGCCATGATAACGGGGCCCCAAAACCAATGAGAAACGCTTTGAATAGTGCATCCAGTTCTGCGCATCAGCAAAAAACACAGCATAGGAAGAAAACCATTTAGAAATCTCTTGCAGATCACCAAGAAAACCATAAATGCTTTCAATACGTGAACGCTGCGCATCTGACAGCTGGTGTAAAGCACCTGTTGCCAAATCAAACAATGCCCGAGGGTGCTGAAGTACATAGTCACCGTTATATTGGTTTACGATATCTATTAATAGTTTTTCAATCGTATATGAGGGATGCCAAGGGTTACCAGCCGCCACCATGACCCGTTGATACTTTCCCCTCTGCTGGCGCTGTAAACATTTCAATCCAAGGTTTTTCTGTGGCGAGATAAACTGCGACGGACAACCGAGTGCCGTACTATCGTATCCATTAACCTTTAACACATCAGAAGTGAATGATCCTCGCGTTATAATATTCGATTGCTCAGAATTAAACCGACACGAGAAAGCCACATCCAGAAACCGAAGCGTTCCTTCCGGAATAACTGGCATGTCACCAGAAAGCTCAGATTGGGCGCCAAGACCAATGAAAGTGGTTGGTAGATTAAAGCCGTTAAGACAGTCTGCCCAACCACCTAAATCAACATGAGTACCAAGTTGGTTTGCACAACATACCACTAGCCGGTCATAGTGTTTATTGACTGCATTGGAATTATCTCCCCAATTCACTATGCCTAGATTGCCACCTAAAATTTTCAGTATTCCCTCAACAAAAGCCACATTGCCAGTATTACCACCGGTAGCTAACATCCAGTCAGCTGTATCTGCAACAAGCATTTTTTGACGAACAAACTGATCTATATTTACCAAATTTGTGATGACACCAATTTTCATTTTAGAGCCCCAGCCAAACAACCTATACGCATGCGTTACTCTTTATATTTTTTCGTAGACAATCATATGTTGTAAAAATGATTCTATATGACTTAATGGATCCGTTATTTGAAACGCTTGGGGATTACTCTCTGCCACCAACTCCATTAAGAGTTCAGCAAGGCTTGCCGCACTCCCTGCTTTAAACCAAAGTCCGTTTTCACCGGGTTTTACTTTCTCTCGCATACCCCCAATATCACTTACTATAATGGGTACTTTACAGGCTTTCGCCTCTTGTATTACCACAGGGGAGTTCTCCCACCAGCGGCTAGGCATAATCATGTAGTCTGCCTGGCTCACCAAACGACTAAAGTCTTCTGATTCGTATCGCCCACAGAACTCGACAACAGGGTTTAACTTAGCCGTTTTCTCAGCTAAATTAGCTTTATAGTCATCTCGCTGCATTGTTAAGTTAGCGCCATGAATTCGGAGCTTTATTTTTGGCAAAATATCATCGGGCAATAATAACAACGCATCAAGTAGAATATCGACCCCCTTAAAAGGGGTCAGCTGACCAAAATAAGCTAAATTAAAATATTCTTTATCTTTTAATACTGCACTTTGTGGTTGATAAAGAGATAAATCCAGGCCATTTTCAATGACTGATATATTATCCGCATCAAGTCCCCAATTAATATAACGCTGTTTCAAAAACTGGCTCGGCGACACAAAGTGGTCAACCCGAGAAAAAGCACCTTTAAACATCAGCTCTCTAAAAAGCATCTGGTCGCTTGGCCGCCCTACGCAAGCTCCACATTTTGCAGGGCTGGCTCCATCACATAAATCGAATGTTTCCGGCTCAACCATTTGACCATTATTAGCACAAATTGCGTAATACTCATGAAGAGTCAATATCACTTTTACATTGGGTACGGTCGCTTTTGCTAATGGCAACCAATCTAAGCCTAAATGAATAAAATGATGAAAATGTATTACGTCTGGTTGTAACTCGACTATCAATTTTTCAAAAACATCAGTTGCTGCCTTATCACCACTTTGCAAGAAAAAGTAGTCTGGTGTTTTACCGGCAATAAGAAACTCGTTATCTGCTATTTGGTTTAACACATTTCCAGCCGTCACAGACGAAGGGTCTCCCGCAATCAAGAAGGCATCATGCCCTTGAGCAACAGCCGCCTTGAACAAGTTGTAGCAGGCAACTTCAGCTCCACCTTTTGAATATTTTGGGTGTCCATGTACCACAAAAACAATTCTCACAACCCCCTCTCCAAGCCCTTAAACCACTTCCGGGTGTATAGCCAGCCGTTAAAAAGTGTTAAGTTTTGCTTCCATTGTTCTGTCATACCTACTGACTGTGACTGTCGCTCTACATGAATCAACTCAATATCATTTAAAATATAATTTCGTTTTCCCCGGGCGAGTAATCGCTGGCAAAGGTCTGAGTCTTCAAAGTCACCAATAAGATAATGGCTATCAAATCCTTCTAATTCTAAAAACATGCGCCTATCAAGCATCATACAGGCGCCAGTGATAAGCTTGCATTCGTCGACTGGATTAAGGTTAACAAGTGACTCAGGCATACCTTTGTGAGGGTGGTCATTCAGTACGATGCCCGGAAATTCAGCATCTTTCTTTGACGACATACCTATATGCTGAATCATACTATTTTCAAAAAGCAATTTAGCGCCTAAAACGCCTACATCCGGTTTTGATAAGAATACATCTAATAAGCGATCAACCCACCCCGGTGACATTGGAAAAACATCGGAATTTAGCAGCAACAGCGTGTCTGCTTTGGCTACATTAGCAGCAATATTATTGGCTAGCCCAAAGCCAAAATTCTGGCCAGCATATACTGCGGTAATTGAGAGGGGGAACAATTTACTTAAGTACCGTATTTCTGAGAAGAACTCGGCCTCCATGCCAGGGTCATCGAGAAAAAATACAAACTCCACTTCCTGGGAGTTTGGAAAGGCACTAAACGCATGTATCTGGTAGCGTATAAGATCCAGCCGACCATAGACGGGGATAATAACAGAGCAGACTGGAGTAGCATTATTTGACAAGGACGGGCTAACTCTTTCTACTCTAATGTCCTCTTTTGTCGGTAGTGTTGGGGCCAACGCTGATATCAGGTCACTGAATGTAGAATTATCGAGCCAATCCGTGGTTTTCTTAGTGCGGAAATCCAGCGGCCCAAGTAGCAATTTAAGCACCGATGATAAATGGCTAGACGGCATACACTTAAGCATGCCTTCGTACCTGAGCCCTTCCGTTACATGCATTGTCAGCGGCCCATCTATTACAGCTTCACTCTTAATTACTACGATAAACTCGTTTGATGACAGAGACACTTTGGGCAAACAATAAACTGCATCAACTGTACACTCTTGCTCACCATAGCAAGCTCTTTCAATCGAAACAGTTTTTGGCAAACTTATTCTGAGGTATAACGTACCCTGCCAACTCACGGCATCTTGAACCACGTGTGCAAGACCCACATTATTGTCATCATCAGCAGCGGTAATAGGTCTTACGGCCCAACCTTGACGATTCGCCAAGCCTAGAAACTCACCTTTTGATGCCAATGCGCAAGAACGGCGCTGCTCCTGGCTTAGCGATGAAAACAACCCACTTTGGGTATTTTCGGCTAGTGGCACCTCTATCTCTTGTGCCCGTATATTCAGTTTATGTACATAAAGCGATAATAAATAATGTGAAGTTTCTTTATCACTCTCTGAAGCAAGCTCATTTGCACGCAGGTTAAACACCCAGCAACTACCAAGCTGATCTGAGACAGGGCGCTGAAACATTGCCGAGACATCAGCTCTATCAAAGTCTAAACGAAATGCATGCGTTATCTTCTCATTAGTGCCTGACAAGACTACTCTAGGCTGAATTCCCTGCCCCGTTAACGGGTTACGCCAACCGAAGACAAATAGAGCCTCTCCCACAACACAACAGCTATCAATATGGCCCAGAGAGGGGTTAATGGAACGTGTAATGTTAAAAAACAAACGTTTAATCATGATTCTCTCAGCTATACGTAATACAAGGGCAATAGCTGACCTGTATCGGCAACTACTACCGAGCGAAGCTTCATGCCCTTTCCTATTACATGACTAACGCCTACATACCCAGCATTGGGTGCTCCTATTGAAGCGGCAGCCATAGAGTATTGATTCGCAGTGCAGCGATGAGATTCACCATTTTCATATTGCACATCAATCTCAACGGGCTCACGTGAACCGACCTGCCAGACCTGTGCAGAGATTACATTCTCTTTCTGTCCCTCTTGGATATTGCAAGAAACCCAACCACTAACCCACGGCAACCCCTGATTGAGAAAGTCTATTTGTTGCTCAAAGCGCGATTCAACTAGACGGTACAACGCGATATCTTTTTGATTGTTTGCTTCAATTATGGCCTTTTCTCTTCCTGAGCATTCAATAGTAGTAGAGGTTTTATTAAGTGATATGTTTTTTACTTTCAAGTTAAATATAGAATTGAACAACATTAATGATTCATCATAGCGCTCAGTTAAACCAGAAAATCCAATGGATTCTATTTTGCAGCCTGACAAATATCGGGTCTGTATGTTAGAGAAACGTTTATCTGCCGCAAATTCTTCTAGTGTACCCAGGTAACCCAATAGCGCCTTATGATGCTGGTAGTGTGATACAACCTGGTCTTTGGGGTGACGGAGAAAGGTTGCTACGCGATCGATAGAGACGACACCACGATATTTGGCAATACCAACATGCCCACACAGCAAGCGGAACTTTTTTTGTGCTAATAAATTAGCAATAGCTGCTCGATTCTCTGCTTGAGGGCCATAAATAAATTTATTTATTAATGGTGATGTGTTTTCAGAATGGGCACCATAATCAAGCAACGCACTTCCTTTAACCGCGCTCATTAATGATGCACGAAAGCTTGTACCAGCTGCTTTCGGGATGTGCACAAAAAAGAGCGGTGAGTTGATTTTTCTGGCAAACATTATTATCCAATTAGCTGCATTGTCTTTTAATGAAAGTATTCATCTGACATGGTTAGATTAGGATTGTAATAAGGGTCATCAAAACTTGAAATTTCCCAGTCTTTTCTAAGCGAATCTAACTCTTTTGAATAAGCAGACAGACGCTTTATTCCGAGATCATAAGCCCTACTTTTAGACTCGTAATGAAACAGACTTACATCTGGAATCCAGACATTATTCAAGCCCAACTTCTGGCATTTCAAACATAAGTCAACATCATTGTATGCAATTTTATATTTGACCTCATCAAAGCCTCCGACCCGATTAAATACCGATTTTCGAATGGCTAGCGCAGCAGCCGTTACCGCCGAAAAATATTGGGTACACTCTAGCCTGTGCATGTAACCTGGGTTCTCAGATAAATAAAGCCGGTGTACGTGTGCCGCCGCATTCTGAATACCAATTACCACGCCAGCATGTTGAATACGCTTATCTTCGTATAAAAGCTTACATCCAACGGCACCCACATTATCAACAGAGGCCCATCCTACCAATTCGTTTAACCAGCTCTCAGAAATCACCTCAGTATCGTTATTAAGAAATAACAAATAATCGTACTTCGCCTGTGTAACGGCATAGTTATTAATAGCCGAAAAGTTAAATGGAAGGGGATAGTCAATAACCCTCACCCGAGGGTCACTTACTATGCACCCCAGCCATTCAAGGGTCTCTTTTTCTACGCTATTATTATTAACCAACAGAATTTCGTAGTCGACACCTTGCGTCTTATTTAAAATACTCTCCACACAGCATTTAGTATAACTAAGCTGGTCTTTCGCGGGAATAATAATTGATATTTTTACATTACTGGGCGGCGATAGCGTTAGTTTATAAACTTCTTTGCTTTTGATTTGCGCTATAGCATTTGGTATTATTTTTTCAACCCTGTTGTTTATTTTTCTTAGGCTCATACTTTTCTGATTTACATATAAACAGTCACCCAGTAACAGTGGGATCCTTTTACTGCGAATATCATTCTCTGAAACAATGGATAAAACCAACTCATGAGAATGATACAGGCCATCACTTGAGAGCGCATTCAGGGCTCGCAACAGCACAGCTTTAGCGACTACATAACATCCTTTTATATAGTCATAACACATCAGGTAAGGGATATTCAACTCAGGTGTGTATTGTGCTTTATATCCACTAGTTGCTTCTACTGACACAGAATAATCAAAGCTGATAAAATTATACGAGTGTAAATACTTTTCCAATTGTTCTTCACAATTGCTGTAGAGATCAACGCTGCCATCGTCTACAAATACAAAGTCATGCGTTGTCGCCTGAAGCTTTTTTATAAGATCGCTATAATTCTCGTCTACTCTTATTGCAAGACAAGCTATCTGCTCACTTTTATAGAGGTTAGCCTGCTTTTGTGTGCACCCCGACCCGCCCTCTACATGTATTAATTGATTCGATTCAACTGGACGCCAACGCTCATAATCATCTGCCCTACCGAATATGACCGAAGATAGTGGCTTTGGCTGCTCACTCTCTTTGAACTTTCTTAACAACTTCAACCTGGCTTCCACTGGAGATATACGGATTGCGGTAATTATAATTGCCAAATCAGTCGACAGTATCGTTTTATCCTCAGCAAAGATTATGCTTGTACTGATTCCATTATGGGTCAACGGTACGGTTATATTCTGCTTTCCTTGAAACGTTAACTCCTCTTTAAAGCTTTGAGGACCTGCATCTGCCTGAAAAATTATTTGGTACCACCCCCTTGAAGGTAAAGTTACTTTTCCTGAACAATGGGATGACACATCACTTCGTAATAACGATAAAATATTGCGGAATAGCAACCTTAGAATAAGACTAAATAGTGAACGATTCATAAGAAAAAAGTTTATATTCTCAAGGAGTCTCAGGAAATTCTAAACATGCCTCATTACCCTTAAAAACAGATAAACCCTTCTTGGAGACACTAACATTAATAAATCCTACCAGAGCAGATCGTACCAGAAACGCTGTACCATTACGTAGCAAACGTTTCTGACGTAGATGGATCCGTTAATTCTACGCCCCGGCACATGCTTCTTAATGAGCAATCACAGTGGCGCGACAAAAGCAAACTCACAAAACCCCAAATACGCACCAAAAAAGCTGAACGCTCCACTATGATCAATATAGCATTCTACGTGGACAAGGTGCATTCATAGCCGGCTTGAAAACCACCAATTGATTTCATTTGTTGACTGGATTAATCAATCTTCATTGCAAGGTAGGCGCTCTCACTTTCGCCAGTAGACTTACTATTCTACTATACCTACTGAACCACATCCAACGACCAGCAATATCAACTTGCTTACAAACATCACCTATTCTCTTCAAACATCACGGGGGGATTGTATCGCTAATATCCTCAATACCGCTATAATTACTCGTTTGCCCAACGGTTAAGCCCAGCCCATGAAATCAATTAAACTGCGCGGTGCCCGCACCCACAATCTTAAGAACATTGATATTGATATACCCCGCGACAAGCTGGTGGTAATCACTGGCTTGTCGGGGTCGGGCAAGTCTTCATTGGCCTTCGATACGCTTTATGCCGAGGGCCAGCGACGCTATGTCGAGTCACTCTCGGCCTATGCTCGGCAATTTTTGTCGATGATGGAAAAGCCCGATATCGACCATATTGAGGGTTTGTCGCCGGCTATCTCTATCGAGCAGAAGTCCACTTCGCACAACCCGCGCTCTACCGTGGGCACCATTACTGAAATTTACGATTACCTACGCCTGCTCTATGCCCGCACGGGTGAGCCCCGCTGCCCGGAGCACAATGAGAAGCTGGCCGCGCAAACTGTCAGCCAAATGGTCGACCAAATTTTGGCGCTGGGTGAAGGCACTAAGCTGATGATCATTGCGCCACTGATTCGCGAGCGCAAGGGTGAGCACTTGCATGTGTTTGAGCAGCTGCGCGCTCAGGGTTTTATTCGCGCCCGTGTCGATGGCCGGGTGTATGAGCTCGACGAGCTGCCGGATTTAGAGAAGAACAAGAAGCACACTATTGAGGTAGTGGTGGATCGCATTAAGGTGCGTGACGATATCGCCCTGCGTTTGTCGGAGTCTATCGAGACATCCC
>Ga0105358_10001738_pt1 | contig 11591 bp, 10 predicted proteins | sample GOMGulsemesocosm_5_FD_83509 | JGI IMG/M metagenome (GOLD analysis project Ga0105358, IMG submission 83509) | Methane-oxidizing microbial communities from mesocosms in the Gulf of Mexico - GOM15C Gulf of Mexico | ecosystem: Environmental > Aquatic > Marine > Cold seeps | place: Gulf of Mexico...
CTTTTAAAATATTCTAAAAACTTACTACTTAATAAGCTTCCCCTAATGCTGCCTTTGATCTTTCAACGCTCAAAAGTAGCAACAACTTTTGAGCGCCTTTACCGCTTAAATCTTTACCAAATCAATAACTTGAAGGCATGGTTACTTTTCCACAATAAACTTTGGTTTGAATCTCATGATCCATGCAGGCACTAAGAACATGGCTGCTAAGGCGTTGAGCAGCAACATGACAATTAACAACATCGCTGCATCTGCTTGAAACCGCATGGTTGATAACAGCACCCACATAATGACACCGGCAATCAGTGAAAAAGCCGTGAAACCAATAGCTACACCGGTGGTGTTAATAGCTTTTTGAATGGCCGCTTCAAAGTTACCGAGCTTAGCGTACTGCTCTTTAATTTTATCCATGATGTAAATGGAGTAATCCACCCCGATACCAATGCCCGCTGCCAAAATGGGTACGGTATTCACATTAATACCTAAACCAACTAGACCCATGTAGGCATACGTTAAGGTGGTTGCAAAACCCATCGCGAGCAACATTAACCAACCCGCATGGATAGACCAATAAAACGCCGTCACAAATACCAATATCAGTAAGAAAACCAATGGAATAACGATGATATTTGTCTGATACGAGGCTTCGTTAACGGCTGCTGTTACACCAATTAACCCACCTGCTAATTTAAGAGAGAAACCCTCAACTTGTGCGGCCGCACTATTGCTCCATTCTTTAACCATATGAATAGCACGACGTATAGTTTCACCCTTATGGTCTTTATAATAAAAAACAATATTGGCATTTTGTTCATCAGGATCAATAAACTCTAATAGGGCACCTGGGATTGGGCTTGACATCATATAGGCGAACATCAGACCGCCAGATTCAAACTCATCTTTTGGATACACTAACCAACGCGGGTCATCATTACGGATAATCCGGCTGGCTTGAGAAAGCAAATCTGGCAAACCTTTGGTTCCGCCTAATTCCGGATCAAGCATCATGTAGTTTTGAAAATCAGCCAACGCTTTAATCGCATCCGGGTGTTTCAAGCCATGTTCTTTATCAGAATGCGCCAAAATAAACATTTCTTCTGAACCAGGAAAAGCTTCGTTGATGGCTTTTGAAGAAATATTGTAGTCATGGTCGGCATACAGCAATGGCGAGCCTGACTCAGCTTCACCAATTTGTACCTTTGAGCTTAAATAAGCACCGCCAACCACTAAACCTAAAGAAACCAATAAGGTGGCTAATGCACCATTAGGGGTACACGAGATTTTAGAAATGACTGGGAATATTTTTTGTAACAGTGCGTGCTCTGTATTTTTTGCTTGCTTATGCGGCAGTATTTCAAGCAACACTGGCAATAAAATAAGCACGGTGATAATCACACTACCTGCCCAAAGAGACGCGTATATCGCTAACTTATCGTTAATTGGCACAGAGCCCAATGAAATAAGTAACAAACCAATAGCATCTGAAATAACCCCTAAAGATCCCGGTCTAAACAAACCTTCAAATGTATTTCGCGCGGCGACTTGCTTGTTTCCGTTTTCAGCCAGTTCGGTATAAAAGCGTTCCACTATTTGCACACCATGCGACATGGCTCTTGCAGACACCAAAAAGGGTACAACTAGCATCAATGGGTCTAAGTTATAGCCCAACAAGGACAACATTCCCAAGCCCCAAGTTGTGGTCAAAGCGATGCCGATAAGGGGCAATAGCAAACCATAAAACTTTCTAAAGTACGCGACCAATAAAATCAACAAGATGGCTAAGGTATAGCCAAAAATTTGAATTACTTCGCTCACATAACTGGTCACCCAACCAACCAATACCGGTTGACCACTGGCATAAATTGTTAGGCCCTCAGTTTTTTCTTCATCCCTAAGTTTTGCTAGCGCATTAAAGACTTCTTCATAGTCTAGGTCACCTTCATTTAAGGTGCCTTTTATGAGCGCCGATTTAAGATCAGGTGAAACCAATAAACCGTATACGCGCGGATTAGACACCACTTGATTTTGCATCGCCTGCAATTCTTCTTCAGAATAATGCTCTTTAAGTGGGTCATAATACGGCGCCGATTTCATGGTGCCGTATTCGTTTAACCACACCCTTCGCGTATTCCTGTGCGTCAAACTGTTTACCAAATTATGGTTCACCGCTGGCAACGCATCGACTTTATCGGTTAAGCGTTTGATCCTGCCTAATACGTCGTTAGTGAAAATCGTTCCTTCATCCACTTTAACCGATACGATGACCGTATTGGCCCCACCAAATGTTTCAGTTAAGGTGTTATGTGTTTGAATATAAGGGTGTTCTTGCGGTAATAAATCGGCAAAGTTAGACACCATTTTAACCGCCGGAATTTGCATCGCAAAGAACGCGCTAATCGCTAAAATAATCAACACCGTCACTTTAGGAAAAGCAAACACCAAACGATCAACCTTTTTAAGTTGCTTTGTTATCGCACCCATAATTATTCTCCATCCTTAATGTTTGCAACTAACATAAGCTCTGATCCATCATCCACTAAGGCTTCTAATGTTCCTGTGCCACCTCCTAATATAATTGCCTTATCACCCAACGGTGCAAGAGCACGCAAATAAGACCGCGTCTCAACCGTTGCAGAACTTTGCCATGTAGCAAGCTCGCCTGGGACTTGTTTTCTTTCCAAAAACGTTCCAAAACCACCCACGGCAAACACGCCTAGTTTGCTCGCCGACAAACCATAAATGGGCGCATCAGTACCTGTTGCTTCTCTGGTCCAAGTGCTTCCTCCATCACTTGTCTGGAAAATAACCCCACTAGAACCACCCACCCAGCCATGCTGGCTATCAACGAAACTCGCCGATAGTGGGAAAAAGTCGTTTGGAATAGGCTCTTCTTTTTGAACCCAGTTCTGGCCACTGTCTACGGTGCTATAAACACTACCAAACTCACCCACAGCGATTCCGTTTTGCCCGTCAAAGAATTTTATATACGTAAGAATCAGATCTTCATCAAATGTCGTTTGCTGCCAGCTGACCCCTTGGTCAGTACTGTTTAAGATGGTGCTAAAACTCGCAGCAACCCATAACCTATTGTCAGCTGAACTACTAAGAAACTGAGGTGCCTCTTCAGTTGCTAAATCATTTGCCTGCCATGTAGTACCGTTATCGGTTGATACCCAAGCTTGCTTCTCAGCAGACACCACTACTTGATTTTTGTTAGGGCAGATCGTTGCGCTAATAAAGGCTGGCAACCCCACCGGTTGAGTACGACTCCATGTTTTGCCTGAGTCACTAGAATTCAAAATAAAGCCGATACCAGCAACAACAATGTTGTTGTCGGATGCGGCTACTGCCTGAATACGGTCTGTACGATGAATAGCTTCTGTTTTTGATTGCTCAACGCCATCTAGCACCAAAGGCGCTTCGCAAGCTATGAGTATTACACAAGTAAATGGTATTAATAATGCGTGAATTTTCATTTTCCCTCTCGATAAAATCACTTAATTCTGACTAAAAGAATAGGAGGCATTTACTGTGTCAGTGCACACCTAATCCTTCAACTTATTACAACTTAAGTGCCTAACGTTAGTCCGTTTAAAGCACTGAAGTTGATCCCTGTCTCTTTCTTTTTTGTGTACTATATTTTTACAGGGTGACCCATGTCATCAAATGATTAAATAATTAATGATTTAAGTCACAACCGTCAAATAACGGAGATTTGCCATGAAAACAGCTATTTATTTTGGTCCGAAAGATATTCGCTGCGGCGAAAAAACCGAGCCTAGCATTGAAGAATCACATCAAGTTTTGGTTGAGGTTAACGCTACATCCATCTGTGGATCCGACTTACATTTGTACCGTGGCGCAATGGACAATATTTTGCGACGCGGGCACTCACAAATTGGTCACGAGCTTATAGGTACGGTCACCGACGTAGGTCATGGTGTAGCAAAATTTAAACAAGGTGACCGTGTTTCCATGGCTTATTCATGCTCTTGTGGTGAGTGCTATATGTGCGAAGTGGGACAAACGGCACATTGCGAAACCACCCAAAAAGCCGTGTACGGTTTTGGTATACCTTTTGGTGATTTAAACGGCACCCATACCGAAGCTTTAATCCTACCGTACGCCGACGGACACGCGATTAAAGTCCCAGATGCCATTGATGATGCCTCGGCCATTTCACTTTCTTGCAGCTTACCGTCTGCAATAATCGCTAACAATCTTGCTGATATTCAACCCGGCGAAAACGTTGCGATTATTGGTTGTGGCCCTACCGGCTTGCTCGCAATGGATATTGCCTTGGGCAAGTCTGCAGGACAAGTTATCTGCGTTGATCAGCTTGATTATCGCCTTGCCATTGCGGCTAAAAAAGGCGCAACCACCTTCAATTCAACTAAAGAAGGCTGGAAAGAAAAAGCTCTCGCATTAACCAACAACCGAGGTTTTGACAAAGTCATTGAAGTGGTTGGTTACCCTGAAACATTACAAATGTGCCTCGACATCATACGTCCAGGTGGCACCATTGCCGCGATTGGCGTTTTTTGTGATCAGGAATTTAATTTAGTGCTAGCCGATGTGTTTTTGCGAGACATCAGCCTACACATGAACGGTTTTGCTAATGTACAACCTTATATGTGGGAAGCCATTCGCCTTATGGAACGCGGCGTTATCAACCCTGCTGAATATTTTTCCCACGAGTTCAGCCTTGACAACATTGACCAAGCTTTTGAAACCTTCTATAAAAAGTCGGACAATGCCTTAAAGATGTTGATACGGCCCTAATCAAACAAGTTTATACACAATAAAAAGGCTCCCTAGAGGAGCCTTTTTATTGTCTTGTCCTTAACGCTTAATACTATGTATTGGGCTTGAATTTTGTATGATCAAAATTGATATGTGATTCAATATTCGCCGGCTCAATACCAAAAGCTGTTTGCCTACTTAGATTATGTGCATTCAGTTCGTCGTATTTGAAATACCACGCTTTATGCATTTTATAAAAAGGTATTTCTGGCCAGAGGTGATGAATTAAGTGGTAATTCTGATACACCAATAAAGGTGTTAGCAACCATTCCCAGCCAAAACGCATGGTTGTTGCCATGTATTTATCTTCCGCTTGACTCACCGTTGCAGGGTGATGAGGCAAAATAACAAAAACGACTGCAATCAAAAATAATGAAATACGCGAAGGGATGAACCACAGCATAAATATTTCATAACCGTAGCCCATGTACAGCGCGGCAGCTACCAGCAGTGCCAACGATGTGTAATAAACAGCAAGACTCACCGCATGCCGCTTCAGGACTTTTGTGCCATATTTAAAGAAATAATAAATGTAATAGCCATCAAAAAATGTCCAGCGCAACGGTACCTGCCACCAAGGTGCTTGATGTTCAAAAATATCCGGGTCTTTTGGCCCGTTAGTATGAATATGGTGCTGATTGTGCACCCAACGAACGACAACCATTGGTGCATACGGAAAGAGGAATAATAAGCCAGCTCCTCCGATCCCTTCGTTAAGCAATGAGTTTTGTGAAAGAGAGCGATGCGACGCATCATGTATCACACTAAAAAGGCCGTACGTTAACAGGCCATTAATAACAGCCCCTTGCCACATTGCAATAGTGCCATCGAGCGCACTTATCCAAGTAAAAATAATACTCGGAATTATAAATATAAACATTAATGTAGTTGGTACAGCTAGCACGGGTGCTTTCAAACAAGATTGAAATGCCTCCTCACTAGGTGTTACTTGTTCTGAACTCATAATCCTCTCTCCTCGACGAATAATTTGTAAGCTATTTTTTTAACGGGGTAAAAACTTAGTTACTAATATTAGCTTATTCTTACATAAACATCATCATTTAATTATATTCCGGTAAAAAAGGAAAAATTAATCTATTAAAGTCCTAACTATCTTAGGCTTTAATCAGGCAATAAAAAAGCGCTTATAAAAGCGCTTTTTTATTTGAGTCTAAAGTAACGTTAATCAAGCAGGCTTTACTGGGTGTTTTGAGTGATCAAAATTCACATGTGACTCTAGATTAGCGGGTTCCACACCAAAGGCTGTTTGGAAGCTAACGTTCTGTGCATTAATTTCATCATATTTTAAATACCACGCTCTATGCATTTTATAAAAAGGTATTTCAGGCCATAGATGATGGATCAAGTGATAGTTTTGGTATACCAATAACGGTGTTAATAACCACTCCCAACCCATACGCATAGTTGTTGCCATATACTTATCTTGTTCTTGGCCAACCGTTCCAGGTGCGTGCGGCAAAATAACAAATACAACCGCGATCAAAAACAACGCGATACGGCTTGGAATAAACCACAACATTAATAATTCATACCCATAGCCAAAATACAAGGCCGTTACAAATGCTGTTACTAACAACGTATAAAAAATAATCAGCCCCTTTGCATGCCTTTTTACCACTTTCATTCCATACTTGAAGAAGTAATAGATGTAATAACCATCAAAGCAAGACCACTTGAAAGGCACCTGCCACCACTTAGCACCGTGTTCAAAAACGTCTGGGTCTAATGGGCCATTTGCATAGATATGGTGTTGATTGTGTACCCACCTAAGAGCAACCATTGGCGCATAGGGGAATAAGAAAAACAAACCAACTCCACCGATACCTTCATTCAAGAACTTGTTGCTAGAAAGAGAGTGATGCGACGAGTCATGGATAATGCTAAACATCCAATAACTTAAAAAGCCATTTATAATAGCGCCGGACCAAAGCGGTAAAACTCCGTTTAGCGCGTAATACCAAACGCCAATAATGCCTGACAGTGACATGATAAAGATAAGAACTGTCGGAAGTGCCAGTGCTGGAGATTTCAGATAAGACTGAAATAAAACCTCGCTTGGTGATTCTTGTTGCTGTGTTGCCGCCATTACATACTCCTCATATTTTAGTATCAACGAACATTATTATTTGTTCGACCCAGAATTATAGGTCGAATCATTAGCGCCATAACAGGTCATTATTTGACATATAGGTGTCAATAAGTGACAATTCAATTAAGAGAATGCCCTGAGCTTATTAATAAAAACCCTTACAACCTCAGCATGTCACCAATAAAAACCCTGCCTGTTAGCTATATCCAACTAGCCATCCGGACATTGGAGAATGAGGGTATCTCAACTGAGAATATCCTCAATGAAGTTGGGCTAACCCCTGAAGCCTTACAAAACAGCGATTACGTCTCATTAAACCAGTTTGTATCTGTTATTTTGAATACTCAGAAAATTTCCGGCGACCCCGCCATAGGCTTACTGTTAGGTTCATTGCTTCACCCTTCTACCCATGGTTCTGTTGGCTGGGCCGCTATTAATAGCCCTACACTGTCGGATGCCATCGAAATTTTCCAAAAATACAGTCATATACGTACTCCGTTCATCCTGTACAACCCGATGATCCGTGATGATAAATATATTATTCGCTTAACACTGACGCAGAACCTAAAAACAGCTCATATGATATTCGTTGAGGCCATGCTGATGTTACTTCAGCATGTTATTGAGTTTATTTTGGGTAGAGAAATGAATGAGGCCATTTTGTGCATCAATAGTTCAAAGCCCGATTATGCCGACAGTTATTACCACTATTTTCATTGCCCCGTTTATTTTAATGCTGAGCACCTTGAAATCCAGTTACCGTTGGCCTTAAAAAACACTGAGAACCCTAACGCGGATAGTCAAATGTATCAGCTAGCACTTGAGCAGTGCCAAGAATCTTCTCGCCAGCTACAACGAACAGTGAACATTAGTAGTGACGTTCATGATTATATTTCAAGCCATTTGGGCCATAACCTTAGCTTAGAACACGTTGCCCAAGCATTGAATGTATCGTCACGTACGCTTATCCGTCAACTCAACAAACAACAAACTTCCTACCAAACTATTAAAGACAGTGTTTATGCTTTTCAGTCTGCCAACTACCTACGTCGTAGCAGCCTTTCGGTGAATACGCTTTCAATCATTTTTGGTTATCAAGACCCCGCTAACTTTCGGCGTAGTTTTAAACGTTGGTTCGGAATCACGCCCCAGCAGTATAGGAAGCAACAACAAAAACATTAAGAATCAATTAGGCCAATAAACGCCCTATTTATCTTCACCCATTTTTCCGAGTCTATAAGCCAGCTGCGGTCTTGTCATACCCAGTTTTCTGGCCGCTCCCGACAAGTTACCACTAGACCTTTTTACCGCTTCTTTGAGAATGGTTTCCTCAATTTCAAAAAGGTTGTTTTGAGCCTCAAAAAACATTTCCACGAATTGCTTATAAATACCTTTTTTAAGGGTTTTCAACTGGCCATTCTCACCCACTATGTCTTCTGTCGACCCTTCCACTTTCATCATCGCAAATAAGTGCTCTAGCTCAATATAGCCGCCATTTTCACAAAGTAAAACTCCGCGCTCAATGACGTTTTCAAGCTCACGGATATTGCCCGGCCATTCATACATCTCTAATTGAGCCATAGCATGCCCAGTAATGCCTTTAACCTCTTTTTGGTACTTTACTTTGAACTGATCAACAAACTTGCTCGCCAATAAAGTAACATCCCCTTGCCTTTCCCTCAGCGGCGGAATAATAATCGGGTAAACGTTTAAGCGGTAAAACAAATCACGCCTAAACTCACCTCTTTCAACCTTATCCAACAAATCTGCATGCGTTGCGGCAACGACTCTTACATCAACTGAAATAACTTTAGTTCCGCCGACCCGTTCTAACTCACCCTCTTGTAATACACGCAATAACTTTGCTTGTGCTGAATAAGACAAGTCACCCACTTCATCTAAAAATAGCGTGCCACCACTTGCCCGTTCAAAACGCCCTTTGCGTGATTCGTGAGCGCCCGTGTAGGCACCCTTTTCTACACCAAACAACTCTGCTTCTAATAAGTCATCGGGTATCGCCGCGCAATTCACTGCAATAAAATCTTTATCAACCCGACAACTTCTACGGTGTAAAAATCGCGCAAATAATTCCTTACCAACCCCTGTTTCACCCAACAGCAAAACAGTGACTGGCCCTTGAACGGCTTTTTGCAACAATGCCAAAGAGCTCTTAAACGCCTTAGAATCTCCAATGATATGGAGTTCTTCTTTTGCAATATCTGTCATCGTGGATCGCAAGCTATCCACTTCATCGCGTAAATCAAGAATCTGATCAACAATGCTTTCTGACTTATAGTACTTAGTCAGCTCCTCAGGGTTTTCCCATTCAGCCACCGGCTTTCCTATCACTAAGCAACCCGCATTGCCGCAAGCACTACAGGCTTCTTCAACAAATATTATAGATTGACCTGTAAACTCTGAGCTATAACCACTGGCATACCCTACTTCCATCCAGCAAACCGGCTTATCGGAAACACCATACGCCTTTTTATGCACTTCACTTTCATATGAGTTTTCCCAAATCAACTCCATATAAAACTTTTTTTTCTTTACATCAATGTCTATTTCGAGCATTTTCACACGCACCAGCCCCTCCAATTGATGGAGTTGCGGCCCAACCAGAAATTGATCTACTTCAGAGGCATCTGGACGCATTTTTTTTGCTAGTTTTGCATCGGCTTGCCCAGCTTGAAAGCCTGCCCGCATCATAATGCCTTTAGCAGCATCAGTACCGATCGTTTCAACCAATTCCCTACGTATTGAACCCGCCGCAGAGCTATGCAGCAGTAGCATACGTTGCTCACCTAACCAGATATGCCCTGTGTCATAAGAAAAACGAATACGGTCTTTTAAGTCATCACTCGGTGGTAATTTATAATTAGTTTTTTTTTCCATGCCTAAGATCAATGTGTCATATGAGTAACATCATCATAAAACATAAATTTAATCATTTCATTAAATTTAACTATTTCATCAAATTATTAAACAAACCAATCGTCTAACTCCTCCCCTGCAAGCTCTTTAATGGCGTAATCATTGAAATCTTTGTAAACCGTCCAGTCGTGTATCTTTTGATCCGCCGACTCATTCGGCTGTTCGTCCAATAATTGTGCTTTATATTTATCAAGCATCGAGTCACTGTAATTATTACATTGCCTAAGAAAATCAATGATGATGGTTTTTTTATCTTCTACTGAAATCGTGCTTTCTGTCATTTTATCCTCAGTTAGTATTGACGCTACTTTTGTTTGGCGATAGTGTCACCGAATCTAACAATAATAAGGTCACATGAAAAAGAAAATTATTATCGCCATAACCGGCGCTACCGGTTCCATTTACGGTACTCGTTTGCTTGAAATTCTGCAAACCGTTGATGATGTGGAGACTCACCTAATTCTATCCAGTGCTGGCGCGCTAACCGCTCAATATGAGCTCAACATGGATAAGAAAACGATCACCGCTTTAGCTGATGTGGTGCACAATCCAAAAGATATTGGCGCCACCTTGTCTAGCGGGTCTTTCATTACCCACGGTATGGTCATTGCTCCGTGCTCGATGAAAACACTTGGCTGCATTGCCAATGGCATTGCCGACAACCTCGTTTCAAGAGCCGCCGATGTGGTGCTAAAAGAACGCCGCAAACTCATTCTAATGACGAGAGAGACTCCCTTAAACCTCGTGCATTTAAGAAACATGACAACGCTGTCTGAAATGGGCGCCATTATCGCGCCACCGGTACCCGCATTTTATACACAACCTGAAACAATTGACGACATTGTTAACCATACAGTTGGAAGAATACTAGACACATTAGACATTTCTAATGTAGATTATGTCAAACGTTGGAAAGGCCTTACAAATTCATAAGGGCTAAATCCCTTAAATCACCACGCAAAGAGGAGCTTATGTTAAGCAGACGCACATTCATTAAATCCGCATTGGCTAGTAATATAGCCATATTGGCAACCCCGTCACTGGCACTTCAGCAAGTATTAACGAGCTCGCAAGATATTCCTTTGCTCGTATTTGCTGATGACCACGCGATAAACTCAAAGAACTTTATTTCAAAAGTAGAGGACAAGAATTCCAACATTGATTTGGATATTGGCCAACACTTCGACTTACTAAGAAAGTTTTGCAAAGAATCCCCTAACGGTCAAATCACCGGCCTAACCCGCGATTCGGATTTCTTTGTACTCGAACAAATAGCTAAAGATTTTGGTTTTTACGTCCAATATTCTGCCACCCACCGATACACAGACGGCACCTTAGTACACGAAGTATCGACCTCTGAAGAATCGGCTGAACTGATCGCCTCTTCACTCAAAAATGCAAAATCACAATGGCCTCAATGGCTCGCTAATAATATGCGTATTTTGCCACGTGGGAATTCAGAATTCACTACCACCAAAACAGAACTATCCATACCCGATGCTGAGCAACATGATTTTCTAGTGTCTTGGTCCCTTAGCTCTCCTAAACATATTTAACCGCTTGGAATAAACATGACTAAACCACTCCCACAGGGCATTACATTAAATCAGTTAAACGCTGCAATCGCTGAGATTGAAAAAGTTGTCGGTAAGGACTTTGTCTTTTTAGATGATGTAAAAGAACTTAGAAGTTATCGCGACCCATACAACACCACTAATGATGCTGACTTTGCGCCATCTGCCGC